>Ga0307515_10014649_pt1 | contig 14517 bp, 13 predicted proteins | sample 17_EM_MG_FD_194513 | JGI IMG/M metagenome (GOLD analysis project Ga0307515, IMG submission 194513) | Populus trichocarpa ectomycorrhiza microbial communities from riparian zone in the Pacific Northwest, United States - 17_EM | ecosystem: Host-associated > Plants > Roots > Unclassified | place... | reverse complement strand
ATTTTTTTTAAATTTTATTTCAGAAAATTTCCCGTACGTACTTTTTTAATCCACCAATAAAATAATGCTTATATAAGATAAAATAAATATATTGTCAAATTTCGGGGGGCAGGACCACCCGGGTGCCAGGGGAACCATTTCCCACGCCCAATCATCCTCCCAGAAATATTTTGATGGGAGGAGGAACCCCGGATGAGCCCAGGGATGGTGCGTGATGGGTGTTTCCCACGATCGCAACACCCTGGGACCCCCTGATCATTTGGGGATATCCCCGATCGCCAAGGGGAAGCCCCTACCCAAAAGGGACAGGGCGTGGGAATGTATTGGGGTGGGGAGTATTACTCCGGACCCCAGCCGGGTTTGAAAACTATTTTACTCTTTTACATGGTTATTATTTTACTCTTTTGAGGGGTTTTACCGTAAGGGTATTACCCTTTCGATAAGGACTCCCGACCTAGACATAACTACAAAGAGAGATTGCAAATGAACACACGGCCGCCACCCAACTACTCGAATGAGACTGAGTACAAGCGGTGAACAGAAAGTAGACGTATATGAGGAAAGGGGAAGCAATGTCCGTAGGTCACTCGTACATTTCTATAATGACAGGTTCTGGTAGTTCAGAATCGAACAACGCAAGAAATCGTCCATCCCATATGCAAGAAACTCTCCAGTGGTGAGGCAACCACATGACTCGTTTGTTTCTTGAGTCAAGTATCCAGCCATCATCCGTAATCTCGTGGCCATGAGTGGATTCTGAATGGAATCCCCCTGATGGTCTAGCGGACCAGTTGAGAGGCTCCAGCCTGATGACATCGGACCCTCCACCCCTGATGATTTTCTGCCCGCCGCCGTGGGTATTCCAGACTTCGCGTCCGTCCCGAGTGAACCACGAATGGGACCCATGATGGGTAGTGGTACCCACAAGATGCTTGCCGGTAGATACGTCATAAATGTGCAGGCTCTCACCCATCCACCCCGTAATGACAAGGTGATTAAAATCAGGGGATATCGATGCGGAGTGTAGCCATTCGGGAGGCGGTGGCAGATGATCGAACACTATGGCCCGGACGCTGTTGTGGATGTTCGCCCTGACATCGAGAACACAGTCCCCTGCAGGTAGATTCCAAGTGACGATCTTCCCCTCACCAACAACAATGGCAGTGCTCCCAGTCACCCCCAAATTCAAAATTTCCATTCCCGTGTTGATGATCAACCGTGGGTCACCAGATTTGAGGTCAATGATTGTGGCTATGTTTTCTCCGAACCGTCCAGTTGCTATGAATGATTTGTCTGGAGAAAATGCGAGAACGAAGTTGGTTTGCTCTGCATGTTGAGTTGAAACGTTGGAGGGGGGATTGATCGGATCTGTTGTACGCCACAGCTGAGTTTCACTATCTTTGAACGTGATGATCGATTCTCCGTCTGGAGAGAGGAGGAATGGTGTGATCCAACCATCCGCCAGCCCAGATACGAGTTTTTGATGAAGGACATAGCCAGTGGGAGATTCCTTCCAGAGATGAACTCCTTGACGAGTAACTCCACAAGCGAAGAAATGACCATCGGAGGAGAAGGAGAGCCCCTGGGGCCCATCGCCACACACGAAATTCAGGAGAAACTTGGAATCTCGGGCACCCCATATTAGAACTGTTTCGTCGAGGATGAAGGCAAGCCGGGAGGGGGTGGGAAGGAACAGATGTTCTTCTGAACCGGCGTCGTCTGGGGCGGGCAAAGACTTGATCCCTGCCAACGTGTGATCCGAGGTAAACCCGACTTCCCATATGGTGATCGACCCTGGCTTCACAGTGGAAAATCGGAGAAATTCGCCATGAGTCCAAATTGGGGCAATGATCCATCCTTCCGAGGCACGATGGGAATATATATGTGTTCCCGAGATGAGGTTGTAGGTGGAGATGGTGGGGCCGTCGCGCCAATCTCTGTATGCAAACGCAGCTATCTTGCCATCCATAGAATACGCAGATGAGAAATATGGAGGGAGCGTATCTGGTATTAAGGGGGTGGCACTGATCCGACCGCCTGTCTGAAGGTCCCAGGTGGTGGATTTACTGCGCTCATCATCAAACCATGTCAATGAGCGGCCATCTGGGGAGAAATTAAGCCACCTGGCCTCTGACTCGGGGTGCACAAAGGCGTGAAGTCGCTCGAGGGTTACCGCATCCAGAACTTCTGTACTTTCGAGTAGCCCAACCGCTATGAACCTGTTACATGATGACCATGCAACAGTCTGAACGAAGTCACTATGCTTCGCCGTTGCAAAATTCTGTCCCCATGAGATTGGTAACCCGCGCACAACCCTCACCAGGAGATGGACGTATGATTTGTATAGCTTGTACACCATTGACGTTTGGGGGGATAAGGGAAGTGCAGAGTGATAGATATGTCGAGCGGAGGTGCTGATGATCTCGAAGAATCCAATCAAAAAACGAATGCAGTCGTTGACGAGGCTGAGAGTTGGTGGTGCCTAGATCCATTCTGAGTAAATCTGGTGGAAAGACGGGGGACGGAACCCAACGCACCTCCAGCCACCTCACGGCCGCTTCCAACGCGTTGACCGCCTCCCTTGCCGCACTGAGGATGCTGAGGACCTCCAACCAAAATAAAAACTTTCCCTCCAGGAAGCGGTGCAGGACAGATGTGATCTCGGGTTTGTGGGCCGGTGTCGTGTCAACGAGATGCTTGTGCCACGACCTGCAAGCATATTCCGGAGCTAGATGGATGTATTGCTTGGTCCTCTCCTTCAAGTCATTGACCTCGGAGTTGAGTACACCGTCCGGGAGCTTGCACATATTCGGCTCCAGGCCCTGATTCATCAGCCCTAGGCAGCCAATCAGAAGCTCCGTGTGTTGATCGGGGGGGTAGACACGAAACCTCGGGTTTGCGCACCGGGATGGATCGACGATGAAGTCGGGAAACGATTTATGGAACGGTCGGACGGGGTGGTCGTTGTCCTTATGGAGGATGAGGAGCGAGTGCGCTGATGACAGAATGGGGGACACCTCTTCGATATCGAAGCCCAGGAGCGTAGCGATTGCGGACGGAGAAAGGGGATTCGTAGCCAGGACAACAGCACCAAGAACAGAGCGGACCTTCGGATCATCCTCTGGGTAGCCGTCGCCGAAGGCCTCTTGAAGAATCGACGTGTAGAGAGAATCGAGAGTTGCGTCCGCCGTGAATTTGGTCATCCCCTCGAATGCACTGCTTTCCGGCGAACCCAGGAGGCGATCCAACTGTCTCTTGGGACTGTTGTTCTTGTGGCTGACGAACCTGACTGTTGCCACGGCATAGACGAACAGTCCGGCAGCACGCTCACAAAGCTGGTCCAGCTGTTCTTTGGTCGGCCAGCCATCCAGTCCACGTTGGTGACCCGCAAGCTCCGTGAAACTGTGTTTGAAGAATAGCCGAATGTCGCTGTTGACCAGACTTGATTTCACTTCGTGGAGGATGAATACGTCCGTGATCTCTTCCAACAACGGCAGGCGAAACCCGTTTCGGATTCGTGGCTCCGGCCGACCAGTGACGAAGACTTTCGCCTTTGGGATCTTCGATACGAACTGGCCAAGGACGGACAGGATCGCCGAAGCGGGCTCCTCGTCCTTGCACTCGTCCAACGCGTCGATCACAATCACAGTCGAGATAGAAGATTCGATGAGTGGTTGAACAATTAACTTTTCCATCTGGTTGTACAGCGACTCGTAGGCGATTCCTGGATCGTACCGTGCAAGCGGGACAAATATCGACCGAAATTCGGTGTACTTTCGTGCGAGTTGGACAGCCAGGGTGGGGAATATGAAGTGGAGGTTGCTCCGGTCGTCGAAGTCTCGGGAGCAGAAGAACGAGGCACCGAGCTGATCATCTGCGAACAACCTCTCCGCGACCGTCTGCGCGATTGTGCTCTTTCCTGTCCCGGCCAATCCGTTCAGCCAGTAGACAGGGGGGCTGCCGAAGTCTCTTGACCAGTGTTCGATCTCATCTAGGACTACTCCACGGGTTCCCTTGAGGCAACCCTTACGGCCGCCGTGCCGATACTCGGCTCCCTTTGCGGAACGGAACTGGTTGAGGATGGCCGCCTCAGCTGTCGGAGGTTCGTGTCAGGGGTCTGTGATCGGAGGCGGGAGATATTCTGACCTGGGTCCTGTCGAGAGGTCATTTCACTTGCTCAGACGCAAATGATGAGGGAGGGCACTCACTATCGCTTTACATTCTCGCTCATAGTTCGCCATTCGTTGCGCCATCTGTTCTCCCCGTCAGCATCGAGAATAGCGTCAAGGTGATGAACCAACCCGGTAATCAGAGATAGTCTCCCGCAGATCTTCGAGAAGCTCGAGTACATTTTCATCGTCTCGAACGTGGTCATCGAGTCGCTGCAGCTCTTGCCTCTCGTAGAAGGACCGCAATCTCCCCTCGATGTCCTTGAGCTTGCTGGAAGGAAGTCAATGTCGAGTCTCAAAAGAGATCTAAGGGTAACATACCATATCAGTTCACGCCTACGTCTCTGCTCATCCACGCCCCCTGGAAGCGTCGCAATATCCTCTTCCAATGAGGCCACACGTGAGAGGAGGTCTTCGATTTTGTTTCTCACGACGAGTGTTTCCTGTAGATGAATTCGTCAAGAACTGATTTTGAGCGGGGGATAGTGGGCGAACTTGATGTTTCCCATAAACGATGGAGAACGCTCCTAGGACGGCTTGAAGAGGTCCGAACCTATCTTCGGCTTCCGCTGGGACATAGAAAAGAATGGGGGCAGCCCCGTGCTGGGTGCCCGTCCGGTCTCTCTCAGGAACTGGCAGAAGTTAACGGAAAGGAGATGGCACGATCGTCTCGACACGTACTCCCAGTCTGCTCTGTTAGTTTTCCTACTCCCTCTCCGGTGCCATAGGTGTACCCTCCTGATATGAAGAAACACAGAGAACTGGATGAACGTCGGTCGCAATAGTGAGGATCAGAAACACCCACCGGTACGGTTACCGCCGTGTTCAATGGCACCAGCTACAATACCACGGGTCGATGTTTCCGGGGCGGAATGACCTCGGTCTTTGCTCTTCTCTTCGTAGGATGCGATCCAAGAAGGCCCGGGGTTGCCGTCATCTGTCGCCACAATCGAATTAGATCGATCTGAAGTTCCAAGTCGCGATGAGAACGATCTCGGTTACCTTCGCGATCAATGTCCAACTCTGGTCTGAAGCGGAGTGGACCGATGTTGATGGGCGTCTTCAGATTGCCAGTGTGTTTCCGAGCAGGTTCTGGTGATTTCTTACACTTTTTGTCGGACGTGTAGTTCATTGGTCGGGAGTGGGAGGAAGGTCGGCTGAGCGAAATTACGTCCCCTATACTTGCGAGAGCACCCCAGGATGTTGAATAATTGCGTCGAAGGTGGTCTCCGAGCTCTCAATGCTTCGCGGATGTCGATGAGAAGTTGAAGATGCGCCCGAACTGCGGCCGATCTGGATTTCGGCGCTCGCCACGGTGATGCTTATTCATCCCTTCTCTTCCTCTTACTCCCATCTTGTAGGGATTTTCCCACGGTCGCCACTGGCCGCGCGTCCTCTGCTCAGCGCAGAACCACTGCAAAGTGGTGCGGAATCGTGGTACAGGTCGGCCGTCCTGGGCCTGCAGAGGTCCGGGTGCATTTAGACTTGCCCTCCGTGGTGGTGCCCCCTAACCGGAGTGGGACGACCTGTCCCCTATGCTCCTTGGTCAGTCTGGCAGGAAGTGCTGACCTGTGGGGGAGCAACCCTCAGCAATGGCACCCCTAACCGGAGTGGGACGACCTGTCCCCTATACTCCTCGGTCAGTCCGGCAGGACGTGCTGACCTATGGGCTTGCTATCTGGGGTGAGGTGGACCGCTCTTCCACGCTAGGATGTTTGTCCCAAGCGCGGAGCCGAGACACCCGTTGTGCCAAAGCGGAGACCAAGGCAAGTCTGTGTTCTCAGGTGAAAACAGTAACCTGTGGGACGTGATGGTAGGAAGTATTCCGCCACATCCTCTATCCTATTGGGCCCCAGGGATCGCCCATGAAACTGCCATCCATCCTGCTGACTTCCCCCTGTAGGAACGGACACTTTGCGACCGCGCGTTCTTTTACCCCCTTTTTTTCGCTTGCGCACGGACCTCTTTCCCCATTCGGTATTCCTTTCCCTTTCCGTCCCACCACCCCTCCCTTGGTTTTTAGTCTCCGCTTTAACTATTTTTACCCCCCCCTTTTTCTCCACCGGGGTTTCGATCTTCCCCCTAATCCTAAAGGTCTTTTGCATATAGTTAGGTGACGCCTAGATACGGCTCTGTCGGTCAGTTGATGGACGACATCCCCCAGCACCCCTTGCCTCCGAGCTGCGAAGTAGCGTAGTTGTCTAGCAGTACGACTCCGTTGCGGGTGGATAATTGAACGACACACACACACACACGGTGATGCTTATTTCCAGGCTCTCGGAGATCCCGCGGCCCCGCCAGACGAGTAAAAAATGACGAATAATGGCACACAAACCGGTACTTGTTACAGATGCGTCCAGCCTAAGCGCTGTTTTTAGTGGCTGCAAGAAACAAGATACGAGAATTCTGCACCACGACCCGGGAATTTCTGTAGATAATTCAAGAGAACGTGGGCGTTGGGCCGCGTCGGTTCCAAGTTCAGACTCTGTCTGAACCGCGACGCTCCCTTCCATATCCCGGTTACTTATACTACCCATGGGAATTAGAGATGTGGAGTGGTTCGCGGAATCGATTCATCAACTAGATGCGACCCTGCACAAGTGGGGAGGAGTCGATTCTCGGCTACTGACGGTGACATTACACTACTACCCACGCGGATATCGATGAGAAACTGAAGATGCGCGGTCGATTCAGAGGCGTCCCCTCCCTGTGCCCCCCCTTTCCAAGATACGTCCCTCCCGTCTAAAACACATCCCTCCCGCCTCTGAATTCGAGGCTGGATTCCAGCCTAGCGTCGCCACTCCTTCCGCCTCCCTTGTCATCGATCATCGATCATCCCTGACATTATCCCAAGTCGAGGTCGCCGCCGTCTTCCATCTCCCTCTCGATAGGTTCACAAAACGAGAGCACCGGTTCTGCGGATTGATTCCGTACTGGGCGTGCGACGTTACAGACCTCGCCGCGCCTAGAATTGGGTGGTCTAATGAAGGTGGGGACTTTGAGGACGAGGCGGGTGGAAGATTCGGTGGACAATTAGAAATCTGGGGATTAATGGGGCGGTATCTCAACTTGTTCATGAAGATCTTTCCCGGAGGTCGCTGCCAATATACAGGGCTTTTGGAGTATTGATCGTTGTAGTCCTACGCTTTTCCTGGATGTCTGTTGGTCCTCAGACGCGGCAAGTGTGCGAACTCCAGTCGATCGTTTTCAATCCTTCTCCACCAATGCCTTCAACGCGCTTTGAGCCTTCCTTCATAAAGAACACGACTAAGAGGGAGGAGATAGCCAGGAAGCTCACGCGAAGGGGGGGTCCAGGCTGGCGATAGCTAAGACTGAACTGGCAGGTCCTGTAACGAAGAAAGTGTCTTCCTTCATCTTTTTACCGAGATAATTGGTTAGACAACGTTTTTTTCTACTTCAGAAAAGGCTGGTCCAGAACGTCCCTAAGACCCTTGACAACCAAAGGGTGTTTGACCCTTCCGTGTCGACCGCCTATCCACGGCAGGCACGGGATAATGCGGACCCCATCTCCTCCCAACCTATTGAAGGTTCGAGTGGTCCTCACCCAAGGCGACAGAAGTGACGTATAGCCTTTGCGAGGAGCTGGTAGAGGTTTTCCCCGCGGCCGAACTCACCAGGAAGCGGAATGGACGGGGTTCGAGATGGGCAGGATTGCGAGGTGGGCCGCAGACAGCAGAAGATGTTGGTCGTGACTGAAGACGTGAAGAAGCCGAGTGAGTGATTTGTCGTTTGTGGAGTACTAATCTCACCCTGGGTATCTAGGTGCGATTCATCTCCCAAACGGACCGACGGTGTACTTCAAGCTGACACCGATCGAACTCTCAAAATGCATCCCCGTGAGTCCGTTCAAGACGCCGTTTGCCGAAGATAATCGCTAATATCACTAAATTGCAGGGTCACGCCCGGCCGACTTGTTTTGAACAACTTCGCAACGAGGCTGAGGCACACCATTGGGAGGATGTTCCAAACAACGTCCCCCTCCATGCCCCAGTTCCAAGGCAGGCAGGTGGTCACGCCGCACAACCAACGAGATTCCATATTTTTCGGGCGTCACAGGTTCGCTTCGTCCCCACCCTATAACCCTGTAACGATAAGCTGATTCGTGGGCGCCCAAGAATGCCTTCAGATCGACATAAAAGGCAGCGTTGCAAGAGATAGGACCTCGCTTCACCCTGAAGTTAAGGTCACTGAGAACAGTATTGCCTGCCGTGAAGGAATTCAAGGAACCCCCAGCGAAGCTGGAGTTTAATGGGTTTGATCCTATGTCGACAGACGAAGGACAGCCCGAAGTCAAAGGCACAGGTCAACCACCTCCGGAGGGAGTCGATGAAAAAAGGGGAAGAGAGCGTGAAAGATGGGGAGTCAGAATCTAAGCCAAGGAATGTAACCAAACCGTCGGCGGTTGATGAATACCAATGGCAATGGAAAGTGAGTGATCCTGGTTCGCTTTTTGTTGCACCGTATTGACCAGATACCACAGCCTTAATTTGAAACTACCAGACGCACATTATTTTCGTAGCTTTTCTCTCACTTGTCGATGGTCTCCTACACTTTCTCCCGCTACCCTACGGATAATTTGCACCTCGTGGCTCCCGCGTATCGATCATGAGATCGAGGCCTACGACAACGAGAAATGGACAGCTAGTCGGGTTAAATCCTCTGCCGGCTCTTCGTCATCAGGCACATCAGCCGCGGGGACATGAGTGGCCTGAACGACTCGTCGAGGAGCTGCCTTTTCTGTTTTTTCTGTTATTTTATTTTATTTGGCTTGCTCAAGAGACAGCTGGCGAGAGGAAGGGAAGTGAAGCTCTCATCCCTCCTCGTCGCGTCTGCCCCGAAAATATCTCCCCGAACCACGTTTGGGTACATCCTCGATCGTGGACTTACCAAGAGCCATGCAGTTGGCCAGGAGAACGCATCCATGAGCCTTCTTCGAGCTTTTGGAGGGTCGTAGAGAGAGAGAGCCTCGGCGACGAGGTGGGCGGTCGTCCCCCCGATTGTGGGTCGCGATCAACCGGGTTGATGAAGGTTGGACCACCTGGACCTGTGATTTCAGTCGACCGTTCCGCACACGCAAGCTCGCCCGTGCCCCCGCTTTGGGCAAATTTCTCTGCCGACTCGGGGAATCGGTGACCAACATTCAGTTCTCCGTGTGATCCACTTGGGCACCCACACAATCAGAACAGCCCCTCGTGGTGCGCATGAATATGTGTACAGGTTCACTGGCATAGATCTTAGATAACTACAAGTATGGATCGCGAAGGAATACATGGCTACTACCCAACTACCCGAATGAGACTGGGTACAAGTAATGAACAGAAAGTAGACATAAGTCGGGTGAGGGAAAGCAATGCATTGTCTGAAACTCACTCGTCCAGCTCTATAATGATGAGTTCTGGTAGTCCACGATCGAACAACACAAGAAACCGTTCATCCCATATCCGACACGTCTCAAAAACTCTCCAGTGGTGAGGCAACCACATGACTCGTTTCTCCCTCGAGTCAAGTATCCAGCCATCATCCGTAACCTTGTGGCCATGAGAGGATTCCCAACGGGGTCCCCCTGATGGAGCACCGGACCAGTCGAGGGGTTCCAACCCAATAACATCGGACCCTTCACCCCTGATGATTTTCTGCCCGCCAGAGGAATCCCAGACTTCGCGTCCGTCCCGGGTGAACCACGGTTGGTACACATGGGTGGCGGTACCCACAAGATGCTTGCCGGTAGACATGTCGTAAATGTCTAGACCCTCTGTTGTTCCCCTCGTTATGGCAAGGTAACCGAAATCGGGGGATATTGATGCGGAGAGTAACCATCCAGGAAACGGTGGCGGATGATTGAACGCTATGGTCTGGACGCTGTCGTGAATTTTCGCCCTGGCATCGAGAACACACTGGTCCTCTGCAGGCAGGTTCCAAGTGATGATCTTCCCCTCACCGACAACAATGGCGGTGCTCCCGGTCACCCCCAGACCACAAATCTTCATGCCCGCGTCGACGATCAATCGTGGGTCACCGGATTTGAGGTCAAGGATTGTGGCTATGTTTTCTCCAAACCGTCCAATTGCTATGAATGATTTATCTGGAGAAAACGCCAGAACGAAATGGGGTTTCCCGGCGGGTTGAGTTGGAACACTGGAGGGGGGGCTAATCGAGTCTTTTGTGCGCAATAGCTGAGTTTCTGCATAGCTGAGCGTGATGATCGAGTCTCCATTTGGGGAGAGAAGTGGTATGATGCAGGCGGTGGCTACGAATTTTTGATGGAGGAAATAGCCGGTAGGAGACTCCTTCCAGAGGTGAATTTCTCGACTGATAGTTCCGCAAGAAAGGAAACGACCATCGGGGGAGAAGGAGAGCCCTCCGGGCCGATCGCCGCCCACGAAATTCAGGAGAAACTTGGAATCCCGGGCATCCCACACCAGAACTGCCCCTCGAAGGATAAAAGCGAGCCGGGAGAGAGTAGGGAGAAACAGGCATTCTTCTGAACCAACGTCGTCCGGGCCAGGCAAAGACCTGATCTCTGCCAACGTGTGTTTCGAGGTAAACCCGATCTCCCATATGGTGATGGACCGTGGTTTCACAGTGACGAATCGTAGAAATTCACCATGAGTCCAAATTGAGGCTAAGATGCGCCCTTCCGAGACACGATGGGAATATATGTGTGTTCCGGAGAAGAGGTCGCAGGTGGAGATGACGGTGACTGCGATGTGCGGATCTATGAACGCGGCAGCTGCAACCACCTTTCCATCCATAGAATATGTGGATGAGAAGTACCGTAAGGAGGGTGTGTTTGGTGTTGAGGGTATGGTACTGATCCGGCCACCCGTTTGGAGGTCCCAGGTGGTGAGACTGTAGTCACCACGACTGAACTGTGTCAATGAGCGGCTGTCTGGGGAGAAACTAAGCCACTGGCTCTGTTCTGGTTGGGGGTGCATGAAGGTGTGGAGTCGCTCTAGAGTTACTGCGTCCAGGATTTCGATCCTTCTGGGGAGGCCAACCGCAAAGAACCTGCTACACGGTGACCATGCAGCGGTCAGAACGATATCACCATGCTTCACGGATGCGATAATCTGTTCCCACGCGATCGGTAGCCCATGCACAACCCTCGCCAGGGGACGGGCGTACGATTTATATAGCTTGCGTATGATGGACATTCGGGGAGATAAGGGAAGCGCGGAGTGATAGATATGCGGAGCGGAGATGCTGATGACCTCGAAGAATGTGATCACAAAACAAATGTAGTCGTTGACGAGACTGAGAGTTGGCGGTGCCTGTATTTATTTTGGGTAAATCTTATGGAACGGTTAAAGACAAAAACTCAACGCACATCCAGCCACCTCGCAGCCGTTTCCAATGCGTCGACCGCCTCTCTTGTCACATCGAGGACACTAAACACCTCCAACCAGAATAAAAACTTGTGCTCCAGGAAGCGGTGCAGGACAGATGCGATTTCGGGCATAGGTGTTGGCACCGCGGAAACATGCTTGTGCCATGACTTGCAAGCATATTCCAAAGGTCGATGAATGTATTTCTTTGTCCTCTCCTTCAAGTCCCCGACCTCAGAGTTTAGTACACCATCCGGGAGCTTGCACATGTTTGGCTCCAGGCTCCGATTCATTAGCCGCAGGCAGCCAACCAGAAGCTCTGTGTGTTGATCGGGAGGGCTGACACGAAACCTCGGGTTGGCGCACCGGGCTGGATCGACGATGAAGTCAGGAAACGATTTGTGGAACGGCCGAACGGGGTGATCATCGTCTTCCTGGAGGGTGAGGAGCGAGTGCACTGATAATAAGATGGGGATACCTCTTCGACATCGAAGCCCAGGAGCGTGGCGATTGCAGATGGTGAAAGGGGATTCGCAGCCAGGACAATGGCACCGAGAACAGAGCGGACCTTCGGATCATCCTCTGGGTAGTCGTCGCCGAAAGCCTCTTGAAGGATCGACGTGTAAAGCGAATCGAGTGTCGCGTTCGCCGCGAACTTGGTCTTCCCCTCGAATGCACTGCTCTCCGGTGAATCCAGGAGACGATTCAGCTGCTTCTTGGGACTATTGTTCCTGTGGTCGATGAACCTGACCGTTGCCACGGCATAGACGAACAGTCCTGCGGCACGCTCACAAAGCAGGTCCAGCTGGTCCTCAGTCGGCCAACCATCCAGTCCACGTCGGCGACTCGCAAGCTCTGAGAACCTGTGTCTGAAGAATAGCCGGATGTCGCTGTTGACCTGACTTGATTCGACTTTGTGGAGGACAAATACGTCTGTGACCTGTTCCAACAGCGGCAGGCGAAACCCCTCTCGGATCCGTGGCTCCGGCCGACTAGTGACGAAGATTTTCATCCTTGGGATCTTCGATGCAAACTGGCCAAGGACAGACAGGATCGCCGAGGCGGGCTCCTCGTCCTTGCACTCGTCCAACGCGTCGATCACAATCACCGTCGAGATGTCAGACTTGACGAATGGTTGGACTATCAACTTTTCCATCTGGTTGTACAGTGACTCGTAGGCGATCCCTGGATCGGACCGGGCCAGCGGGACAAATATCGATCGAAATTCGGTGTACTTCCGCGCGAGTTGGACGGCCAAGGTGGGGAATATGAGGTGGAGGTTGCTCCGGTCCTCGAAGTCTCGGGAGCAGAAGAATGAGGCACCGAGCTGGTCATCCGTGAAAAACCTCTCCGCGATCGTCTGAGCGATCGTGCTCTTTCCTGTCCCGGCCAATCCGTTGAGCCAGTAGACGGGGGGCTTGTCGAAGTCTCTTGACCAGTGTTCGATCTCGTCTAGGATGGTTCTGCGGGTTCCCTTGAGGCAACCCTTACGGCCGCCATGCCGATGCTCGGCCTCCTTTGCGGAACGGAAGTGATTGAGGATGGCCACCTCAGCTGTCGAAGGTTCGTGTCAGACATCTGTGATCGGAGACGGGAGGTGTTCTGACCTGGGTCCTGTCGAGAGGTCATTTCACTTGCTTAGACGCAAAGGATGGGGGGGCACTCACTACCACTTTGCATCCTTGTTCATAGTCCGCCATTTGTTGTACCATCTGTTCTCCCCGTCAGCATCGAGAACAGCGCCAAGGTGATGAACGGACCCGGTACTCAGAGATAGTCTCCCGCAGATCTTCGAGAAGCCCGAGTACATTTTCATCATCTTGAACGTGGTCAGCAAGTCGCTGCAGTCCTGGTCTCTTATAGAAAGTCCGCAATTTCCCCTCGATGTCCTTGAGATTGCTTGAAGGAGGTCAATGCCGAGCCCCAAAAGGGGAAGCGTGACATACCGTATCAGCTGATGCCTACGCCTCTGCTCATCCACGTCGACTGGAAGCGTCGCAAAATCTGCTTCCAATGCGGCCACACGTGAGAGGAGATCTTCGATTTTATTTCTCACGACGAGTGTCTCCTGCAGATGAATTCGTCAAGAACTGATCTTGAGTAGGGGATGGTGGGCGAACTTGGTGTTTAGCATAAACGGTGGAGAAAGCTCCTAGGACTGCTTGGAGAGGACCGAACCTATCTGCGGCCTCTTCTGCGACAGAGACAAGAATGGGGACGGCCACAAGCGGGGTGTCCTTCCGGTCTCTCTCCGGAACTGGCAGAAGTTAACGGAATGGAGGTGGCACAATCGTATCGACTCGTACTCGTTGTTGGGTCTGTTAGTTTCCCTCCTTCCTCTTTTGTGCCGTTGGTATTCCCTCCTGACATGGAGAAGCACAGAGAACTGGATGAACGTCGGTCACAATAGCGGGATCAGAGACACCCACCGATGCGATCGCCGCCGGCCGCAACACCGGGGGTCAACGCTCCCGGGGCGGAGCGCCCCCAATCCCCGCCTCTTTCATCGTAAGACACGATCCGACAGGGCCTGGGGTTGTCTTCATCTAGTGCCACAGTCGAATCAGATCGATCTGAAGTTCCGAGTCGCGATGAGAACGATCTCGGCTACCTTTGGGGTCAGTGTCCAACTCTGCTCTGAAGTCGAGTGGATCAGCGGCAATATTGATAGGGATCCCCAGACGGATGTGTTTTTGAGAAGGTTTGGGTGATTTCTCGGGCTTCTTGCCGAACGTGTAGTTCATTGGTCGGCTGAGCAAAGTCACTTTCCCTAGACTTCGAAAAGCGCTCCAGAATGCTGAATAACTGTGTCCGAGGTGGTCCTTCGGGTTCTCGATGCTTTGCGGGATGAGAAACTCGAAGATGCGTTCGAGGGGGGGATGCCTTTCACCACAACCACCACCTGCTCCGAAACTTCCCACGGCCCGGCCAACCATGGAGAGGTGAGCGATAACTCAACGCCGGCCACTAACACCCTCCACAGCTCTAACCTGACCTCCGGA
>Ga0307515_10014648_pt1 | contig 14518 bp, 1 predicted proteins | sample 17_EM_MG_FD_194513 | JGI IMG/M metagenome (GOLD analysis project Ga0307515, IMG submission 194513) | Populus trichocarpa ectomycorrhiza microbial communities from riparian zone in the Pacific Northwest, United States - 17_EM | ecosystem: Host-associated > Plants > Roots > Unclassified | place... | reverse complement strand
AATAAGAAGACAAAACTATAAAATATTTACTATAATACTAAAAGATATTAAAAAGGCGTTAGAACTAAAGTAATATATTAACCCCTAACCTCTTATACTTAAAAAATATTATAATCTAATTAATACGTTTAAAAAACAATTTATAAACTAACTACCTCTATATTAAGATAAGTATAATTTTAAGATAAAACTTAAACCTAATATAACGCTAAAGTTTAGCCCGTTATATGGTATATTATAAGAAGAGCTACTTATAATATAATAATACCTTAAAGAGCACCTAAAGAAAGGATTTGTTTGCCCTAGTTAATTACTATTCGCCTTATTTATACTATTTATTAAGAAACCTAAAGAAGTCTTAAGGTTCTATATTAATCATTAAGCCCTAAATACAATTATAATTTAAAACTAATATCTAATCCCTCTACTTTAAGAAATGCTTAACTACTTAATAAAAGTATAATACTTTATAAAGCTTAATATAGTTACTACCTTTAATTAAATCTGTATTTATAAAGTAGATAAGAAGTATACGGCTTTCTGTATATAATAGGGACTTTTTAAATACCTAGTAATGCTATTTAGTGTAAAGAATAGTCCTAGTATGTTTTAGTAATATATTAATAATATACTTTACAAATTCCTTAATATATTTATTACCGCGTATATTAATAATATTTTAATCTATTTGTCTTCGCTTTCTAAGTATTAAAAGTATATCTATTAGGAATACAGGTAAGTTGCCGTCACGTGTCGCCGCGGCACTAGCGTGACGAGGAGCCCTAAGCTCCTCGCCCTTCCTTAAGCAAGAAAAAAATATAGAATAATAATTATTATACTACCTATAACTTGTAGATACGTAATATTACCTTATATTACTAACACTAATTAGTAATTAACTTTACTATTATACTATAGAATAGCTAGGTATTCTACTAAGAAGAGATAAGCTACTGTACTAGTGCTACTTATACTAAGAAGCTGTCTTTTAAGGTCAGAACTGGTCCTAAACCTTAAATAGAACTCTTCTACAAATTTAAGGATTTAAAGGCCAGAACTAGTCCTAAGCCTTTCTTAGATTATAGATTCTTGCGTCCATTATATAGAATAACACGCTTTATAAGTTTTTGCGATTTAAGGCTAGAACTAGTCCTAAGCCCTATAATTATAAATACACGTTATAAACGCGTACTAACCAACAAACGCGTACTAAACGATAATCCCTACACTAATAACACTTCCCTCCCTCTAAAAATATAGCTACGCCTACCTTAAATAACTAGGAAGACTCCTTACTACTAGGGGTAACTTCGTACGCAAAACTTATTAATAAAAATTGGGACGAATTTACTATTAATATAATAACTTATACCGCAAAACAAGTTAATAGCTTTCTCCTACACTATATTATATTCTACTAAAGTAGACACTATACTAATCTATAGCTGTGGGAATATTTTAGGGAGGATTTTATAAGATAGACCGCTAACACCTAGGCACTTAATAATATTAATATTATTTAGGATTTTTAAGACTTCCTCCGTAGGAATAGGGTATATATTACTAAAAACGGTAACCTAATTACTAGTAATATCTAGGCCGTTATTATTAGTATAGAAGAACTAGTATAGACGGAAGCTAAGATTATATATTAACTATAGAAACCCAGAACTAACCCATATTCTTTAAAAGGCAACTTTAATTTAGAACGAAACCCCTAGAACACTACTATTCCACTTAGAGGTACTCTCCTACCTAGAGGTACTCTTCCTCTACCTCTACCCTAGCTAACCAGTAAGCCTCTACTATAAGAAGTTACGAATTTAATAAAGGTATATTTAGACGAGGAGAAGAAGTTTAGAGGAGAACTGTATAATATACTTAGAATAAAACTATAGGTTTTTTATAACTGCTGCAGCAAGGTTAGAATCCAATACTACTAGTTTTATTATACTTTCTTAGTTATATTAAAGGGACGGGCGGCAATATTTTATTATAACTATATTACGGATAGAAACTATAGCTTTAATATAATACTTTGGCTTACTAGAGCCCACTTTAAGACTAATAAAAATCGCTAACTTTATATATCTAAATGGCGGGAGACTATATTTTAAAGAGTTATCGCTTTTAACTTAACAAAGACTTATTTAGAGTGCCTTTAATTACTCTTTAATAAACTCTAGAAAATCTAATATAGCTTTACTAAAACTTACTAAAATAAGAACAGTCTAAGGGACTAAGTTATCTTAGCCTACCGTGGCGTTCCTAAGTGTAATTTAGCGCTATATAAACCTATAGATATATTTAAAGGAGTATATACTAAACTGCGCTCTACTATAGGTACTATAATATAAATATAAGAATCTTAATAGTTCTATACTGTAAACCCTGTCTAAACCGGTATTTTAGACTAATATAATTATAACTAGACTGATTAAATATATAGTAGCTATAGTAGGCAATACGGTAGAGGGTATAATTAATGTTAATTATAAGGCAATTGTAGAGGTCCTTATAGAGGTTTATTTTAAAGTAATTACTAAAAAAAGTGCTATATTTATAAGAAGCCAAATTGCTAGTTAACTAGGCATTCTCTTAATAAATAAAAGGAGGCATATAATAAGTTTCGCTAGAGTATAAAAAATGTTAGAAATTATAAGGTTACTATAGCTTACTTTTAAAGCTTCCTAGTTTAATATAAAGGCGTAGAAGATCTTAAGAATAAGGTTAATAAGGCCAAATAGCTTCTTATAGATATAGAAATTAAGGACTATTCTCCTAACTAATACTTTACTAAGTATGGTAGGGTGGATAATATATAAACCGTCGCTATTCTTAATAATTAATCTATACTCCATTCTATTATAAAGTTAGATATCTTTAATAAGCTAAGGGAGAGTTCCATATTCTCCTTTAATAATAGATACTTAGCGAACGTCTTCTATAGTATTATACCAGATACTAGAGTCGCAGAAATATCTATAGTAGGAGAACCTTAAGCTTAAGCCCTTTAGCAGCTTAATAGCTCTGTTTAGATTAACTATTTAACAGTAGGCTAACACACAATTTGTTTTAGTAAGGGTACTATAATTTCCCTTAGCATAATTAGGGTTTAAACCCCCTTAGGGTATATTACTTTTTATATTATTCCCACAAACACCCTATTTCTATTTTGCATTAGAGATATAGATAAATTAGGTATTAAGCTTAATAACCTTAAGAATGTACTTATTTAAGGAGATAATTAGGTACCTATTATACGCAAGTAGGGTTACCCCTAGTTACTCCTTTATTAACTAGAAAAGAGTATTACTTAAAGCCACTTAACTAAGTTAGAGTTACGCTAACTACACCATCGTTTTAGTTACCTATTAGTTTATTAATTACTTAGGGTTCTTTAGTAAGTAAGTTATAAAGTTAAGATTAAGGCGATTAAGTACCTTATAAAGTACTACTATTACTACTAAATAAAATAGAAGTCCCCTAGCCGATTTAAGTTTACCCTTAAAGATAACTACGACTTTAACTTCTATATTATTATTAACGTTATATATTTTAGCGGCAAGCTAGTACTCTAAGTTATTAACTTCTTAACCTTCTTTTAAGCCGCACGTTTTTTAAAGGATATATTAGCTAGGAATATATAGGATACCCTTTAATTATACTATATTAATATCTACCTAAAACCCCCTAATTAAATCGTTTATAATATAGAAAAGAACTTCTTATTTATAGAGTTTTAATAATAGATAAGGGCAATAGCAATTAAGGTTAAGGAAGTCCCTATTAAGGTATATAATAGTATTAGGAAAATGGAATAATATTATATACCATTACATCGCGTATATAAGATTATCTCTTTAGAACTAGAGGATACTAGCAAAGAGCTTATCTTATAAATAGCTATTAAGGCTATTAACGACTCTACTAGCCTAGATGGGCTCGTACCTATATTACTAGTCTTTAGCGCCTACCCTTAAATAACTAACAATTCTCTATTATCTCCCTCTATTATATAATAAGCTGAGGCTATTTATAAGGTAATAAAGGAGGTATAACGTCTTTATGCTACACGCTAGGTTAACAATATATTAGAAATAAGAAATGGCCTAAACACCTTAACTACGCTTAATCTGCCACTTAGGTTTAAGGTACGCGTATAGCGTAAAAAGGGAGGATAGTTAGGCCCATATTAACTTATTATAATTAATAATTAAACTTATACTATTTAGATGCCTTATAGACCTACTTAATTCTATTTAACCATTATTAAGCCTTACTATAAAGATAATAGTTCCAAGCCTTTATAGGATGCCCTAAAGGAGAACTATAATTAACGTGCTTTAAAAGGTAACTATAATTCTAATATAATTGTAGTAGAGGTTCCGCAACCACGACGCGGTAAAGGTCGCCTAAAGGGATTATAAAATCGCTAATATCTTATTAATTTTAAAGAGCAATTTATTACCGCCATTAAGAATAAAGTTAAGTTATTAATAGCCTTTATAATAGCTAAGGAGAAGGCTAACTTTAAGCTCGTAAAACAGCTCTAAAAGGAAGGTTATATTATAACTCCTAAAGCTCCTTTCTAAGCATCCGATAAGTAGGAGATCGATAGTCTTATTATAAGAGGAGTCTTTAAATTTAAGAAGTATAACCCTACTAAGTTTAATAAAGTTCGTATCTTTAAGTTAAGAATGGTTAACGAGATTAAAGGCAAAGCTATTAACGCCCTATTTAAGAAATTAAGGCTTATTATCTAAGGTTATAATAATAATAGTAAGGAGGTAATTTTTATATAATCCTTTACAATTTAACGAGCTAGTTAGTAAGTTATTATTACGCTAGCTCCCTCCTTAATAAAGAATAAAATGGCGGTCTATTTATAAGATATTACTTAGGCCTATACCTAATTAAAGACGCACCTTTAGCGCTTAATATTGGCATACCTTCTAGAGTAAATTCGCCACCAATATCCTAAAGATATAATTATAGTTGTGCTTAAGCCATTATATAGAATCGTAGATGTTAGGTAAAACCTAAGTAGATAGTTATATAGCTGCAAGGTACGGGCGACCCTAGGGCAACCTAGGGGTAACTCACCCGTAAGGCACGTGCGCTACACGTACCTAGGGAAAACCCTTCCTACCTCGTATATAGACTCCTCCTTTTCCCTTAAGGATTCGTCTCTGTCTATACAATATACCTATTATTCTATTATTGGACTCCCTATCCACATTCTTACCTTACATTTAAATCCTTACCAATCCCCTTAGGAGGATAGCCGGTTTAATTTTTCTATAATACCTCTAAAAAGAAAACCGACGCCTATACCTAATGGTAATACGCTAGTAATATAACTGTAGAATGCCTTAGGATCTAGTGTAGACAAAACCGCTAGAAGCATACTAGTAGTATTTAAGCCATTTTCTAAATCTTAAAACGATTAGATATCTATAAACGCTAGAAACTAGTTTGACTTATATACCTAGGCTTAATAAGAGCTTAGTAAGGTTACTAGCGTCCTACCTAATATCGCTAATATAAAGGAGCTAGATAAGCTAGCTAAGAAAATAGCTAACTTACGGAGCATTATTAATTTGATAAAGCCCTCCCGTTGCCTCTTTAGTAAAGAGTATAAGTTACGTAGCGAACGTATACGCCAATTAAATCTTAACGCCCTAGTTAAGAAGTTACCACCTAATATTAGCGGTACTACTTAACAGCATTTTAACCGGTGGATCGCCGCAGTTAAGAACCAATTTAAGGTTAATAACGCTGACTATAACTGTAAGCGACGCACGCGCTAGGCTATTAAAGGTCTTATAAAAGAGAAAACAATCACCTAACTAGTTTATTGCCGGTTAGGCACTAAGGATAAGGGTTCTTTACTATAGGATAAATTTAAGACTATAGTCCAAGACCAGATCAGGAACCCTATAGTAAGACGCTTTAATAACGCTATAATGTACTATACGGCTATTATAAAGAAGAACTAGAGGTTTAACGTCTTCCTAGCCTATATATATAGCTTAGAGGACCTCTTCTTATATACCCCTTTTGTTAATCCTAAACAATAGGTAGACTTTTAATTCTTATATCTCCTAGCCCACCTATAAGTAGAGCTCTTTTGCTAGAACTTTGCCTAATGGGTAAAAACCGCTAAAGACCTCTTTAACAAAATCCGCCGTATAGAGTAATTACTTAATACTATAAAGCTTGCGGAAGATCGCGTAAGTAGTAGTAGTAAATTATCGCGTATAAAGCGCGGTCGCAGTATAGGCTTTATAGAGTTAGGCTTAGGGAACAGAACCTAAAAAGGGCGACGCTTTTTTAAGTAAACTCCTAGGGAGACTACCTAAAAGCTAGATGGCTTAGGGGACCCCTTAAACGCTAGTGCTACGTAGGCGAGTTAAAGGACCGTAGGTGGCTACTATAAGGAACACTAGAAGCAGGCCAATAAAGAAAAGTTAGCTTAAGCTTTAGAAAACCTAAAGCCCTAGTAGCGTATCTCTCTTAACTGTAACTAGGGCCTAATATAGAGGGAGAGAAGAAACATATTATGGTATATATTGCAATAGATATACCCTAGGGCGAAGTCCGCCTATATGCTTTATATAATAATAGGTACTAAATTAACCTTATTAATTAAGATATCGTCCGTAGGTTTAACCTACCTATATACTACGCGCTATATTCACGTAAACCTATTATACGTTTCCTTAATAGTAACTAGATAATAATCTAGAATATTTATAATCTAATGGTCACCACTAGCGACTCCTAGGGTACCTCTTATACTATTGGCCCGCAGACCTTTTAGGGCGGCTTATTTAATAGTTACGATATAGTTTTTAAATAGGATTGGCTCGCGGAAGCAGATCTATTAATTAGCTTCCGTTCTAGATAGTTTATCTAAGGTACTTTAGACCCTAAACGCCTCTAAATAGTCACCCTTAACACTCTCTTAGTAGATATTAAGGCTAGCGAAATAGTCTATTCGCTATAGCTAGAAGACTCCTTTTCTATACCGGTCGTAAATATAATAGAGGACCTATTATTACTGGTAGCGAGTACCCGTGTAGACCCTTTAGACGTAAAGACACCGGTTATAAATATAGTAGAGGACCTGCCGTCACTGGCAGCGAGTACCCGTAGAGACTCTCCGGTGCTAGCGCAGATTACCTATACATAAGGGGGAGGTAATTAAAACCCTAAAACTATTAAGTATACTACAGCAGAGCTATATACACTCTCTATACAAGTATACCTGCGAAACGCATATTAGCTACACCCTTCTCTCCACTAGCTCCCGGAAGCACACTACCACGTAATAGTCGCTTTAACCTCCGTAGCCCCTAGCCTACTAGAGGTATATAAGGAGGAAATTAATATCTTCTTTAACGAGCTAGTAAGTATGCTACCGTAAAACTCTAAGTATAACTATGCGATTAACTTAAAAGAAGGTAAGACACTATCGTAAATGCCCCTCTATAACCTCTTATAGAAAGAGTTATAGATCTTATAAAAGTACCTAGACAGTGCTCTTAAAAAGGGCTAGATTAGGCCTAGTAAGTCGCCTACTAGAGCGCCTATCCTTTTTATACTAAAAGTAGACGGTATAATACGGCTATACGTTAACTATAGACGCCTAAATAAGATTACGATTAAAAATCGGTACCCCCTACTGCTGGTCGGCGAGCTCTTTAATAGGCTTAGCTATATAAAGATATTTATAAAGCTAGATCTTCGTAATACGTACCATAGGATTTATATTAAAAAGGGAGACGAATAGAAGACCGTATTTAAGACACGCTACGGTCACTTTAAGTACCTAAGGCCTTATTTAATTTCTTCATTACTGCCTAATACTAGGAACTAACTAAGGATAATATTCTAGCCCTAAATAAACGTCTTTTCTGGTAAATAAACCATCTTAATTAGGGATTACTCTACGTGCCTATTAACCTTCCCACTATTAAGCTTTTTATATTTATTAATAAATCGTTTATAAATAATAAAGATTTTAGTGTGAGGTGATAAGCTCCGCACTACTTAGCCACACAAACCTACAAAAGGTAAACGAGTGACTGGCTTAATGCCAGGCACGGCTGTGCGGAACAATACATATAGGCGAGGTGACTTCGTCACCTGACATTTAGCTCCTAGTTAGGATATAAGATTATTATTATAAACAAGTCTACCAGAGAGAATAACTTCACAATCTATGGTAATCTTATCTATTAGAGCTTAACTAAGAGTAAGTATATTACTTAAAGCGTTCTAGCGTTAGAGATATATAGAATAGTTAGCGGAGTTAATATAGCAATTATAATTAGAACTACCCTAAAGATAATTATAGATTAACTTAAACTTCCTATAATCTCTATAATTATATACACCGACTTATATTCCCTCTATAAGTATTTAATTAAGCTTAGTACTATAAAGGAGAAGCGCCTTATAATTAATATTATGGCACTTTAGCAATCCTATAAGCGTTAAGAACTCTTTAAGATTTAATAGATTAATAGCTAAGATAACCTAGTAGATATAATAATAAAGGCAAACCCAAATAAGGCACTAGAGACGTTTATTAATATAAATACTCTATATATATAAGTTAAAGGTTAAGTTAAAAGGGAGTAGGAGTATAATATTCTATAGACCTTAACTTAAACTAGCTAATTAGGATTTTCTATCCCTAGGATAGAAAATTGCTATTAGCTCGCTTACTACTAGCGCCTTAGCGGCCCTCCTAATAAGATATCTACCTATAACTTGTTACAGCGACGGGTCAATCGAGGCACGAGCGCCGTAATGAACGTATGCAAGCCTGTACAATTGGGTTGTCTATTAACGAGGATATCAAGATAAGGAGCAGAAGAAGGTCGTGGAAAGGACACGTCTATATGCATGGAGCCAAGACGTAAGCGAACCCCCCTGACTAGGCCCTATCCAGGTTACGCGCGTCAGTGCCGTAACATAACTCCTAAGTAAGAAAGCACTATATGCTAAGAGGCATATTTTAGGACAGTGAGACTTATATTATAATAGTAATAGTAAGTAAGGAGGATTAATATTTATTACGCTAGTTAAGCGGTATATGTATATAGATAGCAACCGCAAAAGAAGAGTTGCCAGTGTTAGGAATATAGGCAAGTTGCCGTTACATGAGGCAAGTTGCCGTTACGTAAGGCAAGTTGCTGTCACGTATCGCCGCGGCACTAGCGTGGCGAGGAGCCCTAAGCTTCTCGCCCTTCCTTAAGCAAGAAAAGAATACAGAATAACAATCATCATACTACCTACAACTTGTAGATACGTGATATCACCTTATATTACTAATAATATCTAAATAGTCCTTAAACGCCTGTAAAACGCGGGCTTATAGTGCGATATTAAGAAATATAAGTTCTACGCGTCTAAAGTTACGTACTTAGGCCTAATTATATCCTACAATGGAATTAAAATAGACCCTAAAAAAATCGCTGCAATTATAAACTAGGAAAGTCCTAGTAGTATATAAAACATCTAAGGATTTCTAGAATTTGCAAATTTCTATTATTAATTTATTAATTACTTCTTAAAAATTGTTTAGCTATTAGTAAACTTAATAAGAAAAAACATAAGATTTAAATAGACTACTAAATATAAATAAGCTTTTAACGACCTAAAATATTATTTTATAACTGCTTTAATTCTTACCTACTTTAATCCGGACCTTAAATATATTATTAAAATAAACTCGTCTAATTATGTATTAGGAGGAGTATTATTATAATATAATAAGAACGGCAAGTTACGCCTAGTAGCCTTTCTCTCCTAGAAACTTACCTCTACTAAATTAAACTATAAAATATATAATAAGGAACTACTTATAATTATTAGATGCTTTAAATAATAGCGTCTAAAACTTAAAGGATTATTGTTCCTAATACGTATATTAACAGACTATAAAAACCTATAGTACTTTATAACTATAAAGTAATTAATATAATACTAAATTTATTAGGCTGAATACCTCTTATAATTTAACTTTAAGATTATATACTAACCTAGTAAACTTAATTAGAAGCCTAACTTATTAATATAATAATTATAGGACTTACCTATAAACACCTCTAATAAATAGATTATAAATTAATTACAAATTCTACTACCCCCTAAACGCTTTAAAAAACTACGCCCTATATTTCTAAACGTGGAGCTTAATAGGAATAAATTGGAAATTAATAAATAGGATATAGAAATTAATAAATTAATAGAATATAAATATAAGAATAACCCCTAGATAGCAGATATAATAAAATCAATTTAAATAGGGAAACGGCAATATAAGGATATTACACTCACTAAATGCGAAATCTATAATAATTGGTTATACTATTAATAAAAGATAGTAGTCCCGAATTCCGAACCCTTATAATTTAAAATACTTAAATTTATATATGATTCCCCTATAGTAGGGCATCTAGGCTATATAAAGACCTATAAAATTATCTAATAAGTATATTACTAGCCTATAATACACGACTATATATAAAAATACATTTAAGTATGCAGAATATACGTATATAGGAAGACCTCTTATATAAAGAAGTAAGGAGTACTTTAACTATTACCAATTCTAATATAAAGATAGCAAGATATTTTAATTAACTTTATAGTTAACCTACTTAACAGTAATAAGTTTACGAATGTTATAGTAGTTGTTAACTGTCTTATAAAAATATAATATATAATTCCTATAAACTTAATTAATACAATATTAGTAGCCAAATATTTTATTAAGTATGTTTTTAAGCTATATAGACTTCCTAATTTAATAATATCTAACTATAGAAGCTAGTTTATTTTAGACTTTTAGTAAGCTCTATATAAACAATTAAGTATATAAATACGACTCTTAACTATATTTTATCTGGAAATAGATAGTTAAACTAAAATTGCGAACGCGATTATAGAACAATACCTATAAATATACTGCTCCTACCTATAAAACAATTAGGAAAAGTAGCTACCTTTAGCTAAGTTTACTATAAATAATATAAGAAATAAATTAATAGGCGTAATACCGTTCTACGCAACCTATGGATAAAACCCTTAACTTAGATTTAAACTATAACCCAAAATTAATATAATAGAACCTATAATTAAGAGGATTTAACTAATTAATGTATATAACTTTACTAATTAAATAAAGTAGTTAATGGAACTATTATAAAGTAAATTAGTGTACGTTTAAATAGTATATAAATAGCATATAAATAAAGGACGAGCTCCCGCGTAAGACTTTAAGGAAGGTAATATAGTTTACCTAAATATATAAAACCTAAAGACTTAATAACCCTTAAAGAAACTAGACTAGAAGTTTGTAGGCCTATACTAAATTAAAAAGAAACTAAGCCCGTATACTTATAAGCTTAAACTACTAACTAAGATAAAAATATATCTAACGTTTTATATAAACTTACTGTAACTCTTAAAAGGTAAACCTATAACTTATAAAGTACTACCACTACCTCCTATAATTGTTAATAACGGTAATAGTTCTTACTTTATTAACTTAATTAATAATATATAATAGAAAACACAATCTAAGCAATTTAAACTTTTTATTAAGTAAAAAGAATATAAAATATAAACCTAGGTGTTAGTTGCACAAGGTAATATCACGTAGCTACGGTTCGTAGATAGTATAATAATTGTTGTTTTGTTTTCTTAAGGGAGAGCGAGGAGCTTAAGGCTCCTTGCCACGCTAGTACCACGGTAATATATAACGGCAACTTGCCGTACGTAACGGCAACTTGCTATACGTAACGGCAATATGCCTTATATAGTAACCACTTGCCTTTATTCCCAACACTAGCAACTCTTCTTTTATAGTTGCTATCTATATATATATACTACTTAACTAGCAGAATAAAAATTAATCCTTTTTACTTACTATTGCTATTATAATATAATTCTCACTGTTCTAAAATTTACCTCTTAACACGTAGTGCTTTCTTACTTATAAGTTATAGGTAGATATCTTATTAGTAGGGCCGCCAAGGCGCTAGCGGTAAGTGAGCTAATAGCGATTTTCTATCCCGGGGATGGAAAATCCTAATTGGCTAGGTTAAGTTAGGGTCTATAGAATATTATACTCCCCCCTTTAAAAAAGTCTTAGTAAGAGAATCTGACCAATTAGATAACTTTAACCGCCAGTTAAAGTTCCTAAATATCTTAAGACCTTATATAACTAAGAAATTTCTAGGAACTCCCTTTTAACCTAACCTTTAACTTATACACGTAAAGTATTTATATTAATAAACGTCTCTAGTGCCTTATTTAGGTTCGCCTTTATTATTACATCTACTAGGTTATTTTGGCTATTAATCTATTAAATCTTAAAGAGTTTTTAACACTCGTAGGATTGCTAAAGTGCTATAATATCAATTATAAGGCGCTTCTCCTTTATGGTATTAAGCTTAACTAAATACTTATAGAGGGAATATAAGTCGGTGTATATAATTATAGGGATAACGGGAAGTTCGAGTCGATCTATAATTATCTTTAGGGTAGTTCCAATTGCAATTGCTATATTAACTCCGCTAACTATTCTATATATCTCTAACGCCAAAATACTTTAAGTAACATGCTTACTCTTAGTTAAGCTCTAATAAATAAGATTGCTATAGATTATAAAGTTATTCTCTCTAGTAAATTCGTTTATAATAATAATCTTATATCCTAACTAGGAGCTAAAATCTTTATTATTTATAAACGATCTATTAATAAATATAAAGAGCTTAGCGGTAGGAAGATTAATAGGCACATAGAGTAGTCCCTAATTAAGATAGTTCATTTACTAAAAAAGACATTTATTTAGGGCAAGAACGTCGTCCTTAGTTAATTCCTAGTGTTAGGCGGTAATAAAGAGATTAAATAAAGCCTTAGGTTAACAGATAAAAGTAATATAAACTCTATAAGCGCGTTACTCTATATATCCTTGCTTTAGAGAATTAGCGTTAATAACGTTAATCTTCTTGCCTTAACCCTTCTGGCGTAAAGTAATAGAATTCTTATTTAGGGAGAGGGTGCATCCGTTAAAGAGTAATGGTATTATTAAATTAAGCTTTTTCTTTAGCTTTACTATAAGATTTACCTTTACTAGCTTATCCTCTTTAAGAGCTAAGAATTAGTCGTCTCCTAAGATAATTATATTATTAGTTTATATACCAACGATTCCGAATAGGGTTCCCATAGTTATAATAAGGAGGTAGGAATCAAATATAGAAGTAGTTATTAAAAGCTTCTCTTTATGGTGCTTGCTATAGATAGCCTACTAGTAAGTTTCTACCTCTGCAATTCTATATAATAGCTTAAGCATAACTATAATTGTATCTTTAGGATACTGGTGGCGAATTTACTCCGAAAGGTATGCTAGTATTAAGCGCTAAAGGGGCGTCTCTAATTAAGTATAGGCTTAAGTAATATCTCGCAAATAAACCGCTATTCTATTCTTTATTAAGGAGGGAGCTAGCGTAATAATAACTCGCTAACTATCTCATTAAATCGTAGGAGATTATATAAGAATTACCTCCTTACTATTATTATTATAACCTTAGATAATAAGCCTTAATTTCTTAAATGGGGCGTTAGTAGCTTTACCCTTAATCTCATTAACTATTCTTAACTTAAAGATACAAACTCTATTAAACTTAGTAGGGTTATACTTCTTAAATTTAAAGACTCCTCTTATAATAAGACTATCAATCTTCTACTTATTGGATACTTAGAAAGGAGCTCCTAGAGTTATAATACGACCTTCCTTTTAAAGCTATTTTGTGAGTTTAAAGTTAGCCTTCTCCTTAGCTGTTATAAAGGCCATTAATAGCTTAACTCTATTCTTAATAGCGGTAATAAATTACTCTTTAAAATTAACAAGATATTAGCAATTTCGTGATCCCTTTAGGCGACCTCTACCGCGTCGTAGTTGTGGCGTATCTACTACAATTATATTAGGATCGTGGTCGCCTTTTAGAGTATGTTAATTATAGTTCTCTTTTAAGGCGTTTTTTATAGCATCCTGTAAAGGCTCGGAACTATTATCTTTATAGTAAGGCTTAATAACAGTTAAACGGAATTAAGTGGGTCTGTAAGGTATCTAAATAGTATAAGTCTAACTATTAATTATAATAAGTTGGTATAGGCCTAACCATCCTCCCTTTTTACGCCATATGTATACTTTAGACTAAAGTAGTAGATCGAGCGTAGTTAATATATTTAGGCCATTTCTTATTCCTAGTGCGTTATTAACCTAGCGTATAGCGTAGAGACGTTATACCTCTTTTATTGCCTTGCGAATAGCCTTAGCTTATTATATAACGGAGGGAGATAGTAGAGAATTATTAGTTATTTAAGAGTAGGCGCTAAAGACTAGTAATATAGGTATAAGTCTATCCGGGCTAGCGGAATTATTAATAGCTTTAATAGCTATTTATAAGGTAAGTTCTTTACTAGCGTCCTT
>Ga0307515_10014647_pt1 | contig 14518 bp, 7 predicted proteins | sample 17_EM_MG_FD_194513 | JGI IMG/M metagenome (GOLD analysis project Ga0307515, IMG submission 194513) | Populus trichocarpa ectomycorrhiza microbial communities from riparian zone in the Pacific Northwest, United States - 17_EM | ecosystem: Host-associated > Plants > Roots > Unclassified | place... | reverse complement strand
ATATACTTTTACTAAAAGCTACGTATATACCTTAAAACGGATACATCCGGCTTTACCCTAGGGGCAATTATATCTTAATTAAAAGACGGAGAATAGCATCCTGTGGCGTTTTAGTTAAGGAAAATAACCCCTATAGAGTAGCGTTATATAACGCACGACTAGGAGCTACTTATAATAATTACAGCAATAAAGTACTGGCGACATTATTATATGGAAAGTAATTATCCTATTAAAGTCCTTATAGATTATAATAACCTAGAATACTTTATAACTATAAAGGTATTAAGCGGTCGACAAGCAAGATAGGCAAAGGCACTATTATAGTACGACTTTAAAATTATGTACCGCCTAGGGAAGACAAATCCTGCTAATAGGTTATTAAGATGTCTGGATTATAAGACAGGGAGGATCTAGAATAGCATAGGGGAAATAATCCCTATATTATAAAATTTACTTAGGAAAAAAGAAGACTCTTTCCCTAAAACTATAGAATTTCGTAATAGGGTAGAGGTCCCGGCGATATAGCTACAAAGCAATATAATTATAGAGCCGTAGGATATAGTTATAGACTAAGTTATAAACTAAGCAGATATTATAAAGTTAGCGTATCCCAGAATTAGCGAGAATTCTATAGGATGTGCTAGAGGTGTCGCGGCACCTTTAACTTAACGGCGTATTAGCTGCGAGTTTTTGGATCTAAGGGGGATAGGCGAGATGCCTATCCGTAGCGTAGTATACTGCATAACGGTAGGAGAATCTGCTGGCACTAATAGTTCAAAACGTCTCGTGCCACGCCTTAAGTCTATAATAGTGGTAGGCAAAATAGAAGTAAGTAATCTATATAAAACCTTTCTAGATTTTCTTCTTTAAGCTTAATAAAGGGACACCTTCGCCTTTAGGGAGAGGTAAAAAAATATAGTGGAGACTGACTTGGCTAGAGTTACTAAAAAGCTATAGCAGCAAGACCAAAAAAGTCTATTGCGCTTTAAGGGTGCTATATATATCCCAAAAAACTAAGCGATTTAAGATAAAATTCTAAAGGTCTTTTATAATAACCCTTTTAGGGGTTACTACAGTGCTAACAGAACCCTTAAGACCGTTTAAAGGAAATACTTTTAGGACGGAATGTCTAAAGAGGTTAAGGACTATATATTAAGGTATAATACGTGCTAAAGGATACAGATATCTAGGCATTACCTATATAGCGAGTTATTAGTGCTTCCTATTCCGCAGGGACCCATATTAGAATTAACAATAGATTTTATTATAGGCTTACCCCCTACTAAGACAAGAACTGGAGAGGTTGCTAACGCTATTCTAGTAATTGTTAATAGGTATATAAAGTTTTTAGGATACTTTGCTGTTATAATAATAATTACGGTAGTAGAACTAGTAGACCTATTTTTAGAACAGTAGCTCTTATTTAATACGCTAAGGGGAATTGTATCTAACAGAGGTACCGTATTTAATAGTGCATTTTAGTCTTTATTCTGCCTCTTATTAAAAATATGGCAAAGAATAAGTACTACCTTCCACCTATAAATAAATGGGCTAACAGAGCGTTTAAATACATTATTGGAACACTACCTCCGCTACTATATTAATTATTAACAGGATAATTAGACATTATAGTTAGCTTTAGTATAGCACGTATATAACATAAGCATCTATAGTAGTATAAAAATGACCCCTTATAAAGCATTATTTGGGGTAAAAGTAAATAACCCCTAGAACGTTAAGGACATCATTCCTAAAAAAGAGGCACTAGTAGCGTCCGAAAGAATTAAGCAAATAAGAATTCGCAGAGAGGAACTTAAAAAGCACTTACTAGACGCCTAGGCCGTACAAAAAAGGTACTATAACAAAAAACATATGCTGAAAGAATTTAAGATAGGAGACAAAGTCTTACTATCTATAAAAAATATCCAAATAAAACACATTAAGAAGAAGCTGGATTACTAGTAGCTCGGACCCTTTAAGATAGTTAAGAAAACTAAAGGAAACTAAGCCTATAAATTGGAATTACCGAAATCTTATCTAATATATCCTATATTTATGTTTCCTTACTAAAGCTATACCAGAGAAGAGATAGTACGGAACTGCCCCTACCTAGCGAAATTAATAGGGAACTAGAATGGAATATAAAAGATATTCTTAACTAAAGATAGCGCTAGAAGAAGCGCGAATTTTTAGTTTATTAGAAAGGATACTCCTAGGCGCATAATAGTTAGGAACCTAAGGAGTACCTTTAGCTAGGATACGATACCGTAATTAAAACCTTCCTAAGAACTAAAGGTAAAGACTTAAAAATGGTCCCAGATATACTATAGGTAAAGTAATAGAAAAGACCCCACAAATTAAAACTATAGGATTAAGTACAGGCATTAAGAACGGAAACGTTTCGCTATTATAATAGGGATCCTAAAATCTTGTAAGAGGAAGCCTATAAGGATCTATAGGAGAACCACTAGGGATACTGTTTAAAGAAGACGCTTTTTAAGAAAAAGTAGTAGCACCATAAGAAGTAGCCTCGGGGATTTAAAAAGATCCCCTAAGGATAAAAGGAGAGTATCTAGCCTGGCACCAGAGATATATAGTAGAGTTAATAGTACAAAGAGGAGCAAAAGGACAGCCTATAAAGAATTAGAAATTTTAAGGAATTATAAGGCACCTATAGGAATACTACCCGTTTATTACATATAGGGATTATAGTAGTGCACTGCGTTTATATAGATTGTCACTAAAGCTTAGAATAAAGGTATCCCTAAAGTATAAAGTTAATTCCTAATAATAGGGCATCCTAAAGGCACCCGAGAGGCACTATATAAAGCTATTTTATAAAAAGAAGGAAAGAGCTAGGTAATAACTTAAACACTAGTAGCAGTAATAGGAGCCTCCTCTTCTATCTTAACGTCATTATTAACGGTATTATCAGCTCCTCCATCCCTAGAAGTATTAGCACTTCCACTAATATTTTTCTTAGAACAACGGGTACTGGAAGGACTAGCACAGGCGGGAGACTAGCGAGGAGAACGTTTATCTTAACCTTTATTACTATCCTTAGTATCCCTAGGTTCCAAATTAGCGTCTAAGTAGGGATTAAAGAGATATTAGCTAAAGGAGTTAGCATAGTTCCTAAGTAAGTTACTAGAGAAACTTACCTAGCTAGAGTAGCCCACGCAAGAGTATAAATATTATTATTAATAAGGACGAGCTATTCGCATATGCGCTCCTAGACACTATATATCCGAGAACATTGCGTCTCTATAATAGTAGAAACCCTTATTAAATTAAAGAGTCTGCAAGTAAGGGAAGACACCTTCTATCCCTACCTGTCACTATTAGGATATTGGCGGAAATCTTAGATGGCGCGTTAGAGCCTATAAGTCTTATACGCATAGATAGCAGGGATCTAGTATAATTAGCGAAATCTAGAATAGGACGGAATGGGAAATACTAGGACACAGGTCTTTCTCCTACTGCGACAATAGGAGTACTTAGATTTGTTTTCGCTGGAGCGAGGCATCTTACAGACGTGGGAAGGATCCTATATAAGAGCATAAACGCAGCGACGATAGCATTTTAGGGAAACTGCCGTAGGAGTAATAAACGCTGTCTAGGGCGTCACCAGAAGATTAACAACACTACCGCCGGTTTGGGGACGCGCAGAAGGACTATAAGCCATTATAAGAGAATACTCTAAAAAGTTAGCATCGTTATAAGAGATAAGGTAGGGATCCTATTGCTCACAGACGTGTTAAGAAAAGATGGCGAGGTAGTAATAGAAGTATAGCTAGAGATATAATAAAAACAGCCTATTTAAGAACGAGATAAATAGTATTGTTAATAGAAGGACAAGGAAAAGACGATAACTTATGAATAAAAAGAAATTAAAATAAAAGACGTTATTATTAAGGCCCATTTAGGTGAATGGGAATGGTGGTTAGTTAATATATCACACTAGACAACCTCCAGATTTATTTATAATAAATTCCTAAAATTAGAGAGGTAAATCCCACTAAATTTTTATTACTATTATTAAAATCCTATTACGAAAGCACTATAAGGAGCTAAGGTAGAAGAAGAGCAAAGGAATAAAAGATAAAGTGAAGTTCCGCGCTAGTAAAGAGCTGGCGATAAGTTGCATTATAGAGTACCTTTCTACTAAGGGTTTCCCTAGTGGTTTTAGCCAGAACTTTATAAAAGCTTAGTAGAGGCGAAGTCTTAGAGCACTAAGACCTTAAAAGGGGAGGCAATTATAACGGAATCCCCCGAGAGGTATATATCCGATAAGACAGTAGGAGGTTTTATCTATATCCTATCTATATTCTAGAAGACATAGTTAGACAGGTTAGGGGTAAAAGGTTTTACTAGCGTCTTAAAAGAAATATATAGGAAGCTAGTTCCCCTTTAGAGAAGAACTAGCGATTAGTCTCTAAATAGAAGTGGTTAGAAGTATTTATCCTTTAATATATAAAACTCATTCTACCTTTAACTTACCTTTAACTTACCTTCTACTTACCTTTGACTTACCTTCTACTCACCGGTAACACTGTTGATTAGATAATCATACGTTCCGGTTAGGCTGGCCTCTTACAAATATATAAGATATTAAAAAACTTTAACCAGTAGTTTAAGTTATTTAATTAGTTAGATTTACCTTACTAAGACCCTTTATAAAGATATTAGTTCTACTTACCGCCTTAACTAAGCTAATAGTAAATTTTTATTCTAGGAATGGAAAATCTTAATAAGTCTATTTAATAATAGAACCAGTAAAACTCTATACCGCCACCTAACGCAAATATATAAATGCGATAAGTAATAAGTCTTAACTAAAATTAAATTGTTTTAGACCTTTAACTAAAGGAGAGGTACTATAACGGGACTAGCCTAGTTATAGTAGGAATATCTTAGTAAAACACTTAGTAGATGGATTCTACCAGGTTCTACCAGCTTAATTAACTTCTACTAAGTTCTACTAGATTAATTAAATTTTACTAAAGTCTATTAAAGTCCGCGTGCGTATATGCGTACGCATTAACCACTAAGATCCCTAAATATTTAATTATATAATTTTCTCGTTATTTCTTTCTCTTCTTTACGCAACGTCTTGTTCTCTGTAAGAGCTATATACCCTTAGATTTAGATAGAATTTATATTGTTTCTTTAAATCTTCCCTAAAGCCTCTTCGCGCCCTTATAGTTAGAAGGGGTATTACTTAGAGGGTATTCTACTAGAAACGTAACAGAATAAGTAGGAAAATTAAAATCCTACTAGGAGGCCTTTAGGATCTTAACACCCCAATAAAATGCTAATACTAGAGTAGGAGAGTAATTTTAAAGCTGCCTATTAAGTTACTTATAAGAAGTAGTAGGACTTAAGAATTATTAGGGAGTAGAAGCTAAATAAGAAGGGTAAGATATTAGTTAATATAATAATTAATAAAGGAGTACTAGAGGCGTTTACTAAATAGATATATTAAGATATTAAGAACTAAAGGACTTTGTAAGTTACTTAACTTTTTATACTAGTATAGCTTTGCCTAAGAGTTTAGGGTAAAATATAGATTTTACTAGTAATTTATATAAGAGTTCTATCGCTTTCGCTGGTATATTTTGTCCTACTATTATTAATAAGAGTTGGCTAATAGAATTAATAGAATCGAGGCTCCGTGACTATACGCGTACTTTTAATTCTAGTATTTGCGTACGGTTCGCCTCTTATAGAACGCTACTAGTGGAAGGGATAATATAGTAGGCCGACTAAGGCAATATCCAACTCCTACTAAAAAATACCACGCTAAGGATTATAAGGTTTAATTTAGATTTAATAACTTACTAACTCTTCTATTAATCCTTCCTTATATATACCCGTTATAGCTAAAGTAAGCTTTAGCGTTATTACTCCTTCTACCTCTAGTATCTATATACTACTATAAAAAATCTTTAAACTTATTACCTTAGAGCTCTAGCTTACTCTTCTATAATCCAAAATATTATTAAATATACTCCTTTAGCTTACTAAAGAACTATTTAATTAGATCTAGATTAGGCGAATATATAGGTAGATAGATAAGTACTATACCGCGCTTAGTAAAAAGAGACTTAATCTATTCTAAATAGTAGAAGCTTATATTATCTATAATAACTACTAACTTTAGAGCTAGATAAGGATTATAGTAAGGTAAAAGGTAGTATTTAATTTAGTAATTATATCCTTCCGCGTTTATTAAGCCGCTATATACTAACAATACTAGTATACTGTTAATAGTATACGTAGGTAGAATATTAAGCCGCTGCTTACCGCGATTATATAGAGTATATAAGATTGGCGTTGTACCTACTAGCGCCTAAGTCGACTCTTATATGCCCGTCTTTAAATTAGCGCTAAATTTATTTATAAAGATAGGTTGCTTGGTAGTAAACTATAAAATATTAGCTTAATATTAATTACGGTTCTCCTAACTCTACTTTAAAGCAATATAATAAGCCTTATATATAAATAAGTTATTTTCTTATCTATATATTTAGAATATAGCTTACTTTAAGGGGTATTATTGCGATTATCTTGGGTTGCCCTTAGAACAAACCACGGACACCCCTTAAATAGCCGTCGGCCACGTACTGGAGGCACGTGCTTGTAGTATATAATCTCTCCAACTTAGAGGCCTTATCTCCTTAAGGATTTGTCTCCTTTATAATCTATCCTATTTCTATAATTGTGCCTTATAGCCCCCTGTCTACAAAGTCCCCTTATACTTACTAGCTTCCTACTCTAGCTAGTAACTCTTAACTCTATAGTAATTCTCTATATACTTACTATAACTCTAAAACTGTTATATATATACTAAGCCATCTTATTTAGATATAGATTTGGTGCCTTATTAAGTTAGTAGAGTAATATAATAATTATTTAAGAGCTTATCGTCCTTCTTAGGCCAAAGTATATATAACTAAGCCTTGTCCTTCCGTACCTCTCTATTTTCCATTAAATTTATTAAATAGCTTTACGAAAGTTCTTAGCTTAAACACTATACTGTTAATTAATGGCGCTGGCGTTAATAAGGATTTTTAGGAAGACGTATTACTATTCGCGTATATAGGGCGCCATATTTAATAAAGGTGACAATAAGAGTTATATTACAATCTAGAATAAAGATCACAATATTAGTAAGGAAAAGATATTGCGAATAGCGTTAAGTGTAAGGAGGCGACCTTCCTCCTAGCAGCTACTATATCTAACTCCGCTAGCTCTATATACTAATTTAGGCGAAGCTTAAGCGAAATTAGATGCCATTGCTGCTACGCGTATCGGGGGGGGGGAACTCTAAACCTCGCTAACCCTATGCCTGTAATATTAGCTGTCCCTTACATAGATGAGGTAGTATATTTTGTGGCCCGTGCGTGACATTAAGAATACAACACTCTCGCGTAGAAATGACGTATAAGTGTCGAAACTGTGGAATACCACTATGTAATATAGCCCGTATTTGCAGGGGCACGTTAGTCGACTCAACGCCCTTGAATAAGGCCCTATATATAATCTACAACAAAAATACAATATACTCGTGGCTTTATTTAAAATCTCATTAATTTGGCGGAACAACTTACCGCCCGTGTATGCAGCTTCTTGATTGGTGCGTACGGAGCGCATTTTATCCCTTCCCACGTTGTCCACAGCTTGGCGCCAAGCCTAGGAGCACCGTGCCCGGCCTCATTACAGAAGGCTGATTAAGAGCCTCTTATTGGCCAGATTCTTATCGATAGCTGTGTACATAAAACAACGTGGGAAGGGATAGAGCGTATCTATTATGCAAGGGATATCGGACATATTCTGCTATATTCGGCCACTTTACTATTGGCTCGCTTGCCACTAGCGTCTTGGCGGCCTCCCTAAGATATTTGCTTATGCGACCCCTAATAATCTTCTTCTTCTCCTTAGCTTAGTATCTTTGTAAGATAGCATTCTACAAGCTTCGGTTCAGAGGCATTTATATAAGCCGTCACATTATCTTCCGATCTATATGCTATTTCTTCCTTCTACAATTGATTCCCTTCCTAATCTTCCAGGTGCTCCAAGCCCTCCAGATCCTTAGACATTACTTCTTAATTATCTTCCGATCTATCTCACTTCTTTCCCCCTTAAACGATTCTACCTCTAGTCATCTAGCTACTCCGGGTGCTCCGGGTTCTCTAAACCTCCACTTTAATTATAACTCTTCCCGCTAGATTTAAGACCAAGTATAGGATCTAAAACTATGAAATATTGATTTAAGATATTAATCTGAGCAGATGGATATAAAGAAGGTAGTTCGTTGATACCTTGAAACAGATCTAATGGAAGGTTACAAACCCCGGGTTTCTTAGCTAACTCCGCTGCTAGTTGAAGAATTCGTGCAAGTTGAAGTGAGTCAATAACTGCTGAATGGTTACAGTCAACTAAGGGATCCTGTGGGAAGAGGAGGCGAAATATGAATTGAAGCTTGTACGTGGGAAGTGGAAGCGCCTGGGATAGAAGTGTCTTAATGTCGGAAATGATCGCGAATCCGGTATTGCCGGGAATTAAAGAAAACGGATTGTAGTCTTCCTGTCGTTCAATGACTGAACGTATGAGACTGAGGTCGGGAAGCGCGAGAGATTTGCTATATTCTACAAACACGTCGCTCTCCTTAAAGTGGCAGTCTTTAAGCTGCTTCATCATGCCCGCAGCGGTGTAGACGGGTGGGACATGTTGAGGCGATGACGGGTCTTGTTGCTGACTTCTTAAAAACCTAAGCATCCTTGTCGCTACAAGTCCTGTACGCGAATGATCGAGGATCGCATTGACTATGATTCGACAGGTCTTAACATCAACGATTGCTACTTCTGTGGCTTCGACACGCCCTGAAGGCAAGTGGTGAAATTCGGTGTCTAAAGCGTACACATTCGCAACGTCCAGGTTGGCATCTAGAAGTTTAGGAAGGATTGTGGCCAGTCTGAACCCTAATTGAAAATTCTTTGTATTAAGAATCTGAATGAATCTCGCGATGTTGTCTGCGAAGCTCCGAGGAATATCAGGAACAGACTGGTAGCGCCAATTGTCCTGAGAGTACATCCAAATCTGGTAGTGAGCCTCACAGAAAACACCTATGCCCCGCCATCGTGGTATGTTGCAGTTTGTGGCTTGGCAGTATCTGCCAATCGTCTTATTGGGCATGGGGTTTGTGTGAACATTTCGTGACTTTCTAACAACGTCGCAGTGAAGACACCTCCGTGAGAGTCGCAGACAAAAGTAAACACGGCCATTCGACACGCGACGGACGGCAGACATAACCGCCGTGTCATAAGAAATCGTTAGATTTAAAGGGCAAGCTTGACCAGGTTCCGGAAAGCGGATCGAATTCGAATGGAGATAATGAGGGGTAAGAGGTCCAACGCATTGAGAATCAACAGTCGTCTGATCTAGCCAATGAAGCCAGCATTGCTCTAAATCCATTAATTAGAATACCATCTCAAGGCCATCTGCTGGTACTTACTTCTTAAGAGATTTCGGTCCTGGAGATTGACGACGTCTTTTGAAGGCACACAGTGCAGCGTCTGGTTGTTCATGTTCCCTAGCTCACCGTAGGCTTGTGCTTCAGCCAGTGGTAAGGTGATGCCAGTGGCAAGTTCTGATACTTCTAGTCCGTATTTTGGAGGAAAAACAATAATGTCTTTTCGACCATGCTGTTTGAAGACATGGAGCGGTATCTTCGACGGATCGCGAAATGTTATTTCGCAGAGAGGCTGGGTGCATGGATGACGTCTGTTTTCGTGGTCTGCTTCAATATGAAGTCGCAGGTTTTTGATCAGTGTATAACTTTTGGCATCCATCTCGAGGACAGGGGAAAACGTCGTGCCCTTCATGATCCCTTTTGACATGCCTCTTCAATTTCGAGGACTCAGTGTATGATTTGTCGCATCCCTTAACCTCACAATGATATCTCTGTCTATCGCGGGCCTTTCTTTTATGCGCGGCAAGGTTACTTGCATAGTTGTAAAGCTTCAAGTATCCCGGAAAATCGCATTCGAAGCTTTGCCCTTGGTGGAATGACTCTTGATGTTGAATTAGGTAACGGGGCCGGGAGTAGGACTTTGTACAGCCGGGCATATCGCATTGATATCTGCGTCCCCAGTGATCTGAGTATTGATGGTTGGTTAATGCAGAGGGCGAGGAATATGATTTCAGACATCCAGGAATAGCGCAGTGGAATCCTTGCTTTTCGTGAATTGTCTGTTGGTGAATACTCAGCATCCAGGTCGATGTATATGATTGGAGACACCCAGGGACACCGCAGTCGTATCTCCGCCCTTGGTGAGCTATTCGTTGATGCCTGTATAATCCAGAGGACGAGGAAAACAATTTCAGACATCCAGGGACGTCGCAGAAGTGTTTCCGCCTAAAGTGAATTGATTGTGTATGGTTGGATAATCCACTGACCCAAGAATATGATTTCAGGCATCCAGGAACAGAGCATTGGTAAACCGCTTTTTTGTTGGTCTTCTTAGCAGCGGGTTTGCGAGGTTTTGCGGATTTCGCTTTCTGTACGGACATCTTTGTTGACAAATGTATTGGTAGATTGCTGGTATACGTTGCAGAGGCTCAGGAGCAGAGAGGCACATAAGACTTGATTGTGTGTGGTTGTGTGGGTTTTAAGGGCTGACTCTCTGACAAGGAGGTTTGATAACCTGAAAGCATAGATGACACGACATAGTAAGCCGCTGGTGAAGCAATACGTTGGTGGTGATGATAGAATGAACCGTTAGCCCCTCAAGAACGGGGTAACGGAGGTAGGGGTCGGGATCTTTCCGATTTATCCAGAAATTTCAGGAAATAAGGGTGTATCTAAAACAAGGTGGAAATGTCAGCCCGTCGTGCAGAAACTGCCAGTGTCAGATGTTGTAGTCAAGATCAAGGACGACATCAAAGTTTGCAGTCTTGTTTGGGGTGGCTCAGAATCACATTGAAGTCTGGACAAACGTTGTTCCTTAGTGTCGTTGATCTTTCCTAACGTCAAACAAATTGTTGAGGTGACTCAACCATTGCCCATGAGCCTGAAGCTTCACCTCTCCTCCGACTTTGACATCGAGTCGCAATCAAGTTAATGCGACAACCCTCCCTTTTCCGCTTCGGCCACCGTTTCTCCATCGAGTTTCAATCGAAGGTATTTTGCCGTTCACAACTGCACAACATCTCTCGTTCCCACGCCCACCCACAGCGCTCGAGAGTATTCTCTAGCTCCCCAACCAGTCAGCGATTCAAGCTACAGCTTAGCAAAACACAACAACCGGAAATGGCGCCCGAAATGACCACTCTTAAGGGCCGGCCCTTGGACCGAACCGCTGTTGACTCGCTGCTCAGGCGCCGCTTCTTTTATGCACCGACGGCAGACATCTATGGGTAATACACTCATCAGTCGAGGTGGCATAACTGACTTTGGTAGTGGTGTGGCTGGCTTCTTCGATTTCGGACCACCTGGCTGCTCGCTGCAAGCCAATATAATCGAGACCTGGCGCAGGCACTTTGTCCTGGAAGAGGACATGTTGGAAGTAGACAGTCCCATGATCACACCGTATGCGGTGTTGAAGTCGTCCGGACATGTTGAGCGATTCTGCGATTTTGTCGCTAAAGATTCTGTCAATGGAGATATTTTGAGAGCGGACCATGTCGTCGAAGAAATTCTGGAGGCTAGGCTGAGGGGCGACAAGGAGGCCCGCGGAGAAACGGTCGAGGTCGCTGGCAATGCCAAGAAGAAGAAGAAGAAGCTGAAAGGAGAGACTGCCACTGAAGGGTTGAAGCTGGACGATGCCGTTGTACAGGAGTACAGTGAGATTCTGGCCAAGATCGACAACTATGACGGCACCGGACTCTCAGAGCTTATCTCAAAGCACGACATCCGGAATCCAAGCTCGGGTAACAAGTTCAGTCTACCCGTCTATACGCAGAATCTCATGTTTGCCGTCTCCATTGGAGCCGGCAAACTGCCTGCGTACCTACGGCCAGAAACAGCACAGGGGCAATTCCTCAACTTTTCTAAGCTACTCGAGTTCAATCAGCAATCGATGCCCCTCGCCTCGGCCTCAATTGGGAAGTCGGGGCGTAACGAAATCGCACCTAGAGCTGGGTTACTTCGTGTCAGAGAGTTTCTGATGGCTGAGATTGAACTTGAGTACTTCATTTCTATGGCTCCGTACATTCGGCTAACACGGGTTTCTTAGATTACGTTGATCCTGAAGGCGGGAAGAAGCACCACCGTTTTCATGAAGTTGCCGACGTTAAAATTAACCTCCTCGACCGCCACGTTCAGCTCGCGGGTAAAACTAATGCTATACCCATCACCCTCGGCGAAGCAGTCCAAAATGGTGCTGTGGACAACGAGACAATAGGCTACTTCATAGCTCGTATACAACTCTTTCTAACCAAACTCGGCCTTGACCCAAACAAAATTCGCTTCCGGGAGCATATGGAGAATGAAATGGGTAAGCTTTTTTATGTCCTTAGTCATGCTCCTGACTTCTGCTAACGGCCCTCATGCACACTACGCCAAGTTTTGTGTCGATGCCGAGCTTTTGACAAGCTATGGATGGATCGAGGCGGTAGGATGTGCGGACAGAAGTGCTTGTATGCGTTATATGATCTCCTGTTAGCTTAGACTAGACTAATTTGGTTGTCAGACGACTTATCTTGCCATACAAAGGCCACTGGCGTACCACTGGTCGTGCGTGAATCGAGAAAGGAGCCTCTTGTGGTCACAGAATTCGTAGCGGAGACGCATAAGGCAAAGTTCGGACCTCGATTCAAAAAAGATAGAAAGGCAGTGCAATCGGTTGTCGATCAATTAACCCAGGATGTCAAAGAGAAACTGTCGTTGGAACTTAAGGAGAACGGCAAGATCACTATCGATGTTCCCGAAGTTGGGGACGGCAAGGTCGAGTTGACTTCTGGTACAAAATCCACCCCCCATGAATTTCCAGTCTAGTGCTAACTTTCGAAGAGCTTATTAAAATTGAGCAGCAGACGCGCACCGAGTATACCAGAGAGTTTATCCCCAACGTGATTGAACCATCTTTCGTGCGGATTTTCCTAGTCCCTCTTGATCTGTTTGTTGTAGCTGACATCAATCAGGGCATTGGCCGCATCTTGTAATGCAAGGCCTTTAATTTTCATATCAATGATACTGACTAGCATTAGATATAGTCTCTGCGAACAGGTGTTCTGGACGAGAGAGGGCTCTGAGGAGCGAGCTGTTTGTTACTACTACGTTACTTTTGGATTATAAAGTCTGACGCCTACGGACAGGTTCTCTCATTCCCGCCAGCGATCGCCCCGACCAAGGTTCTACTAGTTCCTTTATCTGCAAACCCCGACTTCAAGCCACTCGTCGCCAATCTCACGAAGGAACTACGGCGCCAGGGACTATCAACGAGGGTCGACGATTCTAGCGCCTCCATCGGGAAGAGGTAGGATGTGCCCAACCTGATTCATATGCATATCCTGAAAGAGGAAAAAAAACATTAATGACTGCCAGATACTCACGGAACGACGAGCTGGGGACGCCACTCGGCATTACGGTCGACTTCCAATCTCTGAAGGATGAAACAATTACTCTTCGCGACCGCGATACAACGGCGCAGGTCCGGGCGGGGCAGGACGAGATTATAGAGGCTATTATACGGCTAGTAAAGGGTACCGAAACTTGGAGCCAAATCTCCGCGCGGCTGCCAAAGTTTGAAGGTCAAGAACTGGAATAGAGGTAGACCCGAAATGCGCTCTATGGCCTTCAAAAATGGGTTTCGATATGTGGAGGAACCAGGCGCCAATACCGTCCTAGGCAAGCATACTGATAGATATTGACGCCATAGCCAGGCGGCCTTTCCCCCTTAGTATCCACCATTTGAGTCAGCATGCGGTTGAGTCACGAAGTAATGTAAAGTGACTGAAGTTTCAATTCCATATGACGAGATCCGATTTATACGTCTTTCGCCCGGTTTTACCCGCCTCTTCTCGCCCGCTAGAACGTGCTAGACCCGCCTAGGGATATCTAGGATATAGAGTAAATTGAAATAAGGGTTGTTTAATTGGACTTGCGTAGATTATACCTTGTATACTATTTCTTGAAGTTGTAAATATTGTTAAGATTCGGCCGCTTCGGGTGGAAAGGCGCTATAAAGGAGTTAAGCAAAATGCTTAACGTCATACCCCAGGAAGCGAGCCACCCCCCAAGCGAGCCACCTTAATTACCTGATTCTAAGCCACACTTATTAAAATAATATTTTATTAGATCGATTTCTAAAATAGAGTGTATCTTAAAAACAAACTATCTATTTAGAAGGTGATTTTATTAAGCTTTATATATTTATTTACATCGGTTTTAGTAACCCCTTTTCCTTCTCCTTAGCTTAGTATCTTTATAAGATAGCATTCCACAAGCTTTAGTTTAGAGGCATTTATGCGAGCAGTTGTTAGCGACTTAGTTAATTAAGGCATAAGCATAGTA
>Ga0307515_10014646_pt1 | contig 14518 bp, 16 predicted proteins | sample 17_EM_MG_FD_194513 | JGI IMG/M metagenome (GOLD analysis project Ga0307515, IMG submission 194513) | Populus trichocarpa ectomycorrhiza microbial communities from riparian zone in the Pacific Northwest, United States - 17_EM | ecosystem: Host-associated > Plants > Roots > Unclassified | place... | reverse complement strand
TGCATGCTCGCCGGCGGAGAATCTCGATCTTTTCTATTTCATATGGTTTTATGGGTCTCACTGTTGTGCGTATGCTATGCTACGATGTTGTGTTCGGTCCCGATGTAGCTTCGATCCAAATCAATAAATTCCTACTCGATATCCCATACAATACAGCGGCTGTGATGGCCGTATTCCATTAGTCAAGATGATATGACCATAGGATATAACCAAAGGTACAAGATTTATATTTGTCGGCTCAGTAACCAACGCAGCACACAACTTGTTTCCAGTTGTCCCCTCGCCAATTCTTGAAATCTGTGCATGGTGACCTTGAACAACGAGGAATATCACTTACCGAACTCGTTCTTGAAGTTGTGAATATGCACGCTGACCAGGTCATATCCTGTTGAAACCGGACGAAGATAGAGTTGGTGCGTGCGCAGCAAACCATGCATGTTTCAAGTCCCTAGACGAACTCCTACTGTACGTCAGTCAGAAATATATCCAACTACAGTAATACGGAGAACGGACGTACACACTCAGTCCCTGAGCAGCAAATTGACCTCGGTGAGTCCAGCGAGTGGTGTTTTTATACTAGCATTGTCCGTGATGTGATACAGGACCCATCAAGGGGTTAATATCCGCAGCCCGCTATAAAACCACTGGCGCAAACCCATTTCTTTGCTCTGCCTTAATTGGGGGGAAAGCGACAGTCTTCACGCATTCCTAGCCTAACATAAAGCCAACATTCCGACCTGCTTCAGTGTTACCCCGGGAATAATGTGCTCTGCCCGGGCCGAAGTAGCCCTTTAATTTGTGTTTTGGCCTCGAGGAATATTTTACTATTCCCAAGATGAAAACAAGGCGGTGCAGGAACACCCTGTGCTTGAGGCGTTGCTCCAGAAGGCTCGCATTGTTGGGAACAAGTAATTTGCTGGGTTCAGAACTGTTCTGTCCTAAAATTCGAAGTGAGAGAGAGTAGCCGTACGGAATCTCCTTGAAGTTGTTAGACATGCATTCTGGACTAATAGATAATCCAATAAAATGATTCCAGAGCAGCATTGTGTGTGCAATTAGACACCACCAAGCCTCCAATGCGGATCGAAAGCCGCAGGACGCTGAAGATGGTGGAGTACCTAACTCCTTTTGGATGAAGGCGCATCGTAAGGCTTGCCGTTCCGGAACTGAGAACCTGGGTGGTTTACAAAGGCGAACGAACGTCATCCATCCACTGCGATCATGGGCAAGCTAGAGGAGCTACCCTTGGAGTTGCTGCTTGACGAGCTACTTCCTCTACTACCACTAAGAGATCTTCTGAATCTCTCTTCGACCAACAAGCTCTTCGCCCAGATTGGATGCGATGATACGTTTTGGCACCGTAAGATCCAAGAAGATTACAACTTCAATCACGTCGCTACAGCACGAAGGCATGGTTGGAAGTTCATTTATAGCCGCTTGAAGAAATCAAAGACGTTCGTCTGGGGGTGAGCGACCACTGGACTCTGCGGATTCTGTGGGGTTGACCTCATACGCACCCAGTGATTCTAGCGAAGGGCGCTTGGGAATGGATATACCAAAATCATCGGGGTATGCGACTTGGGGCACGCAAACATGGCCACTGGAGCTCGAAGTCACGCCAGGAGGACGGATTGTCCAACTCGGTGCGGCTGGATGGTGCGTGGTTCTTCTCGAGTACTTGATAGAACTTACATGATACCAGGTCCTTTACTGCACTCGATTCTGAGGGATACATGTATGTTTGGGGTGCGCCTTCTGTGCATTTTGTTACGCATAGTGATCTCATAGGCATATGTATAGGACAACTTGAAATCGGTTGGGCTATGAATCTCGATGGCTACTCCAACCCTTGCAAACAAGCATATAATCCACCGAAGCGCCTTAAACTTCCCAGCTCAATGCTTTCATTCAGCTGCGGTCGCAATTTCGTTACGGGACTAGATGCACAATACAGAATCTGGTGCTTCCGAAACTGGGGTAGACCGTTCATATTGAAGCACCCTGTCTTCGATGCCACTCGCCCAGATACAAGAGTCGTGCAAGTCGAGTCTGGATGGGCATTCGGCGCGGCTCTCACAGCCTCCGGTTCAGTTTACGTATGGAATCCTGCTCAGGATCAGATGAGCGCTATATGGGAGACGAAGCAGGTCGAACTCGATCAGTTGCGCGGGGAAAATGGCGGTGAAGACGCCAGAGCGTTAGCTCCGGGCTCAGAAGTACAGTGCTACACCTGGACCATGGAAGGAGTCGAGCCTCTGGTGCTACCGGAGCTTCCTGAACTTCCAGGCCTATACCAGAGCGATACTGGTGCTCACCAACCCGCGTTCCTAGTTCAAATAGCTGCAGGGAACCAATTCCTCATCGGTCTCACAAATGGAGGTCATGTAGTACGACTAGACCTTCACCAAATCAATGACCCTGAAGGACTAGCGACGCTTCGTGAACAGTTTAGGAAGAATTTACGAAGGTGGATATACGTGAGCACACAATCCAGGCACTTGGGAGTCACCATTGAGGTGTTTACATAGCTGCCGACATTTAGCGAGCTTGAGCACGTAATCACTCTACCCGCATTTGAAAATGGGGCTATCCCCACTCCATCTGCATTAGCGATCACGCACGTAAGTCAAAGGGTTGCACCTTCGCTCGTCTCTTTTCATACTTTAAACAGATCTCTGCACATTTCCACAGCTTTGTGGCGTATTCTACTGGAGAATCATCGACCGTCCTGATGGGAAAAATTGACCCTGACACTCAGGAATGGAATACGATTGTTCTTCCAGAACTCCAGAACCGTGGCGTGATTTCTATCGTTCTCGGGGACTATCATCACGGCGCACTCTTAGAGGATGGAAAGCTACTCACTTGGGGACAGGTCAACGGCTGCGGGTTGGGCAATCCTTTCACTTTACCAGCCGGAGTACCAGGTGGATTCAAGACTGAGCAAGATAAGGTTAATGCCAAAAATAGGAGGGTCCTGATTCCCATCATCGAGGTCCCTACGGAGGTCAGGTTTGACCATGGGTTGAAGGAAAGGAGGGAAAGTTTTGTGTTCGGAGTTGCTGCTGCTGGATGGCATATGGGAGCCCTCGTGATCGATTTGGGGGAAGTTCGTATTTTTCCTTTACTCTACACAAGCAGTGATTTGATACCGTTTCAGGGGACTCCAGAAGCACTTGAAGAGGAGAAGACCGAAGATTTCGGCACATCGGGCCTTCGCCCTGTCCTGGAACTGGGCGTCGGAACGCTTCCTGGCATCAGTTTTCCCTTCCGTAGTCGTGGGGGCGGGCACTTCAGGATAGGATATGCCGGAAGAGGTGCCTTCCGAGGGGCATTCGGACGTGGTGTCCCGCCTAGCTGAACGGTCTCTGTCAATGGTGAGAATATCTCACACTATAATGCGTGCCAATGCGGACCTTCTGATAGGCTCTTATAATTTGGCCCTTGCACCAAAAGATTTGGTAACTGGAATTCACTCCTTGAAGCGCTTTATTTGATAAGATTTTTGCTGAAAGAGATGGTGACTCTTCCTCTAAACCTATGAGATAGACCGTGATTCCGTTTATATTCATAATCGAGAGCGATTGGGAGAAGTGGGGCCGCCTCATACTAATGTCGAAATGAACTTGCTGTCTCATTCATCTCTGCCTCGGATACTGCTCGCTGAGCTAGTAACTATGCAGCACAAAATCGCTCTTATATTAAAAAATTTAAACATAATCTTGGCGAAATAGTCGCTGATCACATTCAGATTTCGGTTCTGGGCATCTGCGCTAAATGTGTCTATCATCCATGGTTGGGGCGTCACTCTCGTCCTTGGTGTAAAGGTATGGTCCGCACACCAAAGCCCTGGCCAGGTCGGAGTCGGAGTTCATTGAGGAAAAGCAGTTCCTTTTTCTTCGAGATTCATGTGTATTCTCAGCTGTACATGTTCTAACCCCATCAGCCAAGCAGGCTTTCATTTTGTCAAAGCAATTTGTCTTCTGCATGGGTCCAGTTGCATGGTCTAGTATTGGTGTTAGGTACCTGTTGAGAGTTACTATAGATCTATTTGTCGTAGAGTTTAGCTTTGGGTTATTGGATAGGAACCTGACTATTGCTCCATCTATTTTTAACGATGTGCCTACCACTTCAAAACCTCCTTACCCGAATGAAGAGAATATAGGGCTGGAGAATCTGCTATGGAGGTGCGAGAGACGCATATTCTCGCCCGATAGTTTAGCGTCTCCATCATGAGTTCGATGGGACAGAGACGCAGATAAGCCGGGCGTATCCTCTCACAGACAATACAAAGACCGCTCGATGCATGAGCTGGATGCACAGACCAACTGCAATCCGCGAGCGGAGGTTGGAAGAGATCAATAGCTGTCACCCCTGCAGTACGTACAACAGGATGGAAGGCGGGCTGCAGAGACAATTGATAGACTCAAGAGCGTGGCCCATCTCTACAACAACGGACACTGAGAAGGGGATTGTTGCGAAGGTGACGAGAATGTGAAGTTGCAGACCGAGCTTGGAGCTAAGCGTCCTGGGCTAGTGTCCCGTTAGATTGCTGGAGGTGGGCGTTGTAATTGGAAGACATCCACTGTAGATTGGGTAGGAATTGTGTAGTGGCCAAGTGATTTGACACAGCATAACTTGTCTGGGATCAGGTACACGGTATGATGCGGTGTATTCGATTTGACGAACTTACGCGCAAATGCTGTGACGCCACAGGATCAAGGTTCGATGGATGAGGAGAGCAAAGCCCTGAGGCAGACCTTGAGACGAAGGCTACAACAGGAGTCCTAGAAGGAAATGCGAGAATGCGAGGGTTGCACGATGAGAGTGGAGGACAATCGACAGTGTGTGTGTTTTAGTAACACCGAGGTTGTGTTCAGGGCAAGAAGTTTGGCACTAGCAAAATCGAGGGAGGGGATGTTGACGTAATGCAAGACGGGTTGAAGAGTAGGTGGGTGGCTCAACTGGGCCGTAGGCAGACAGAACAGCAGGCGGGCGGTTATTAGATGATAGTGAAAGGTGAGACAAGAAATTGGTCAAGTGTTTGAAGATCATTAGGTAATTCAGTACTTGACGATCATTTAGGGCCTCCTCGGTTCCAACCACTCCTGAGCAGACTCGAACGAATCAGCGATTGAAGGTTGAATCTGGCCATCGGCATGCAGCTGGCGTATTGCACAAAGGGCCGCGTCCCAGAATCTGAATCCCCTCTCCACCTCCGTTCTCGGACTACGGACCGCCTCAAACGTTTCCTCGACGCATTCCATCGCTTGCTCCTTCGCCTCGAACAATCCCTCGTCGTCACGCGAGACCACGGGACGGCCTTCGTACAACGCGTGCAACGCATCGAGGTAGACTTTGGCGAGTATCCCGAAACCGGTGTTGGTCTCGGTTTGGAAGGGAAGGGCCATGGAAATATCGAGAAGGTCGTCCCGCATTCGGGCCGCGTCTCCGCGCAAGAGGAGGTTCATGGCTGTTGTTTCGACGAGCATGCGCAGGGAGCGGGAGAGGGAGCGGAGGAAGGAGTTGAAGACGAGAAGTTCGCGCGAAAGGGGTGCTTTCCATGGCTTGGGCTATGGAAGTATGAATCAGAACTGATCCTTCCCATTCAAGAAGAAAAATGGTAATAGCTACCTTTGTATTGAGTGGGACAATACTTAAGACCCGCATAATCAGCAGCATGCATTTCTTTTCATTTTCTGAGCCAAAGCTTGGACCGCCGCTGTATGCTCGACCACCCCAGAGATCCCAATGAAGCACACCAGCACGAACGAGTTCAAGGAGGAGGAAGAGTGGATCCTGGAATTTATCGTTCGTCCGTGCGCGCGTCAGGGCCGAGTACATAGCTCGCGCAAGCGGGGCGTGAGTGTGTTCGTTGGTGAGGAACCTATCGGAGTGAATCAGTCGTTGGCAAACGGCCCTCCTGTAATGAGGACTACACACCCTCTCAACTCAAGGAACCTCCAAATAACGTTCGCGACAACCTCATCCTTCCTCTCTAGAAATTTGGCCTTGTTTCTTGTGCGCGCAGCATTTTGATCAGTTGCAGTTGCACCAAGCGCCAACGAGAAGTCGATCGTAGACGAGTTCTGTATGCGTAATTCATCCTCAATGACAAAGCTGGGGACGCACCAGCCCGCCACTCTCTCGACGGCCTGGTTTGTCGTGGGTTGGTTGTACTGGATCTGTTTCGACGGTCCATTAGACTCAAACCACAGCTGGAGAACAATTCGACGTGAAGTCCAAAAACTGTGGCTGACGGTGCTGATCAGCGCGAGGGTGGTAGCACGCGGCCCGGTCGCTCCCTCGGAGATGACTTCCTTGACGAACCGGCGGTAGTCGGATGTCTCTCCTCCACAGAGCGGTGGGCGCTCAATGATCGCCCCACTCGTGAGCCAAATGAGCGGTTGAGGGCTGGTCAACCCACGCGAGAGATAATAGTAAATCTCATCGGGCAGGCGGTTGGTAAATATCTCGTGCAAATCAGTTGGAATATCTGCTGCCGTGAGCGTGTGGGACATTGTTCCTGGAGCAGGTGCGGGTACGGCCAGCGGGAGTGGTTGGACAGACCCGTCCGATGAGAGGATGAGCGAATATTTGAACATCGACCGCGTGCGCATAAAGTGGTCCAAGTAATTCGCGATCTTCACTGGTGGTTGTTCCGCAAACGCGGCTACGCATGTGTGGCCGGATTTGTAGTGCTTAATCATATCCACTGTAGTTTTCAGTGTTTGATCCGGAGATGCGAGCGGAGGGAAAGTAGGGCTGTTGTCGCAACCCGCGAGGATGCCCATATCAAGGAATTGTTCCTCAGTCAGCCCAATGTCATTGAGAATTGAACGCTTGTTAATGTAGTTGAACGTGGCTGGGGAGGCGTTGAAGTCAATACTAGTGACAATCTTGTCGACCGTGTGATAGAGGAAAATGTCCGATGATGCGTAGATTGCGTTTACATAGGCCTTTTGGTGGCGGAGGAGATAGAAAAGCTAGACCAAGATATCAGCACAGCGATTTGAATACAATAGATGAGAGTTTATGCCTACCTGGGCCCAAGCGGTGTATGGCGCGACCAAAAACTCGACGTTGCGATTCTTGAACAACCTGAGGACGCCGCGCCAAAGCTCCCATTGGGAGCCAGCAGCATACGCACTCGCAGGCTTACCCTCAAATAGCTTCTCAGCAGCTTCTGCTTGTCCGCGCTCGTACAAATCCCACGCCTCGCGTTTCTCCCGCATTTCGTCGGCATACTCGCTGACGCCTCCCGATCCCGACCCAGGTCCCCTTGCACATTTCTTCGGCTGGAGACCAGGGAAAACGAATACGGGCTTAATACGAAGCTTTTCGAGTACGCGGAGGTCGTTTTCGACGCGCGAAGCGAGGGCAAGAGGGACGCCTCCCGTGGCGGAAAGAAAGGGCTCTTTGCCTGAGAGAGATTCGAGGACTTGGTTGAGGTAGAAGGCGGCATCGATGCCCAGACGGGTGTCGCTCAACGTCAAGAGCGGCAACGTTGAGGCCAACTTGCGCTCTGCTACGTACACTGTATCGGCGGTCAGGCTCGGTCAGCTGAGGATTATCACAATCATCCTGACCTTCAAAGTGCTTGATGGGCATCCTTGGACGGCGACGACGACACGAAAAATCAGGGATGGGCGGGGTCAAAAGTTGCAAACACCTGTCATCGAGTCTGGCTGTCTGCCAGCACATCATTTCGTTAGCAGATTACATGAGCGGCTAGTATACAAGTCCAAACACAATACATCGTCTCCCAGGCCGAATGATAACTAATACGAGAATGTAAGCGCCTCGTAAAGCGTAACAGTAGCCGCCTCGACTCTTTCCCGCTTCTCGAGAAAATATAAGTATGTATCTTGAGGCACAGCAAGCGGCTGAGCACCATACCCATTCCTCCTCATGCTCTGGACAGCTTCCACCAACGCATCCACCTCAGCCTCCTGCTCCATAGGATTGAGGATCTCCTCCTCTTCCTCAGGGACATCCATGACGAAATCAACTTTGGGCTTCTTCTTCTTGCTACTGCCCTTCTTCGGTTTCTCCCCAGCCGCGAGTGCCTTCGCTGCGGCTTCGGCCTTTTCTGCGGCTTTGGCGGCAGCTTTTTCGGCCTTCTCCTGCTCTTTTTTTGCTTTCTTCTCTTCCTTCGTTGGTTTCTTGACTGGCTCTACCCAGTTGGGGTTATGCAATCTGTACCAGTCTTTTAAGAGCTCGTCATAGTCCTTTGAACGACCTGGTACTGCACGCTTTGCACCCATTGCGTGAGATTTGCAAGTGAGAGAGCGAGAGCATTGAAGTCCCTTGTCGTTGATGACTCCACATTGACGATCGACGTCCACAGGGCCTACGCCTCGCAATTGAACAAAGACAGTACCGAGATGATATATCTACGAACCTTTGGCACGTCCTTTGGTCACTCTTGGAGCCGGTTTTGCACGTACTTTCTTAACAGGACTGGGGTTATCGACCTCGCCAGGAGCCTCCATCTCGCTTGCCTTGCGTTTCTTCGAAGGTGCTTTCTTGGGTTCTGATGCAGTAGTTTGCATATATCAGTCATGTATCGTGATGATTAGAAGACACAGAGAGTAGACCAATCATTGGAGGATTGAGAAAAGTATTTGGAGTGCGGCGCTGACAGAGCCGAGATGAACATACCAGGAGGAGGCCCCATGCTACCATTCGAACCGGTAGCAGCCGCAGTCGGAGGAGGCATAGCAGGCGCGGCTTTCTTGACAGGGCCATTCGTTCGAATCATCTTGCAAGTCTCTATAGGCCAAAGCCCTTAAGCGATCTCTTCCACTTTGTGCATAGAGAGCCGCGCAAACACACCAGTATGGTCTCCCATCGCGCTCTTCAAGACTGGCTTTGTGCACTGTGGGCATACCACAATCCCGATATCATTCTTGAGGCCCTTGCTCCCGAATACCTTCATCATTTCCGGCGAGTGTGCAGCCGTGGGTGGCGTCGGTTCGTTGGCTGGCGAGGGCGACGAGGACGAACTGGAACCAGAGGGCGACGAGAGGCTGAACGGTGGCTTTTTGTCGCCTGGTTTGAGCCGAAGAGAAGACATTATGGTTTCTGGTTGATCTCGTGTACAGATGGAGGTATGGGAGGAGCACGGTTCTGGTTCAAGGCCGTCGGGAGTTGCCGGCTTGTTTGACCTGGGTCCCCGCCAGCCAGCCCAGTCCGCCAGTCGGCCTTGGCTTGGACGACAGCTCACAAGCGTTGTCTAATACGGTCGCCGTCATTAATGTCCATCGTGGGGCCTATCCAAATATCGCGAGTGCTTTCTGGGCACCGATCGAACCTTGGACATACGGGGTGATCTCTACCTCCTGCCAGAGCGCCCAGAGACGGGCTTCTTCATCACCCAATTCGCCTGCGACCGCTGCGCGCCGTCTGGTCACCCACGAGAACGATCGTCCTCCGCAATCCTGCGAGTTCTTGTCGTTTCTCTTTGGCGAGTCGACATCATTCGATCAACACGATGTTGACTTCTTGAGCAGCCAGCAATATGCGAATCGTCTCAGAAACCATACCCATAATCCTGAACCCTCCATGTCCCCCTCTTTTGGGTCCCATGGTGCCTGGGCCCGTGCCCTGGTTTATCGGGTCTGATCACGTCCTCTCGCACGTTTCTTCCCTCCTAGCATTCAGCGTTTCGCCGGGGTTGGACGATAAGCTTTTGTTCCCTACATCTACTTCATGTTTACATTGACAATCAAACCAACCAGTCCTACACCCTGGGAATTGCCTCAGGCTGGATCAAGCCTATAAATTTGCGTATCGCCAGGTGTGGTGACTTGTCAGCGCGGATGCTCGTACTTGTATACACTAGGTGAGTTTTCGCTCCGTCAAGCCAAACTATCTCAGAGTAATCTCCGCCACTAATGTGGGATGTGACTGCACATGTGATTGTGGTCGGCCCTCCTGACGGTATGTTTCCGATATTGTTTCGACCGTTGCTGCAATGCATGTGACCAAGGACTGAGGTTGACTCAACGGTACATTGGTGTCCCCGTATAGAAGAAATAGAATGCAAAAGAGGTATGCCGCCCATCATCATCTTAGTTGTGAGCTGTTGTAACTGCATCAATGAAGGGTATGAGGAAGCTTTTTCCTACGCTACTCGCACAAACTAAGTCTCGATTAGAGTCTCCCATTCCCAAGAGGGAGAACTGAATGGACGCTGTTGAGCTTGGACGCCTTCAGCTGTGTAAGAAATCCGACTTGAATATATCACTTAGCGCCTTAGATTCTTGAGTGCAATCGAATACCGTTATATTTGCGAGATGGAATGAACTAAGAGCGAAGAATAGGCGGGTGTGTGATTGGTACAAATAAGATCGATGGCCAAACGAGTAAACAAGTGCGCAAGCAAGTAGTACAAGGGATAGTCGCGTCCCACATAGCAATAGAATGATATAATCTATGGAATGGAACGGCTGGCATGACGCACTTACACCCTTCCCTCTTAAAATTAGTGCCGATTCGCAGGGAACGATTCAATACGATAGTTTGGGTACACTGGACGTCCATTGGCGTGTCGGTTGCGTCTGCGGCGCCGAGGGAGATGCTGGGATCCCTAGCATTGAGTGGGGAACCGCGAGGTCCGTGGGCGAAGGTCCATGTGAGATCGTCCCCGAGGTTCGGGAGTGAGTCATCAGACGGACCTAGGTAGATCTCTGGCAAGACAAGATCGGTGAGCTGCTTGCGGGGGTTATTGTGGGCATCCGTATGGAATTCCCGAAGGGAAAACGGCTCAAACCGCGAGGGGACATCATTGGAGGTCAGGACCACCTCATCACGCGGCCAAGTGGCGGGCTCTAACTCCCCAGTATATTGAAGTCGCTTCAGGTTGGTGGATGGGCGGCAGTCTCAAACATATTTCGCGTTCCTGTGGGCAGCAGAAGGAGCGTTCCGATGTCAAGAACGCCTTCCTACCGCGCCCACTAGCCCCAACCATCTGGTCCTCGGCCGCGCTCATGCAGCAAGGCTGGACGCCATCCTCCAATTTGAAGTGACATGACTCCGATACACTTGGAAGATAGAGCCCGCTATCATCGCTGCTTGGTTGTGCGATGAGGGGCCTGACCTCTCATGATGTCTCCTCACGATTCAAACCTTTAGCTGAAACGCACCTTTTCTAAAGGTCGCGCTAAAAGATATGGATTGGAAAGAGCGAACACGATAAAGGAAAGTACAATATTACACTAGAAATACTCCCACCGACCCTCAGGAGATAGAACACCCAACGCCTCCAGTCCATTTCGAGTGCCATTCTTCAACCACGAGGAGGTCGCATTTCATTCCATGTACCCCGTTCCCACCTTATGTTGCGTTGCGTGTGCTCGCTGTCCGTCGATTTAGTGAGCGAAATCGTTTGCAACTGATCAGTGTAGGATAATGTAGTGTTTGAGGCTCGAGCTGCGAATACGACACCAGTAGTGTGTCGAGAAACAGAGATCGATGGTTCCGTCAAAACGGGACCACTAAGGACCTCTTTTAAGGACAGCATCATATGGTTGCAAGCCACTACGCCCACACATACTGCGAAGCTGTTGGTACGGTCAGGATACTGTGCGATTGCAAGGCATCGCCACATACTTGGTGTCCACCAAGGGGTGGTAAAGCTATATCCCACAGGTAAGGCCTTATTAGACTTAATTGGGTGGTGCCCACCTACCTCGTTAGTCATGCTTGCGATAATCTGCAGAGCGAAGGCGAGGGCGAGGACAAGATAGTAGGCGGCACCATGGTTCAGTAAGGCCCGAAGGAGTGGCGTAGGACCGGCAAGCGTCCAATTCTTGCGTACTTTGAAAACTACCATGGTCAAGAGGATCGTCTATGTAGCAGGAGTTTCAAATTTGAAACCTCGAAATAATGTCTGGGCGCACCTCGAAACAGAGAGCAATTGTACACTCGAAGAACCCCCTTGGCGTTTCACGCCCACATCCAGTCAGACTTGCAGGAGCTTTGGGGTTGTCAGAATCCTATCTGCCAACTGCAAAAATCGGATCCCACCAAGCCGCGCCAATGGGAGACCTTTCTGTATGACATATATTCGCTTATCAGACTTTGTCCAGCATTGAGCATAACGGGAAATGTACTGACTGGAGTTGGGAGAGTCCTTGCTGCAATGGCGCCAGCTGCAGCACAGACAAAGAGCGCAAGAAGAAAGAACCCGACACCCCGCGATCGATTATATAAAGACCATACTCGCAGTACTTGCAAGGCTGATATTCATCATCAGAGAGGGTACGGATCAAGCAATTGAGGACCTTACTTTCCATAGTGGCGTACATTGGCTGAGGGCATGTGTTACACCTAGATATCTGGTACAGCAAGGAGAGATACTTACGATTGTGATAAAGATCATGAGCCTCCTTATGTTGCATCTGAACGATAGTGAAGCAGTAAACAGATGAGGCAAGTGGTCTGACCTACAACTAGTCACAGCGTTAGATAATGGTATCAAAGAGCTAGCACATATGCGTACAGGGTTCTCGAGCGATCGGTTAACGCGCCAGTAAACGTGGAGGGAATACGCAACTATCGGGAGACGGCGGTTCTGGAGAATTTCAAGCGAGCATGGTTTACTCGGTAGATCGAGAAACTGACCAGTATAAAGAGTAGTCGTGCCACAGACCAACGTGAGCGTCTTTCGGCTCTCCAGAAAAAGGCCATTTCACCCTCGCTGCAAGTGCCCAACATCAGCAATACTGGCCCAAAAGGTGGGGAAGTGCATACAAGGTGGTGATGCAGTCCCATACTATTAGTACCAGAGTGCAGAATTGAACCTAACGTTGGTCTGAGTTGAACTGTACGTCTGTAAGTCATGGGTGGGACTCACAAGAGTCGCAATATACTCCTTCGAGGAGTAGTCGAAAACTTGGTGATAAGAGACTCCGAGTTGTTGTAATGCGTCTGGCTGCATGGGCCGCTATCGTGATATGCGTGAGGAACCAGACGGGTCCAGCGAGTTATGAGGGCTCTTATACATCGGGACATTTCGAATTTGCATGGGTAAGCGCCTAAATTAAGGGGCTTGCGGATTTGCACCACTGGGAAACCGCAATTTTGACCAGGAAATGAAAGAACCAAGGCGATGGAGAAAGAGGAGATAGCCTTGCGCCGAGTAGTAATCATCTACTAAATATTGTGGCAGATCGACGCACTTTTGAATTCAAGAAGCTTGGGACTGCCTGCTTTCGTTTGAATGTTAACCCTCGCCCTTGAATCGAGTGGAGTGCACAGAGAGACAAGAATGCCATAATTGCATAACGTTTCCCCGCGAACGGGACTGCGGACGTGAGAGGGAACTAGAGGTTGAATGGGGAACCACCTGTCAGATACGCGCGCAAACATTGACACGGTTTTCCTACGTTCCGAAAATAAATGAATTGATAAGCCCTATACACAGTGCCACCCAGCATGGACTCTGAACATTCATATACTCCCATGTCCATTCCTACTGTAGTTACGAAGCATGTGAGACCCCTTATGTCCTTTCTCCCTCACTGCGCTATCCTTACGCTATCCTGAATTAATTTATGTCCTCCACTTTTGTGATTCTGACGTTGCTCTTCGGTGGATTTCCGATATAGACACTTTTATATCCTGTACACGTTGTTAGCAAGTCTCTCGTCTACATGTCCTCTCGAGATGGCCCTTCCTACCGACCGACACTATATAGTCGCCCGAAAATGACCAAATTGCATGAAAGGTGGTCTGATCGTTAAGCGCGAGCGTCATTCAGCAGTACAAACACACCTGTAACGTCAGTACAGGTCATTAGAATCACCCTTCGGGTGCCTGCGCAACGTGAACTGAGGTTCGTTGAACACACGCACAAATGAAAATGAGCTTAGGTAGGCGAGCGTCAATCATTGAAAATAAGGCCGAAACAAACCTCCTGTCATTCCAAAATATACGCCCGATGTTATCCATTGCTACCGGCCCCATTCTCGTAACTCTCAGCTGTTGCCGGCCGCCTCACATAACAATTTAGCAGCAAGGCGCGCGGCTCGCAGAAACACAATGGCCCCGCAAATTCCAAAGACGAAGGCGATATGATATGTGAATAGGTACTGGTGATTAGTTGCACGAGCCTTTAAAGGACTTCAATGTCGCATTGGTTCGTCAACAAGTCACCGAGCCCGATATCGATCTCAGAACTACCCGGCTCCCCGATGGGAATCTCCCACCTTCGTTAGCCATTCTCCTTACATGAACTGGAAACTCACAGCCATAACATCCACGGTGGTGACAGTTGTCATAATGCTCGTACGATCGTACGTGCCGCTTCCAAGATCAGCAGGGGTAATGGCAGTCCTGCAGCTCATTGCACATGTTTTGTTCGCCATGACTGTCTGAAATACTAGCTAACTTCGTTGGCTGGAGCCAGAGTGGGCGGGAGGTCTACATCACCAGGTCGAGCAGATGAGGGAGCTGGGTGCCTACATGTCGCAGAGACGGTGTACAGTTGATCTAAGTCCTGCATAGGCTG
>Ga0307515_10014645_pt1 | contig 14519 bp, 11 predicted proteins | sample 17_EM_MG_FD_194513 | JGI IMG/M metagenome (GOLD analysis project Ga0307515, IMG submission 194513) | Populus trichocarpa ectomycorrhiza microbial communities from riparian zone in the Pacific Northwest, United States - 17_EM | ecosystem: Host-associated > Plants > Roots > Unclassified | place... | reverse complement strand
ATTTACCACTTGTCCAGGACACACTCTTACAAGATCCTCTTTCCACTTGTCCACATCTCGTAATTCTTCGCCAACCATGATTGGACAATTCATTAGCTGTATTTGGTGGGTCATGTCCCTAATCAAGTCATGCATCCTGACACCTCTACAACCATTATAATCATCACAACTTTCCAGTAAACAGACATTTTCAAGTTCATTGAGCATCGTATGGCCCTCATCAAATTCTGCTTGCCTGCTCTTAATCCCATCGATTATTCCCTCATCAATCAAATAACCTATCAAGTCATCCCTACTGATCCCTTCAGGAAATAATGCACAGTATAAGAAACATTGTTGTAGTGCTAAATCATCTAAGCGATCATAACTGAACCTCAATAACCGGAATCCTTCATCTTCCATGTCCCTAACTTTTGATTCTTTCAGTTTCTCCAACGTATTCCTCCACTCATGTAGGTCATCCACTCCCCTCATGCTTCCTGCCATTGTAATAATTCCCAGTGGCAAACCAGCACACTCCGTGGTAACCGATTTTGCTATTTGCTCAACTTCTGGAGAAAGTTCTACATCATGCTTGAGTTTCTCCATAAACAAAGTCCAAGCTTCATCACAAGTGAGAGGCTCCACTTTGATTTTGTGTATGCAGCCCATCCCTCGACAAACTTTTAATGATCGAGTTGTAATAATCAACTTGCATCCATCCTCTTGAATGGGAATGCCCACCTTTTCCGGATCAAAAGTGTCCCACAGATCATCCAAAATGAGGAAATGCGGTCGTTTCGTCCCTAATAATTCTGAGAGTTCCTGAGCTCTTTGCATCTCGCTGTCTTCATTTGAAAGATGTAAACCAAGGCATTTTGCAATACGATTCTGCAATTTATAAATGCTAAAATCTTGTGACACGGTGATCCAGTGAACACGATGGAAAGTGTCTGATTTTCTTCGAAGCTGATAATAGATATGTTTCACCAGTGATGTTTTACCCACACCTCCCATCCCATAAATGCCAATACAAAAGACTTCATCATTCATTAACCAAGACCAGATGGCTTTCTTATTCTCTTCAAATGCTTCACCAACTAGCTCTCTAATGGGTAATGCATCTTCTCTAGCAACCCTTTTGTTGAGAGTAAGGCCCCCAAAAGAGCTAGCTTCTGCAACAATCTCCACTAATGCTTCTTCTGTCTTGTTATCTACATCATCATCATCCTCCGTTGACCAATTACCTCTGATTTTAAGTTTTTTGTTGGCACCCTCCGTAGCTAGAAAGGCTGCTTCTTGAACATGTTTAGGCACCTGTCGACAAATGGCAACACCATGGCCTTTAATACCTGACCAGTGCCATTTGATCCTCGAAATGGAAGTACGAATAGCAAAAAGATGCCCACAGAACTCACACTTCTTCCTGCAATCATTCATGTCCTCAACATGAGCCCAGAATTCATCATCTGAAACAACCATTTTTCTCCTTTATCCTTCAGTGTCTCTATAAGAAATTTGTCCAAACAACGAATTAAAAAAAAATGAAAGTTGAATTAATTGGGGAAAAAAAAAGAAAGAAAAGAAGCTAAAAAGCTTGAACAAACTCTTCTTGTTTAGAAGTAAAAAATAACAAAATAAACATGGATACGATTATATACATACATGAAAATAATAAGAATAGGCAAAGGAAAAGGACTATTTATTAGACAAAAAAAGAAGGAAAGAACTTGATTATTTATAACTGAGAAATCATGGCGACAAATGAAAAGATTATAAGATTATTGGGTTACCTGGCCTGATGAAGATGTTCTCCAAAATGAATATCTTATTTAACTCTGATGGAAAGAAAGGGAAAGGGTGAATTGAAGAAGGAAGGAATTCATTCTTCTTTCAAACCACGCAATTCAATAAGTTTTTATTTAATTTTCACCTTCCAAGAAGCACCCTCACGCGCCACCAGCCCCCACCAAATTCAATTAAATAATTATATTTTAGAATTAACTCTATTCTACTCCTTGAAGCATATGGATTTTATTAATTTCTTCTCGAAGATTTTTCATCTACTAATTACGTCCTCCATATTTCATTCATTATTTATCAAATTGCATTGACATTATTTTATAGTCGTGTCTGCAACATTAAAAAAAAACCCTCTCTTTTCATCCTTGTAACAAACAAGTCCCAAAAAAATCACAGCCCACCCTCCTTCCTCTCTCCCAACAAAATCACAGCCCACTCCTTTCTTTTTTCAAATCACAGCACCACTCTTTTCATGCTGAGCTCTTGAATTATGTAGCATTGATTGATTCCTAGTGAACAAATTTAGGGACCCAATGCCTTAGAAAATCGAACCATATGTCAAATCTGTGGAAGAACTGTTCATACAGCTCTGGACTATTACCACCAATTTGATTTCCCATACCAGGGCAAACATCCTCCGGTTTGTTTTTATATTTTACATCCTCGTTTTCATATTTTAAAAATATTTTTAAAAAAGTTCGAAAATTTTTTATTTTTTATTTGTTTTAAATTAATATCAATCCTTTTGCGAACATCAAGTTTGGCGTGCCGACAGTGGAGCGAATGCTCATATCACATCATAAGGATGGAATGTCACATCAATACTTGTTTTGAAGACTTTAGCTCGCACAAAATCTCTGTCATTATCCAGTTCAGTCAAAGAGGTTAGAGATTTTTTATGCCTGTCCATCAAGGAAAGCCAAACAATAACCTTTCTATTAGTCAATCTGTCAGTCTAGGGTACCTCTGTCTTCAGTTCATTAAGATATTTGGACTTCACCTGTACCCTTTAGACTCTGCTACTCAAAATTCAAATGATGAAATGTCTGTCGGTTCCTTCTCCTCCATTACAAATAGAACACTCTTCACAAAACTCATAGATTGATCACGTTTTACCCTCATTCGAATTACCAACTCAGACAAATCTCGACCGTCAACGGAACATGAGACAACCGCTTACCACAACCATCATCACTAGGTCCCAGACAGGGCATAATATGCCCAAAGAGTGTCCTAACTACGAGGTTTATCATTCCACTAACATCCTTCGTGTGTGTTCTCTAGTGTTTTAAATGAACAGGAACCTCCTTGCTTTACACAAGCAATGTCTCGTCCAGAGTGGCGTGGAAATAAATATCGCAGAGTTTTAAATGATTTATCAATATTGTAAAGTTTCTGTATAAATCAATATCAATAATATACTGTCGTGCATTGAAGTCAAACACTTTCAATCTTCCCTCTTGTAGTTTTACATTTTCAACCTCTTTGTTTAGTTCCCTTGAAGAAGTTGAAACTGTTTTGCTCACGTCATTATTGCTTGCACATGGCATGATCTTAAGCTTTCTATTTTTACCATTGATAACAAGATAGGGTGTTTCTTGAACATCTTTAGGCACCTTTTCGCAAATCCTAACGCCACGCCCTTTAACCCCTGAGAAATGCCTTTTGATCCTTGAAATTAAAGTACCAGCGGCAAATATATAGCCTCAAAACGCACACTAGAAAGGAAAATCATCCACCTTCTCCGCATAATCCCACAATCGATCGTTAGTCTTGACCATTCCCTCCTTTTTTCCTATAACCATATGGAAAAACTCAAGAAACATTAACTCAGAAAGGAGCTTATTCATGGTATTGGCAACGTACATGATAACAGGTTGTTTCCAGAAAGAACTTCACCAACAGAAGTGCATATTCTACCATCTATAATTTATTCGAAAAGTACAGAAACTACACAGCAAGTATCATTGCATATTATAATGATCAGTTCTTGAATTCCTTCGGGAGGTACTGGGAGATCTCTTTTTTTATTATTATTACACAATGAGATATCCGGTTGAGCTACAGCTTAGAAGATAAGATCTACTCTTTTGCTGATATTGCAGTTATGCAGCCGAACTTCCCAACTCTGCATTTAGTAACCTGGAAAGAAGAGGATCCGTGATTCTTCCTTTCCAGCTATAATCATCGACACCAGTAATCATTGTGTTGTAAGTTTTATTTTTATAAACACACTGCAAATATGTTGATTTATTACGGATATTGTTTATTAAACACAAGTACATTGAAAAATTCTAAAACCCAGCCTGAACCAAAAAGAGCAGTAGAAAGGAGGAACCAAGCAATAGCAAGTACATGTGGAGGTAAAATTGAGCAAGAATGAGAAATGTAGACGTTCAATTCATGGTATTGGCAACGTACATGATATAGCAACGTTACTATTACAATCCCAATAGCTTTAATGAGTTCAGTGGAAGAATTCATGACTTCAAAATTAAGCACAAAGATACGTTTTCCCCAAATCATCCAATTATAGAAAATAATAATTCGATAGAAAAAAGGTAATTACACAGATCATAAGGGGAAAAACACGGACTAAAGGAATCCCTACTGAAAATGAATTGATGCTGATGAGAGTGAATGCCATTATCTTCTGGTTGACTGCTTGGGAATTGCATGATAGCATATCGCACATCAAGATTATATAGAGGGGTTAAAGGATATTCTTATCATTTGGCTGGTCCCACTCCACAGATTCCCACCATTCTTTTGGATACACCTGGATTCTTCCAATAGATGGTTGGCCATTTTCAAGCGGGGCTAAAGAGAGCGGTATCCTCTCTAGCTTCATACAGTAAACAACTTCAAGTTCTTGGAGAGCATCACAAATCATTACCCCACTGCAAATGCTTTTTAGCTATGATAAATTTCTCAATTTCAATAGCCGCAACTTCGGCAGACTGCATTCAATGGAACGGCTGCTGCCGTTGTCTCGTTCTTCACCCACAATCCTGCCTTCATCTTCTTCTTCGGCTGCTATTATCTCCTCCATTTTGTCACAAAATTCAACTTCAATCACTTCCAGGTTTCTGAGGTTCGGTAACAAGCCAGAAGGAAACAGCTTTTTTATACTTGGACAATTAATCACCTCAATTGTTCTAAGACAGGAGAAGGGTGCCATTAGATGGCAATGGTTGTAAAGAAGCTCCTTCTCTGCCAAAGAGGACAAGTAAGTTCTTCAACCAGTAAAGATGAAGAATTTCAAGTCTTTCAAGTATATCGGGGGAAAATTTGGATAACGAGAGCAAGCAGTCTATACCATCACACTCACAAATTACTAAAGACTTCAGTCCAGTTGCTTGTACATTGCATAAGTTTCTGGCACCATGGCATTTAGCAATCAACAGTTTTTGTATGCCTTCAGGAAGTGCTAGAAAATCTCCTCTCAGCCCAATATTGCAGTTATATAACTGAACCTCTTTATTTATATGTTTCTTTGAAATTGTAGAAAGTATAAAATAGGTTATGACATGGCCACCTAGTTGTCCTAACATGAACGTACCTGATAGTTGCCTCTCTTCTAGAGATTTTTGGAGACACTTGTTGAAATCAATGACATCATAGAAATGGCATTTCGAAGATTCCACCTTCCTCAAGCCTGCTACTTCCTCCACTTCAACTGATCTGAAACCTCCCAAAGACTGGTGCAGGCAGAGAAATTGTAAATTGGAGAGATTACATAACATAGTGGCAGGAAATTCCTTGTCTAGTTCTGTCAAGATTAAGATACCTCAGATTGCACAGCAATTCTAGCCCATGAGGCATCTCTTCAAGTATAGCATAACAGAAATCCAACATCTCCAATTTCTTGAGCTTCGCTAATGATGGTACATGTCTAATCTTGTAACAGCCCATCAGCAACGATGCAGTGAGACACGCAAGACCAGAGATGGAACCTGGTAATTCATGTATAGCAGTAAAACAGAGGTCAAGAACCTTGAGCCCACACAATTGTTTGAGAAAAGAATCCGTAATTAATTCCAGTTTGTAGTTTCCACATAACAATAAGGCTGCAAGTTTGGGACACCTTGGTGAAAGGTTAGACGGAATTTCCTTGATGTCAATTTCCATTAATTAGACTGTCAAGGTCCTCGGTCCATTTCTCCTCATCTGGGAATTCTGTTAATTGAACACCAGCTTCAACCATGGCTCTTGAATCATAATTTGGAGGGCCATATCCCTGATCAAGTCATGCATCTTGACATATCTATAATCTTCAGTTATAAAACTCTCCAATAAGCATGCACTCTCGAGTTTATTAAGCATGGAGTGGCCCTTATCAAATTGGGATTGCCTGCTCCCTATAGCTTCTATTATTCTCTCAACAATCAAATACTCTATCACTTCATTTCTGTTGATCTTGGAATCCTCTGGAAATAACGCACAATGTAAGAGACATTGTTGCAATGATGAATCATTCAAGTGTATATAACTAAATTTCAACATCCTGAACACCTCAAGTTCCATGCTACTTTGTCCAAGTTTTGATTCTTCCCATTTCTCTAGTACTTTCCTCCACACAGAAGCATCTTCCACTCCCCTCATGCTTCTCGCCAATGTTTTAATCCCAAGGGGCAAACCAGCACATTCACTCGCAAGAAGTTTTGCCAAAGGTTCCACATTGATGTCATAATTCCCTAGTTCCTTGGCAAACAAACTCCAAGCCTCATCCTTAGAAAGAGGCTCCAACTTGACCACGTTCTCTAGGCAGCCCATCCATTTACAAACATCTGATGATCGAGTTGTAAAAATCAACTTGCATTCTTTCGCTCCAATAGGAATTCCCACCTTCTCTGCGTCAAAATGATACCACAAATTATCTAAAATCAGTAAAGATTTTTGTTTTGAAACGAATGCTTTTGAAAGTTTTACAGCCCTTCTACTCTCATCATCTTCATTTGAAAGATCCAAATCAATGTATTCGGCAATCAGATTCTGTAACTTACAAATGCTTAAATCTTGTGTTACGGTAATCCAATAAACATGACGAAAATAGTTTGGTCTTTTTAGAAGCAAATTATGGATATGCATCACCAGTGTTGTTTTGCCCACGCCCCCCTTGCCACAAACACCAATAGTGAAAACCTGCTCCTTATTTAACAGAGACCAAATATCATCCGTATTTCTTTCAAACGCTTGACCCACTTGCTCTGTTGTCGGCCATGCATCTCCTATTGTCTCGTGTACCCCTTCTGGAATCAAATCTACAGCCATGTTCTCTCTGCCACAATTCAAATCATCGTTCTCCGTTGACAAACCATATATCTCCTGCCAATCTTTTTCAATTGATTGACCAACTAGGTCCGTTCTTGGAAATGCATTTCCACTAGTCTCATGTGCATCAACAATATTCCCTTCAAGAGAGCTACTCATTTTAACAAGCTGGACCAATTCTCCAGCACTCTTGTTCTCTATTTTATCGGTGCTTTCAACTTCCATTAGCATCTCTTCTACATCTCTCGCAAGAGTTTCAAATTCTTTCTTCTCTTCTTGAGAAGAAGTTGAAATCATATTAGCCACCCCATTATTGCTTGAACTTGGCATGGTTTTACGTTTCTTTTTTGTGCCATAAATAGCTAGGGAGGCTGCTTCTTGGATATCTTTAGGCACTTTTGCACAAACATTAATGCCACGCCCTTTGACTCCAGCGAAATGCGACTTGATCCTCGAAATTGAAGTAGCAGCAGCAAATATATACTCACAAAACATGCACTTCAAAAGACCACCAGTCATCTTCTCCACATAATCCCAGAAGGGATCATTCGGTCTAACCATGTTTTATCTCTTTTCAAGTTGATTCCTACATACACAAACAAAATTCATTTGAGAAGAAAGTAAGTTAAACTGGATTAATTAATTCAAATTAGAATTTCTTTTTTTAACAACTAATTTATAAAGAAGTAGAGGGTGGTGATTTTGCCACACCACCCATATATATAACCGCACACTTCAAAATAGTGGTGTAATGTGCTGTTGTCGCTGAGCTTACAAGGGGTATGCCGTTATAAAGAAACTGTGCGTAAGAATCAACCACCCAGAAGTTGATGATACCAAGAGGCAACAAGGCAACCTATAAATAAACATACAAAAGGAATGAAAAACAAAAGCATGTGTAGTTTTACCGTAACTTCAACAGACAGCAGAAAATAAAAAAATAAATAGGAGAATGAAATGAAACGAAACGAAGACAGTATAGCATACCTCTAGCTCTAGCTGGCCGGCTGGGTTTGGTGTGGTTTTCTTCTTAAAAGATGTTGAGGCCAAGAAAAGAACAGGCAAAGCCAGTTGCTAGAATCTTCACCTTAAACGAGTCCACCACGCAAGCTTTTATCTTGGGAAGATGCTGGTAAGAAATTAGCATTTATTTTCGACAGACCGCCGCCTTTGAGATTACGTTTTGGTTTAAGAGTTCTCGTCTTGAGCGTGGTGACTAAAGGGTCAAGTTTCTTCTCGTAATTTATGTCAGCTTCATATTAAATTTAGTTCTTACCAATTCTGGTCCTCGATTTTGTTTCTTTACCGCAATTCGGCCCAGTTACAAATAATCCAGATTGAATTGCCTTTTCTGTATGATTTTGTAGGTGTAAAAACAAAGACAACCAAATCCTTCCCACGTTATCCTCTCGAATTGCATCATCAGAAAAAAATTTACAACAAGAAAAGCATCGATGACGAATTAATAAATAATTAATTTTGGTGAAAGCGAGAGAGGGGAAAAAAAGGTTAATTTACGAAACGTGAACAACCGGGCATCAAGTAAAACTGTTCTTGTCTTCTTCCTTAAGAGTGTAAGAGGTTTGCCTTCGTAAAGAAAAGTAAGAAAGATTAACTGCTCTTTAGTCTTACATTAAAATTATATTCTTCTTCTTTTCTTTTTTCTTTTTTTTTTGTTTTTTTTACAATGATGATATTAATGAACATTGGAGGACGCTTCTACTCACACGACACAGGTTTATAAATTTTCCAGTACGAGTACGAGGATTGCCGACAAAGGCTCAGGCAAAAAAGCAAAGCATTTCAATAAGTCAATGAATTCCCATTTTTTTTCCTTTAAACAATGATGAGATATTATTTATGATTCCATGTAGGAATGACGACCGACAGAATGTGAAAGATATAGTAATTAGGAACAATTTTATACAATTTTTTCCCAGATTCGTGTAATATCTGAAGTTAAAAACTCAAGTTCAGATAGGATATAAATATTATATTATCCACTCGAAATCCTAAACCCTGCCCGAACTGGACTCATAACCTAAAGATTTAAAAATATTACAGTTGTACGTACTCATATATATATATATATATATATATATATATATATGAAAAAGTAGGGTGTCCCCTCCCCAGCCAACAGACTTCCCTTCTCTTGCTTTCTCCCTCTTGCTCTATTCCTCCTATATCCAGCTAGCAATGTGTAGAGAGGATATTACGCAATATATTAAAAGATCTCAGTGCTACAATTATTATTTATATAGATATAAAGCATTATGGATGGAGGACAGCGCAGTCTTTAACACAAAAAGTTATCAATGATAGAAAAAAAGGGGTGAGGTTGTCTTTTTGTCGGGGTGAAGGAATAGTTTGGGAGAAAATAATCAGTACAAGTTTTGATAAGGCTGCGACTATGGAAAGCGGGCACCTGGTGTTTGGGCTATCCGGCCCTTGCGCGGGGCAGACCCGAGTGCCACTAAGCGCTTGTGTAGGTCTAATGCGCAGGCAAACCCCAGCGCCACCTAGCTCTTGGGTCTTGGCAAAAGGCTTGATGATGCTAGAGCAGCCCAAGCGCCCTGTTTCCGCTTCTCATTGATATTATAATAAAATGACTAATATTTATACCACAACTATAATATTTTTAGTATTCATACTATTAATTATAAATAAAATAATAATATGTATAGCACAAATAATACTATTTTTTATATGAATATTTTAAATTTTAATAAAAATAATAATATTTTTAATGCAAATACTATTCATTATAATAAAATAATAATATTTGTAACACCAATTATATTATTTTTAAGAGTAATACTTTTAATTATAAGAAAAATTAAAATATTTATAACACAAATTATACTATTTTTACTATTAATACTTTAAATTATAATAAAAATAGTTATAACATAAATAATATTATTTTTTATATTAATACTTTTAATTATGATAAAAATTAAAATATTTAAAATCATTCATCAAGACCCAATAAAATGGGGTCACGCAAGACCCATTGAGCTTGGGTGCTGATGTCGAACCCAAGACAATGGGTCCTCCTTGAGACTCGAGCGCCAAATGCCCCACATTGAGCGAGCATGGGCTGACTCACCCCAAGCGACTGACATCGCCATGTGGTGCTCGGTATGCACATGAGCGGGCGCTATTTGGCTCACCCCTAAGCGCCAATGGGCGCTCGAGTTTGCGTGCTAAGGTGGCGCTTGAGCAAAGCCATCCAAGCGTCAGGTGTCCATTTGTCATTGTTATTATAATATGATTACTTATAATAAAAATACTAATACTTATATCACAAATAATAATATTTTTAGTATTCATACTATTAATTATAAATAAAATAATATACTATTTTTTATATGAATATTTTAAGTTTTAATAAAAATAATAATATTTGTAACACCAATCATACTATTTTTAAGAGTAATACTTTTAATTATAATAAAAATTAAAATATTTAAAATCCTTCATCAAGACCCAATAGAATTGGATCACGCAAAACCCATTTGAGCTGGGGTTATGACCCATGACAATCGAGTTCTGCCTCAAACCCAAGATAATTAGGCCTTTACCATGACCCAAGTGTGTTGGCTCTCCCCAAGTCACCCCATCACCACGTGGCTCTCGGGTACGTGGCTCTCGGGTTAGTATATGGGGCGGGCGCAGCCTGGCTTACCCAAGCGTCATATGGCACTCGGGTCTGATTACTAGGGAAGGGTCGCCTAGCGCCACGTGGCTGGACTCGTCCACGCCCAACTAGGGGTTGGGTCTGAACGGTCCACGCCCACCCCAAGTTGGATTTGGACGCGTCCGCGCCCAACCACGTGTGTGTTAATATAATAATGTGTGTTATACATATTATTTTTTCTCTAATAATTCAAAGTGTTCATATCAAAAATATTATTATTTGTGTTATAAATATTATTATTTTTATTATAACTCAAAGTGTTGATATGAAAAATATTATTATTTGTGTTGTAAGCATCATTAAAATTCTTAATATAATTATTTATGTTATAACTATTATTATGTTTATTATAATTCTAAATATTCATATCAAAAATAGTATTATTTATGTTATAATATTATTATTTTTATTATAATTAATAGTATGAATATTAAAAATATTATTATTTATGTTATAAATATTATTATAATTATAATTAATATTATTAATTATAATAATTAATAAATTTTAAAAAATAATTATTATTAATATTAAAAAGATATTATTTTTTATATTATAAATTTTTATATTAGTTTTTTATGAAAATAAAAAGTAGACCCGCCGATACACGGGCATCCAACTAGTAACCTCTAAATGGTGGATGAGGCGAGAGCCCTTTGTCTTGCTCAAACAAGGTAAATAACCTCATTTCTTCAATTTAATTATGCCTAGCTGAAAAGATTTGCATAAATATTAATGCTATGTTTTATTATTCAGATATATATACACCTCTCAATATGCCTGGTTTGATTCATTCTAGTCAGGTCAATGCCTTACTCCTTGCGTACTTTTTAATATTTGCCTAGTCGCTTGCTTTTGCACATTCTATGCTCAATTTCTTTCCAAGTCATAGGGTAATCTTCACTTGATTTTATTTAATGATCATTCAAATATTTTCTGCAGAAAATTACTTGAATTTTTAAGAATACTCAATGGATACCCAAAACCCGGTCACGTTTGATTTATACCTAATAGGGTTTTAATTGGGTCCGGGTAATAAATTTAGGTTCAAGTTCTGGTTTAGATATGGATATTAAAAAAACCCGACTCATGATATCCATTGCCATCGCCATCCCTAATTCCATCTCTCCCTGCTTCCTTTTTTTTGCCATGCCTTATGAGCCATTTCCAGCTACTACAGAATAAAAGCCAGCGACCAGACCAAAGACTATTACGTTTATGGGCCTGGTTCATTTGGATGAACAGCCATTGGTTCAGAGTTTAGACTGGCTCGTTAAGCAGCGAGCATTAACCACAAGTCCGCACGGGAGGTAGGTGATTTGCTTTTATGCTCAAAAGGAAGTTCTGATAGGTATCCATTCCCAAACAAAATCACTTATCTTGGCGCAACATAAAACTGAAACTGAACTCCCTCACCGACAAGAGAGAATGAAAGCTGAAGCAAAGTTTACGAGAGAAGGACTCATATATCACTAGCTGCTGGTAGCTATCCAATTGCCACAGATAGTTAAAAACAAAATGGGCAAGAAGGACCCTCATCAAACAAAAGATACAGAGCACTTTCCTGAAAACAGCTTCAGAAGATACAAGAACTAGATTTCAGCCTACCGGTATTCTTCCCACACCGCATACTAAGGTCGAACCATATCTGTCACACCTTGGAGATACAGTCTGGAGATTAACATTCTGTGATGATGTTTGCCAACCTGCAAAATCAAATTTATCAGCAACGATGAGGGTGGTATGCAAATGAATTATTTATGAAATGTGCATGAATGAACAGGCAAGGCAGCCATTGGTAATTAGAAACCTTCACATCCTAAGCATCTTTGACGTGCAAAAGGAAAAGAAGAACCATTGGAGATTGAGCAAAAAACAAAGAAGGGAATGCACCTTGAAATTTAAAAGGCTTACTAAAGTTCAGAGACTCTCCTAACATGTGATATGGTAATGCAATCTTAAAACACAGAAAGAGAAATATCTTAATGCCTTAAGCTTTGGGTTATGAAATATCAAGCATTTAGAATGGGCTATGACAAAATCTTTAACTGAACTAGCTCCAAAACACAGACGCAAAGAAGTTAGTTGAGTTCAGCAATCTAACTATCAAGCTAATATGCAAAACTGGAATAACAGAATCATGTCAAATTTTCAGCAAAATTGAACCTTCCATCCACCATACCACCCAGCCAGTTCATCAACTCAAAACATAAGCAATTACAAACAAAACCAAATTCTAAAACACAATTTTCGAGGGTAGCTTACCAAAGCACTGGGAAATCAATCACAGATGCAACCCAGCAAAAAGTAACTCCAATTCCTCATCTTGTGATACAGTCCTCTAACAAAATTGAAAAACAGAAGAAGATTTTCAAATTTTGCTGTCAAATTAGCATCTCTTTTAAGACCACAACTTTTGCTGGTAAATAATTCGGATACCTTAATGGACATAAGTTGGAGGATCTTATTGAGAACACGCAAACGATGAGTAGCATAAGTGCTGGTTGCAGGGAGTTGATTAATTCTCTTCATTTCTTCATGAACTGCTGCCGTCTTCTCTTCCTTACCCGTCTGTTTCCATCGAGGCGTAGATGATTGTGTATTTGTCGTAGTATCCATAGCGTCCATCGTCAACTAGGCCACAAAAACACCAATTTCCTTCAAATCTGTGCAAACCCAATAAGATAAAGATAAGAAATTTTTTAAAAAAAATACACGATTCAAATTAGAGTACTTATTAATTGAGATAATCGTGCACAGTTCCTTTACGAAAGTGTTTGGTTGCTGAGAAAAGAGAGAATAAAGAGTACCGGATCTTTTCTTTTCTTGCAATTTCTCGGTAACCAAACAGAGCGTAAAATTAGAGGGGGAGACACAGAGGGTTACAGGTTTCGTTCGTCTGCCGATTTGGGAGAGAGGAATTTTTGACAAGTGTTGTAGAGCGAAGGGGGAGAGACAGAGCCTAAAAACTCACCGCTTTTCTGATGGCGACGGCTGTAATTTGTGAAGTGATGTTTTGTTTTTGTGTTTTAAAAGTATTTTAAAAAAATTTAAAAATAAATTATTTTTTTATTTTAAATTAATATTTTTAGATAATTTTGATGTGCAGATATTAAAAATAATTTTAAAAAAATAAAAAATATATATTATTTTCATGTATTTCTGAACATAAAACTCTTTAAAAACAATCATTATCACACTCACAAACACCCTTTTAAGTTTTTTACTGTTTTCTTATGTTATTTATATAAAACTCGTTTTACTTAAATATATTAAAATAATATTTTTTTTTATTTTAAAAAATTTATTTTTAATATTAATATATTAAAATTATTAAAAATTATTAAAACAAAAATGGTTAGCAATTAAATAAAAAAATTAAGTTTTCCACTGCATTCTTATGTCATTTATATAAAACCCATTTTACCTTGTGTTAGCAATTAAATAAATTAAAATAATATTTTTATTTTTAAAAATTTATTTTTAACATTAATATATCAAAACAATTTAAAATTATTTTAAAAAATAATTTAAAACAAAAAAGAATCAAAATTGCTTTTGCACCGCAAAAATAAACGGTGTTGTATTGTTTAGTATTGTGATAACAATTACTTTTTAAAATAATTTTGACACCAACACATTAAAACAATCTAAAAAAACTAAAAATAAATTAATTTAAAGTAAAGAAAAAAAATTAATTTTTTTCAAAAATACTTTTAAAATATAAAAACAAACAAACTCTTATTCATGATCCACACTT
>Ga0307515_10014643_pt1 | contig 14520 bp, 14 predicted proteins | sample 17_EM_MG_FD_194513 | JGI IMG/M metagenome (GOLD analysis project Ga0307515, IMG submission 194513) | Populus trichocarpa ectomycorrhiza microbial communities from riparian zone in the Pacific Northwest, United States - 17_EM | ecosystem: Host-associated > Plants > Roots > Unclassified | place... | reverse complement strand
TCGCACCGGTCTGGTCGCCTTTCGAGATGAAGCCTACGGTCTCGGTCGTTGACCCGTGGCCATCGAGCGCCTTGGCATACCCGACCTGCAAAGTGCCGGCTCCCACCTTCCAGGTCGCCGAGACGTAAGCGGCATTGCGCGTGAGAACGCCGCCGATCGTCTCGTAGCGCAGACGTTCCACCGCACCCGCCAGCCGCACAGTCCCCGACGAGTAGGCCAGTCCCAGCTTGCTGCCAGTGTCCGAACCGTTGGCCGCGTGATACTGGCTGTGAATCTCGTGGGCTGCGGTGACGAGCCAGTCACCGGACTCCGCCGTGAGCGACAGCGACAGGAGCGAAGGACGGGCTCCGGTCGCAGCCACCGTCTCCTCGTTGAACGCGTACGCGACGCGCGCCGACAGACCCCGGAGTTGCGGGCTCCAGTACTGGATGACATTGCGCTGTCGGCGATCGAACGCGCTGTTGTCGATCACGTTGTCGGTCGTGGGGGCCGAGCCGTTTCCCATCAGGCCCATGTACCCTGCCGTGGTCGGATAGAAGGGATCGAAGGACGACGTGGCGGACGTATAGGGCAGCGTCCATACGCCGGCGAACGCCGTGCCCCAGGGGCCAGAGAGACCCACGCGGGCGTCGCGATTGGCGAGGCTGCCGACGCCCGTGTCGAGCGACAGCGCGCCCTCGAGTTGCCATAGTGCTTTCAGGCCATCGCCGAGATCTTCCGTCCCCCGGAATCCGACGACCGATCGGTAGTTGCTCAGGCGGCTCATGCGGTTCTCCGCACCTGAGCGCAAGTCGGTGCGTTCCACGGCCACATTGATCCGGCCGTAGATGGTTGATCCGTCTCCAGCCTGTGCCGCGGCCGATCCGCTCGCCGCACACACGATGCACGCCATCCAGCCACGCGTGGAGCCCAGCGGCGATCTGCCGGTGACATCACCTCGTCCGAGCGTCGTGCGCCGGGTCAAGCCCGGTTTGCGGTTCCGATCATCCGGTGCGGTCTTTTTGAATGCTGTCATCAAAGGTCTTCTTCGTCGCGACCCACCGGTGGGTCGCATGAGAGTTGCTGGTTGGCTTTCGTCGCAGCGATGTCCCGAACCTGCGCCAGCTCCTCATGGCATCGACGCGCAGGGCACCTCGAGTGGCCGCCGGTGCTTGATCCCAAATGTCCGGTTCACGCCCGGTCGTCGCGGAACGTTGCGTTCTCGTTCAGCGCTCGATCTGTCGGCAACGGCATCACAGACGGGAAGGGTTGCGGCGCATCAGACCGGCTCCCGCGTGGCGTTCATCAGAATCGGAACGAACGCGAGAATTGGCGGGATCACGAAGCACCACATCTTCAGGTAGCTGTACAGAATCGCGCCGGCGGCGCAGCCGATGGCGAACGCGGCCACGTTCGCGAACATCTTCGAGACGCGAGCTTTCGCTGCCAGCCTCGCATCGCCTTCGAGCCCCCGGACGAGGTCAGCGATGTCGATCATGATCTGCGTGGTGCTGCCGGTCATGAGGGTTGTCGGCGGGGCGCTCGCCAGATGGATGCGCGAGGCGGCGTTCTGAATCGCCATCGCGGCCACGAGAACCATGCCTGCAAGAATGGAAACGACTTCGTCCCCCTTCTGCGCCGGGCCGGCATGGATCGCCAGGGCGGCGCCAGCGATCAACAGCAGAACTTGAAGCGACAGCGTCGTGCGAAGGATCGGGAGTCCGAGCTTGGGCAGCGAGAACGCAGCAAGACGGGTCACGAGAATCACTGAACAGAAGACGGGGAGGGCGAGCAATTTGGCAACGGCGCCAGAGGTACCGAGAACCAGTGCCGCACCGAGCGTCACGAAGTTACCTGTGACGTGGGCGGTGAACAGTCCCTGAAGGGCAAGAAAGCCCGCGGTATCGATGTATCCCGCGGTGAGACTCATCAATACAGGTACGGTCAGCTTCATCGGATCTCCCATTGGTCTGCGTGGTTTGGTGAATCGCCTCGGCGTCCGATGCCGGGATGGTGCGATGGAGCCGAGGACCACCGCGCCACGTCGGTGTCTTCAGCGGGCGCGGACCACTGTGAGGCCTACGCTCCGCCGATGAACGATCTCTTGCCAGTCGCTCCATGCAACGAGCAGCCAGCCGCCCACGAGACCGAGGTGCTCGAAGAACGCGTTCTCGAGCATGAATCGTTCCGGCATCGGCACGGTCCAGAACCGATTGGCCACGAAGGTGGCCCCCAGCGTGAAGAGGGCCAACGTCAACGCACCCAACCACCGCATCCAGCCCGTCAGCACGAGCACCGAGGCGACCAGTTCGAGGGCGATCGCCGCCACCGCCAGAAGCGTTGCCGGCTCCAGTCCGAAATGGCGCATCTCGGCGACGGCGGCGGGAAAGTCGAACGCCTTGTCGAGTCCGCCTTGAACGTAGGCGGCCACCAACAGGGCGAGGGCGACCCAACGCCAGCCTTTTCCCCCGCCTGAGCGTGGCGGCATCTCTCGGCTCATTCTTCGTCCCCCTTCGGATCCGTACTGGCGTGGGCTCGTGCGCTTGGGGACTTCGGCGCAGGCTGGGTCGGTTCCACCGGTGCGCGTGGTCTGACTTCAGCTTGCATCGAGAATCGCTGCGAGCCCTCCTTTGCCCAAATCTGTTGGATCAACGAGGGAACCTGCTCGCCGAGGACCATGCCGAGCAGACCCACCAGGGCGATGATGGGCGGCGCTGGTGAACGCACCTGGAGGAGGGCGTAGATCACGCCGACCAGCACGCCGACCGCGAGCGAGACGCAGTAGGTCTTCATTGCGGTTCTCGCAGTTCGGGGAGCTCGGCGACCAGCGCCGTCCGCATCTCACTCGGTTGGCGGGCGTGACCTTCGGCGCGCCGAGGCGTGCCCCTGTCGTCACATGCGCAACGGGTCCATCGGCGGGTCACGATCAAACCGCCCAACATCCGCATCCGAACGCGCCCCAAAAGCCCTGGGCATCGCTGGTGGGTGCATTGCGCCGAGCGGCGGCCGCATGGTCATGTCCATGGACAGTGCACGCGGCGCTGCATCCGCACATGGAGGCCATGCGGGCAGCGCCGGGCTGTCCGAGCCTGCGCTGCTGATAGCCGCCGAACCGCTTCACGGGCGACCAGTCCGGCAGGACCGGCACCGAAGGCGGCGCGAGGTCTGCGAAGTCACCCTTGCCATAGACGACACGGCCGCCGAGCAACGTCATGACCGACGAGAGATGCGTGATGTCGCTCTCGGCGATCTGGAAGTAATCGTCGGACAGCACGGCCAGGTCGGCAAGCTCCCCGACGGCGATCCGCCCCTTCTTGCCCTGCTCGTTCGAGAACCACGTGTTCGCTTCTGTCCAGAGACGCAGCGCCTGCTCGCGATCGAGCCGGTTGCTCGCGGGATAGAGCTGTGCACCGCCGACGGTCTTTCCGGTCACCAGCCACGCGAGCGACACCCAAGGGTTGTAGCTTGCCACGCGCGTGGCATCGGTCCCGGCGCCCACGGGCACGCCGGAACTCAACATCTTGGCGATGGGCGGGGTTGCCTCCGCACTCTTCTGGCCGTATCGGTCGATGAAGTATTCGCCCTGGTAGGCCATGCGGTGCTGGACAGCGATCCCTCCACCCAAGGCCGCGATTCGATCGATGTTCTTCTGCGTGATCGTCTCCGCGTGGTCGAAGAACCAGTGCAGTCCGTCGAAGGGGACGTCTCGGTTCACCTTCTCGAACACGTTCAACGCACGCTCGATGGTCTCGTTGTAGGTCGCATGCAGGCGCCAGGGCCAGCGGTTCTGCGCCAGGAGGCGCACGACACGCTCCAGGTCGCCCTCCATGTTGGGGGGCATCTCGGGCCGCGGTTCGCGAAAGTCCTCGAAGTCGGCGGCAGAGTAGACCAGCATCTCGCCGGCGCCGTTGACGCGGTAGGTGTCATCACCCTGTCCAGGCTTGACGCTTTTGGTCCACCGCGAGAAGTCGTCGAACTCTCCGCCCGCCTTCTGCGTGAACAGGTTGTAGGCGATGCGAAGCGTCAGGTCGCCATCGGCATGGAGCTTCTCGATGATCGCGTAGTCGTCGGGGTAGTTCTGGAATCCTCCGCCGGCGTCGACCACGCTGGTGACGCCCAGGCTGTTCAGCTCGCGCATGAAGTGTCGCGTCGAGTTCAGCTGATACTCCGGCGGAAGCTTCGGCCCCTTGGCGAGGGTCGCGTACAGGATGGTCGCGTTGGGACGCGCCAGCAGCAGGCCGGTGGGCTCGCCGGCCCCGTCGTGCACGATCTCGCCACCGGGCGGATTCGGCGTGTCGCGCGTGTAGCCCACTGCGCGCAACGCGGCCCGGTTGAGCAATGCGCGGTCGTACAGGTGAAGGATGAACACGGGCGTGTCGGGCGCTGCCGCATTCAGCTCGTCTATCGTCGGCAGCCGCTTCTCCGCGAACTGGTGCTCGGTGAAGCCGCCGACCACGCGCACCCATTGCGGAGCCGGTGTGTTCTGCGCCTGCTTGCGAAGCATCTCCATGGCATCGGCGAGGGATGGCACGCCGTCCCACCGAAGCTCCATGTTGTAGTTCAGGCCGCCGCGAATGACGTGGATGTGGCTGTCGATCAGGCCAGGGATCGCGCGCCGGCCTCGAAGATCGATCGTCCTGGTCGCGGGGCCGCGACTGGCGAAGATGTCCTTCGCGTCGCCGACAGCGCTGAATCGGCCGTTCGTGATGGCGACGGCCTGCGGATTGGGGTTGGCTCGGTCCAGCGTCGTGAATCGGCCATTCGTCAGGATGAGATCAGGGTGCACGACGAGGCTCTCCTTGGAAGACGGGGTGGCAGATGCGAGCGGCCAGATCGCCGCGCCTCCGATCGCTTGCAAGACATCGCGACGCCGCGTCATCGAGCACCCCTGTCGAGCGAGGTCCCGAGGCCGGCACAGGCCATGCGCTTCGTGAGGTATGTCGTGTGGCTCATGGTGGTGAATCTTCTTGTTCGGACCTGCTGGAAGATAGACCACAACGTCTGGGGCAAATAGACCCTGGATCGACAACATAGACTTCCAGTTTTTGGAAGTTCAATTTCGATGTCCGACCAGATCGACGATCTTCGGCTGTTGACGGTGATGGTCGCCGCGGGCAGCCTGACCGGTGCAGCCAAGCGCCTGCGCAGTTCCGCGCCGGCGATGACTCGGCGACTTGCGGCCATGGAGCAGCGGCTCGGTGTGCAGTTGATCGAGCGCAGCGCGCACCGCTTTCTCCTGACCGAAGAAGGCGCCCAGCTTCACGAGCGCGCCTTGAAGATCGTGCGCGACGTCGACGACGCCGAGGCAGAAGCGTCGGCCCGCGGCGACACGCCTGGAGGTTTGCTGCGCGTTGGCGCACCCATGGAACTGGGGCGTCGCGTGATTGCTCCTCTTCTTGCGCGGTTCCGCCTGCAGTGTCCGAACCTCGAGGTCGTGCTGGTCCTGTCGGACGCTGGTCTCGATCCGGTCGACGATGAACTCGAGATCGTGTTGCGCAATGGCATGCCCGACGATCCCGCCGTCGTCGTGCGAAAGCTGTTGACCAGCCGGCGTGTCGTGTGCGCGACGCCGTCGTATCTCGCCACACACGGCGCGCCGCGCATCCCCGACGATTTGCTGAAGCACGACTGCATCCGGCTGGTGCGCGGACGTCACGTGTTCGATCAGTGGCCGTTCAACGAGAACGGCAAACGCCGCGTCGTCAACGTTCGTGGAACGCTGTCATCCACGAGCGGCGAGGTGATGCACGACTGGGTCCTCGCTGGCATGGGGATCGGGTTGAAGGCATTGTGGGATGTGCATGACGAGCTGCGCTCCGGGGCCCTGGTCGAGTGCCTGCCGGACTACTGGTGCGACGAGATCGAGCTCTATGCGTGTTTCGCCAGCCGAGGCCACATGCCCAGACGGGTTCGAGCCTTCACGGCGTTTCTCGTCGAGCAGCTTTCCGCTGCGTCGCATCCAGGCACCTTCGCCTGAAATACCGGACGAAGTCTTCGCTCGGTTCTCTACCTGTCCGCAGGCGGCAGCCTTCGTGAGTCCACCGTCTTCGGAACCGGTCGAGTGGCGAACAGCCAGGGCCTGAGCAGTCTCGTCAGTTGAGGGGCCACGAGCCAGGTCATCACGATGACCACGGCCAGCGTGAGCAGCACCGTGCGAGGCAGCAGGTGCCACGACTTCAGCAGGTCGCCGGTCAGCAGGAAGAGGATGTAAACCGTCGGGCAGATGCCCAGCCAGGTCACCACGGCCACTTTCCAGCGCGGCGGGCTGAGCTGGGCGCTGCGGAACCACAGGCCGAGGCCGGACACTGGTTTGATGCGAGGTTCGCCCCCTTCGATGAAGGGGTCCGTCGCGGCCAGTCCCTGCCGTCGTTCAGGCGACTCGTGCCAAGCGTCCAGGTGGGCTTGCCGGTCGAAGGCCAGCACCACGTGGTACATCGCGTCCTCGACGTCCGGGTCTTCGCCGGGGTGCACCAGTTGGGCGCCGAGGTAGCCCTCGAATGTGGAAGCCGACTGCATCAAGGCGGCGGTGACGCGCTCGAAGTCCGCTTCGCAGCCCGGTCTCACGTTTCGGCTGATCAGGACCGTGACGGCATGTTCGCTCACGAAGATTCCTTCCAGACGGGGTTCCGGATCATCGCGTGAGCACGACGATCTTGCCGCCGGCCGCGTTGGACTCCATCGTTCGGTGCGCCGCGACGATGTCGTCGATGTGAAAGACGCGGCCCGCGGCGATCGGCAGCGTGCCGTCCGCCACCTGGTCCACCAGCTGCTGCAAGGGCATGGCCATGAAGTCGGACACGCCGCCGGAATAGGTCGTGAGCGACACCGCGGTGGGGATGACGTCCATCGGTGCGAAGTCGCTGAGGGACCAGTGGTTTCCGACCATGCCGGCCATGCAGACCACACCGCCTTCTCTCGTGGTGCGCAGCGAGTCCGCGAGCGTCGTGGTGCCGACCAGTTCGAGGACCTTGTCGACCCCGCCGTCCCATTGATGGCGAACGGTCTCGGCGATGGAACCGCTGTCCAAGTAGAAGCGATCCGCACCCGCGCTGCGAATCAGCGATTCGCCCGCGGCGTTTCGTGAGGTCGCACCGACCTCGACCCCGTGAGCCTTGGCGATCGCCGCAGCAGCGAGCCCCACCGAAGTGGTGCCGCCTCGGATCAGCAGGCGTTCGCCTTTCGTCAGTCGCAGTGCCCGGAAGAGCGCGCCCCAGGCCGTCTGGAGCATCTCGGGCAGTGCGCCCAGCCTTTGCCACGGAAGCTCGGTGCGGATCGCCTGCACCTGGTTGGCCGGGACCACCGTGTACTCCGCGTAGCCACCGTCAAACTGGCGTCCCATGCCGCCCATGACGGTGGCGACGACCTGCCCAGAGCTGAACTCGCCACCCGGCGCATCGACGACGCTCCCCACGGCTTCGATACCCAGAATGCGCGGAAAGGCCACGCCCGGCGAGTGACCTTGGCGGGTGAACAGCTCCGAGCGGTTCAGACCGAAGGCCTCGACGCGCATCAGCACCTGGCCCTGGCGCGGCTGAGGCACGGCGAGCTGTTCGATCCTAAGCACCTCGGGCCCGCCCGGTGCGTGCATGACCACGGCTTTCATCGACTGCGGCATGGAGAGGCCTCAGTGGTTTGAAGGGATGGGCGGAGTCTGATCCTTGGAGGCTCGATCGGCATATCCTGATCCCGTGTGTCGGGTCGAGACGACTAGCGCTCCAGGAAGGCCCGGAGGTCGCCGACGAACTTGACGGGATTCTTGAACATCAGGAAGTGGTCGCCTTGATCCGCCGAGGTGTACGCGTAGAGCGTGGCATTCGGCATCACGGACTGGGCCCAGCGCTGGCAGGGCAGGTTGTTGCTCTCGTCGCCCGAGAAGATGGCGGCCGGGATGTCGATCTTGCGCCTGACCACGTCGCGCCAATCGCTGACGGTGTGGTTGAAGAGCACCTGTCCCATCGCCTTCCGATCGCTTTTTATGACCGCGCTCGCGAACGCCTCGGAGTTCGCAAAGTACGGGGAATCCAGCAGCTGGGAGCGTTCGAGCACCTTCATGTCGGTGACCAGCTTGTTGACCGGTCCACCCGTTGTGAATGCCGCCACCATGCGTTCGGGCGATGTGGTGGTGCCGCCGGCCTCCGCTCGTTCCTTCTCCGACCAGTCGCTGTGCGAGTAGATCGAAATGGGCTCATCCACGAATGCCACCTTGCGCATGCCCGTGGTGCCGAACAGGTCGATGTAGCTCCACAGGATGGCAGCACCCATCGAGTGGCCCACATAGTCGGCGGAAGTCACGCCGAGGTGCTCTCCCAACTGCTTGAGATCCATCGAGTAGCGAGCGATCCGTGTACCGTAGTCGACGTGTTGCGACAGGCCCTGGTTGCGCGGGTCGAGGACGTAGACGTGGTAATCCTTGACGAGCAGGTACATCACGTTGATGTACTGGGCGCCGTTGGCGGACCACCCGGGCACGAAGATCAGCGGCTTGCCGCGACCAGCTTCCCAATAGGCCAGCTTGACGCCGTCGTTGGTCACGAAGGTATTGATCCGGAGCCCGCCGAAGTCCGACAGCTTGGACGGCATGCCTTCGATCCGGTGGGGAAAGCTGAAGTCGCGACCCAGGACGTCGAGTGCCGGCTCTGCCATGGCCAGCATGGCGTGAGTTCCGAGTGCGAAGGCGCACAGGCCGGCGACGAGGTGCTTTCTCATGATTCTTTCCGCTTGTTGACGACGAGCAGTGCGGTGGCTTGCGGCTCGCCGCAACGTCAGCTTCCGATGGCTTTCGGATCCTTACCGTAGAGCTTTCCGCCGCCGGCCCAGTCCGATGCCTTCACGTCTTCAAAGATCACGTAGATGTAGTTGGGATCGGTCGCGGTGTTGCGGACGATGCTCTCCGTGATTTCGGCGGCGACCTTTTCCTTTTGCGAATGGTCTTTCCCTTCGAACCAGCTCACTCGAACGACAGGCATGCAGTGCTCCTCAGCGGTGGATTGGGGCCGGCGCACAGACGCTGAAACGCCTGTGCGTGGCCGTGAGTGATGATGCTAGAGAGGAATTCTGGGAAATAATGACCCACTTTCTCTACTCTGAGTAGCACGAATGGATACCTTGGCCGAGCGCGATCCCTTGTCGGGTGTGGCGGTGTTCGTGGCGGCCGCGCGGTGCGGCACGTTCACGGAGGCGGCGCAGCGCCTGGGGCTGACGAAGTCCGCAGTCGGTAAGGCCATCGCCCGACTCGAGGAGCGGGTTGGCTTCAAGCTGTTCCACCGGACGACTCGACTCACGAAGCTCACCGCTGATGGGGAGGCCTACCTCGCGGCCTGTGCCACCGCGATCGACGAAGTCACCGCGGCGCAGGCGGCGCTGTCGTCGAACAACCGAGTCCTGAGCGGGCGATTGCACATCGAGCCCGTCGCCTTCGGCCGGCGCGTGCTCCTGCCCGTGCTCATCGAGATCATGTGGCCGCATCCCGACCTGGGCATGACGCTGACCTTCACGGACTCGACCAGCGACCTGCTCCAGGACGACGTCGACCTCGCGATACGCTTCGGTGCATTGCCGGATAGCGGCGACCTCGTGGCGCGGCGTCTTGTAACGCAGGCGCGCGTGATCTGCGCTTCGCCCGCGTACCTGAAATCACACGGCACGCCGCAGACGCTTGCCGATGTGCGGGCCCACCGATGCATCGTCGGCTCCCTGAAGGGGCCGCCGCAGGTCTGGTTCGTCAATGTCGACGGCACGGAAAAGCGCTTCAGCCCACCGCCCACCCATCGGCTTAGCGACGGGGAGGCGATGGTCGATGCCGCCATCGGGGGGCTGGGGCTGGTGCAACTGCCCAGTTCACTGGTGCGTGATGCGCTCGCCAGCGGATCATTGAAGCCCGTGCTGCGCGACTGCTCGGCCGTCGGTGTGGACGTCCATGCGGTGTGGCCGCGCCAGAGACACCTGAACCCTCGGGTTCGCTATGTGGTTGACCAGCTCGTGGCACATGCGGCCCGGGGACGGCTGGATTAACGTAAGAGCCACTCTGGCTCACGCGGGACTGCGGGCCTTTCGTGCGATCGGCTCGTCGCTGCCGAACAGTTCGAAGACCACCCCGCGCAGCCACCGGTTGGCTGGTGAGCGGTGGTACTTGGCGTGCCAGAAGACGTTGATGGCCACGTCCGGGAGCTTGGCCGGATGCGTGACTTCGACGAGGCCGAAGGGCTCGACGAGGCGGTCCGCGAGGCGCTTGGGCACGGTCGCGATCAGATCGGAGCCGCGCAGGATATGACCCACGCTGACGTAGTGGGGCACCGTCAGCCTCACGGTGCGCTCCACGCCGCTGCGCAGCAGCAGTTCGTCGACCTTGCCGTGGCCGGTGCCTGCCGAGATGACGACCAGGTGCTCGGCGGCCGAGAACTCCGCCAGTGACATGCGTCGCTTGTCGAGGCGATGGCCTTGCCGCATCAAACAGACGTAGCTCTGGCTGAACAAGCGGCGCTGGAAGAACCCGGCCTTGAGCTGCGGCAGCAGCCCGATCGCCAGATCGACCTTGCCGGACTCGAGCTCGTCGCGCAGGTTGATGGTGGCATTGCGCATCGTGCTCAGGGTCACGCCAGGCGCCTCGCGTCGGAGCCGCTCGATCAGGGCCGGAAGGAAGTAGATCTCCCCGATGTCCGTCATGCCGATCGTGAAAGCGCGCTTCGCGGTGGACGGGTCGAACGTGGTCCGCTGGTTGACGCCGCTGTGGATCATCGCGAGCGCATAGCTCACCGACTCGGCCAGCTGGTCGGCGAACGGTGTGGGCTCCATGCCCTTCGGCGTGCGCAGGAACAGCTCGTCGCCGAAGATCTTGCGCAGCTTCGCGAGCGAATTGCTCACGGCGGGCTGCGAGATGCCCAGGTTGTCGGCGACCTTCAAGACCCGGCGCTCGACGAGCAGCTGGTTGAAGACGACGAGCAGGTTCAGGTCGAGCTGGTGAAGTTCCATGGTGTCTCCTCGGCGTCTTTCTCATCACTGCCAGTGATACGGTTTATATCCGGAATCCCATTGGTTGATCGGGGTTTGGCCACGATCATTGCGCCATGGAAGTGCTGATCCAACCGCTGCAGAGAGTTCTCGATGTCGAGCCGGGCGCCAACCTGCTCGACGCGTTGCGCAATGCGCAGGTGCCGATGTCGTACAGCTGCATGGCGGGACGCTGCGGCACTTGCCGCTGCCGCGTGGTCGAGGGCGACGTGCTCGACTCGGGCGGCACGCAGCAGAACCCGCTGGACGGCCGCGACTCCTACGTGCTGGCATGCCAGACCTTCCTGACCGAGCCGTGCACGATCGAGATTCCCGAGCCGGACGAGATCGTGGTGCACCCGGCCCGCATCATCAAGGCGACCGTGCAATCGGTCGAGACGCTGACGCACGACATCAAGCGGGTGGTGTTGAAGCCGGCCAAGCCGCTCGAGTTTTCTCCGGGCCAGTATGCGCAGCTGCAGTTCACGCCGGAACACATCCGGCCCTACTCGATGGCCGGGCTGGCGGATGACGCGAACCTCGAGTTCCACGTCCGCGTGGTGCCCGGCGGGCGGGTGTCGGGCTACATCGCCAACGACCTGAAGGTCGGTGACGCGGTGCGCGTCAGCGGTCCGCTCGGCAGCGCCTACCTGCGCACCAAGCACGACGGGCCGGTCCTGTGCGTCGCGGGCGGCACCGGCCTGGCCCCCATCCTGTCCATCCTGCGCGGCGCTCTCGCGCAGGGCATGACCAACCCGATCCACTTCTACTTCGGCGTGCGGTCGCCGCGTGACGTGTATGGATTGGACTGGCTCACGGAGATCGAACGCAAGCATCCGGCGTTCAAGCTGCACATCGTCGTCACCTCGGGCGGCGATCCGCGCGAGCAGCGCTGTGGCCTGGTGACCGAGGTGATCGAACAAGACCTGGGCAGTCTCGAGGGCTGGCGTGCGTATCTGTGCGGGTCTCCGCCCATGGTCGAAGCGGCCACCGTGCTGGCCCGTCAGAAGGGCCTCGATCCCGCGCGGATCTATGCCGACGCCTTCTATACCCAACCGAACTGATGGAGCGCGCCATGAACGCCTCGAAACTCTCGCAAAGCGCGCAGCGCGAACGCACTGCCTACTACGACCGCATCGGCGCACAGAACATGACGCCGCTGTGGGAGGTCCTGCATGCGCTGGTGCCGACCCAGCCGCAGTCGCATGCCCAGGCGACGATCTGGCGCTATGCCGAGCTGCGCGAGCAGGTGCTCGAAGCGGGCCGCCTGATCACCGCCGAGGAGGCGGAGCGCCGCGTGCTGATCCTCGAGAACCCGGGCCTGCGCGGCCAGTCGTGCATCACGCAGTCGCTGTATGCGGGCCTGCAACTGATCCTGCCGGGAGAGGTGGCACCTGCCCACCGCCACACGCAGTCGGCGCTGCGCCTGGTGCTGGACGGGGAGGGCGCGTACACCGCGGTCGACGGCGAACGCACGACCATGCACCGCGGCGACTTCATCATCACGCCGGCGTGGACCTGGCACGACCACGGCAATCCGGGGAGGGAGCCGGTCGTGTGGCTGGACGGGCTCGACATTCCTGTCGTGCGCTTTCTCGACGCCGGCTTTGCGGAGAAGAGCGGCCAGCAGTCGCAGCAGACGCTGCGACCGGAAGGGGACGCGCTGGCGCGCTACGGCGCGAACATGGTGCCTGTCGACTATGCGCCGATGCCGGCTGATCCCACGCGCGTGTTCGTCTACCCCTTCGAACGCACGCGCGCATCGCTGCAGGCGATCGCGCAGGGCACGCCCGATCCGCACCATGGCTTCAAGCTGCGCTACGTGAACCCCGCGACCGGCGCCTCGCCGATGCCGACGATCGGCGCGTTCGCGCAGTGGCTGCCGGCCGGCTTCGAGACCCAGCCGGTCCGCTCGACCGATGGCACGGTGGTCGTGTGCCTACAGGGCGGCGGCGAGGTGAAGGTCGGCGAATCGACCTGGCGCTTCCAGGAGAGCGACGTGTTCGTCGTGCCCTCGTGGCAGGCGCTGCAGCTGCGCGCGGACCGCAACGCGCTCATGTTCAGCTTTTCCGATCGTCCCGTGCAGCAGGCGCTCGGCCTGTGGCGCGAGCAGCGCCTCTGAGCGTTGACCGTCCGTACTTACCCATTCAAGGAGACACCCATGAAGCTCGCCATCGAGGCCCTGCCGCTGCACACGCTCGCCGTCGCCGGACGCGAAGAGCGATTCCCCGTCAATCGCGTGTTCTGCGTCGGCCGCAACTACGCCGCCCACGCCCGCGAGATGGGCAAGGACCCGGACCGCGAGCCACCATTCTTCTTCATGAAGCCGGCCAACGCGATCGTCGATGCAACCCGTGCGACCAGCGTGCCCTATCCGCCCAAGACGAAGAACTACCACCACGAAATCGAACTCGTCGTCGCGATCTCCAAGGGCGGGCATGACATCCCCATCGCCGATGCGCTCGACCACGTCTACGGCTATGCGGTCGGGCTGGACATGACGCGTCGGGATCTGCAGCTCGAAGCGCGCGACAAGGGCCGTCCGTGGGAGTTCGGCAAGTCCTTCGCGAAGTCCGCGCCGATCGGCGGGCTGCATCGCGTCCAGGAAGTAGGGCATGTGGCCTCCGCGGCCATCACGCTGCAGGTCAACGACAAGCCGCGCCAGTCCTCCGACATCGACAAGCTGATCTGGTCGGTGTCCGAGTGCATCGCCTACCTGTCGGAATACGAGACCCTGGAGCCGGGCGACGTGATCATGACCGGCACGCCCGAAGGGGTGAATGCGGTCGTCGCGGGCGATGTGATGCGCGGTGCGATCGCCGGCCTCGGCGAGATCGAGGTTCGTGTCGAAGGCTGACGCCGCCCAAAACCAGAATGGAAAGGAGACAAGCATGAGCGACACGTCGACGGTCTTCCCGACGCAAGCGCATTGGGAGAGCGAGGGGACTTCCCGCATCCCGTTTCTGACCTACACGAGCGACGAGCTGTACAAGCGCGAGCTCGAGCGCTTCTTCTACAAGAACCACTGGTGCTACGTCGGCCTGGAAGCCGAAGTGCCCAACCCCGGGGACTTCAAGCGCACGGTGGTCGGCGAGCGCTCGGTGATCATGACGCGCGACGCCGAAGGCGGCATCAGCGTGGTCGAGAACGTGTGTGCGCACCGCGGCATGCGCTTCTGCCGCGAGCGCCACGGCAATCGCAAGGAGTTCGTCTGCCCGTATCACCAGTGGAGCTACACGCTCAAGGGCGATCTGCAGGGCGTGCCGTTCCGGCGCGGCGTCAAGCAGGACGGGCAGGTGCACGGCGGCATGCCGGCCGACTTCAAGACCAGCGATCACGGCCTGACCAAGCTGAAGGTCGCAACGCGCGGCGGCGTCGTGTTCGCCTCGTTCGACGCGGAGGTCGAGTCCCTCGAGGATTTTCTCGGCCCGGTCATCCTCGGCTACTTCGATCGCATGTTCGACGGCCGCAAGTTGAAGATCCTCGGCTACAACCGCCAGCGCATTCCGGGCAACTGGAAGCTAATGCAGGAGAACATCAAGGACCCATACCACC
>Ga0307515_10014642_pt1 | contig 14520 bp, 3 predicted proteins | sample 17_EM_MG_FD_194513 | JGI IMG/M metagenome (GOLD analysis project Ga0307515, IMG submission 194513) | Populus trichocarpa ectomycorrhiza microbial communities from riparian zone in the Pacific Northwest, United States - 17_EM | ecosystem: Host-associated > Plants > Roots > Unclassified | place... | reverse complement strand
ATTTGAAAGTGTAGTAATAACTATTTTTTAAAGTGTTTTTGGTTTTGAAATGTATTAAAATAATTTTTTTATATTTTTTTATATTAATACATCAAAATAATTTAAATATATAAAAAAATTATTTTTTTTAAAAAATTTAGATTTTATTGAAACTCTAATGTAAATGCGGCTCCAAATTGTTAAATTAATTAAGATATGTTTTAAGATTTTATAGTTTTTAGGTGTTCGGGAGCAAAAAGATGGAAGATTCATAGTTCATACTTCAGAACAATTCTTTCCAAAGTATGCATGGGCCTTGTTTCCTTACCCATGCCATTTCTCTTGTTTTTCTTAAAAAAAAAACCAAATAATTAAACTAATATATCAATAATAAAAAAGGACAACATCTACTACAATCATACTTATTTGTGCTGGAGTCCTTTTGTTTTTACTAATATATGCATACTATGTTTTAAAAAACAATTTTCCCTTCAATTAAAGTGAAATATTAATTAAAGAACCAAAAAGTGGAAAGATATTTCATATTAAAAGTAAGTTTATAATATATATAACATTTTAATTCTTTTTTAAGGTTACATTCTTTTAAATTTCTAATTACGGGCTGATTTATTGCTTGACAATTTAATTTAAATTTAATGAATATTTAATTTAAATGAATAAATTTTTTTGATAAATAATAGATAGGATATAAATATTATAAAACATATCCAGAAACTCGCCCGAATCTAACCCAAATATATATTTATATTATATAAATATATTTTTAAAATATTTATATTTTTTAATACAATATTATATATATATATTAAATAATAAAATATTAAATATTATTTATATTTATTTATTTTATGTCAATATTAAATTATTTTATCATTTAATATATATATATATATATAATATTTATCATTATTTATTATATATATTAAATCATAAAATAATAAATATTATTTATATTTATTTATTTTATGTCAATATTAAAATTAAAACACACACACACACACACACACACACACACATATATATATATATATATATATTAAATATTTTATTTTTATTGATTAATAAATAATAGTAGATAATAAATATTTATTAATACCCAAAACTTAATAAATAATTTATAGTTATTTAATTTTTTACCCAAAAATAAAATATAAATATAAAAAAAATTCAAATATCCATTATCGTTCCTGAATTTACCCCAATATTATCTATTAGAAAAACATTCAAAATTATTTAATTTTTTACCCAAAAATAAAATATAAATATATAAAAAATTCAAATATCCATTATCGTTCCTGAATTTACCCCAATATTATCTATTAGAAAAACATTCAAAAGCCACAAGCTCCTCCAGTCCTCCTCCTCTCCCTTCATTGCATTTCCTTCAACTGCAAACATCCGAAAGAATCAAGCATCTTAAAACCCTCAATAATGTCATCTTCTCTCTCAATCCCAACGCACCTCTCTTTCTATAAAACCCTCTCATCCCAAAACCCCCTCTTCTTTCGAAAACCCTTGAGCCTCACTCTCCCTCGCAAAACCTCAATAATTCGAATGGGTGGAGGCCCAAGAACATACCCAGGAGGAGTCTCCAAGTGGCAGTGGAAACGAATGCAAAAAAACAAAGCTAAACAACTCCTAAAGGCTAGGCTTTCTCGGGAGAGACAGATTTACGAAATGAGAAAAAGGGCAGAGCTCAAAGCTTCTGTTTCTGAATTAGAGCGTCCTTGGGAAGTTGTTCAGAAAGCACCTAAGTTGTTTTCTGTTGGTGCTGATGAACAAGTTAAGGTTTTGGCCGACCGCTTTCAGAAACCAGGAGGGTTTGATTTGTGGAGTGAAAGAGATGGACCCCAGTTGTTTGAGACCCCTGATGGGGTTCCCTCCGCCCGGTTTTTCCCTAAAGGTGTTGTACATAGTGTGAAACCTTATGGGAAGGTTTCTGCTTCTGGGTTTGGTGAATTGAGTGGTGAAATGCCGGATTCTGAATTAGAAAGCTATACTGAAAGCGAAACTGAAGCGGAAAGTGAATATGAGAATGATGGAATGTCCGTTAATGGGAAATTAAGCAGGGAAGATGAGGATGGGTCGGTTTTAGAGAGCGCGTATGGGGAGAATCCTGATGGAAAATTGGGGATGGATAAGAGGAATGCAAAGAGAATTAATGGTAAACACAGGAAGAAGGGGAATAGGAGGAGATTTGGGAGTGGTTTTAATGCATTTGACTCAGGGCAGGTTGGTTTTGAGAAAGAGAAAAGAGTGGGGGGGATTTCCAACTTCGATGCTGGTGGTAATAATAGGAGTAAAAATGGTAGTAGGATTAGTAAGACTAGAGGTTTGCAGAATCGGAGAGATTCAAATTCTGAAGTTCACGTTATGAGCTTGCAACGGGATGGGAGTTATGGATTCCAAGTCGAGAATGAGAAGTTTGATTCTGATTCTTGGGATGTGGAGGCATTTGAGTTCGATTCGTTTTAGCTTTATATGCCATCAATGGGTTGTGAAGAAATTGGACTGGATATAGTGAATTCCAGTTGCAGTAATTTTATATGCTGTTAAATTGGGAAACCCTGTTGTATTATTGGTCTCTTTGGAGTTTTGACACCATATATGCTCTGTCGTGACAACCAGCGAGGTATAGCAATTGGTTTTTGAAGTGGTGGGATGTCAATTTATGGATGATGATCAGGTATTCATTGTCACCTTTTTAATAATTGATTGATGTGTATATGTGTCTAATGTGTTGTGCTCTGGTATACCGAGTCTTTCACTCTTTGCTGAAATAACAGAAGGAAGGTGAAGAATAGTTTAGTATTTTTCACTTTTTATGTTTCCAAATAAACATGAATTGAATGGAACCATTATGTACACGAAGAACTTCTGTAGCTGTTCCCTTGTCGAAAAAGATAGGTGTAAATCAGATTAACAATTAACCTTTGATGTGTGAAATTCGCTAGGTTATCATAGAGTAAGAGCAATAACAAACACTGTTGTTTTATTGTTGCAAATTAATAAAGATCCGTGACGATATGTGGTAGCTGAGAGGATATTGGCATTGTTATCTGTCAGCAACTGCATTTGTGTGCCAAGCATGGTACCATGCAGTATGGTGTAACATAAAACAGTTGACCTGAAATGATAATAACATTGATGTTCAAGAGTTGATACAAGTTGAGCAGGTTAGGTTTTCCGTTTAGAAAAGAAAAGAAAAAAAGATGTTTATCCATGTTTGGGTGTAATTCTTGTTTGACAGAAGAAGTGAAGAAGCATTATTTGATTTTTATGAACAGTCCTTATATAGAGTCACTTTTCTGGTATTTTGGACATTGAGTGTATTAGAAAGGGGAAACAGTTTAGGAGCTAACACCATCACTTGAAGATTGTGTGGAGAACAAATTTGGCTAAATTTGGATACTTTGTGGACACAGTTTAGGTTTTTTAGATTACTGTCCTGTATTATGGTGGTTTAGGATTTGGAAAATAGGGGATCAATGGGGTTTGGCTAAAGAAGAAAGTGTTCTAGGATTTGTAAATTAAATTGGGGATGGACGTGGAAGATTGGTGAAATATGAACCCAGATCTATAAATTTCCAGAAAATATTAAAAAGACTTGCGAGAATCGGATTTATTTCATTCTTGACTTGAACTGCTACAAGCTCAGATTTTGTTTGCAACTTCATCTTTTTCGATCTTGATTGTTTTAGACAACCTTTCTTTAATTTGAACATCAATGCCTCATCAATTTGTACTTCAATTTTTCAAGACTTGTTCTTGTCTTTTCACTTGCTGTGGAATTAGACCCAAAATTGCAGTCTGGTGTCTTTTTTTAAGCTCTTCCTGGCTAGCTTGAAACCAAGCTGTTTCTACATTCTACTATCCCGGAAGCTTCTTGGATGTTGCTTCGAATTTTTTCCTGGACAGCTCCTTCGAGTTATCCATGATCAACATTAGCATCTTTCACTTCTTTTCTTCATAGAAACATCTAATTTAAAGACAGATTGTTTTTGAGATGATTTTTTATTAGTAGAAAACAACTTTTCAAATGTCTCCTTTGTGCATCGATGATGGTAATAAAAAAATTATAAATTATAATAATGCAGGTTGGAAATCATGCAATGATAAAGGTTTCACTTTGATTATCATTAAATCTTCATAATTTGGTCACAAAAAGGTTTCGATTTGAAACCAAAACCTTAAGTAAAATACATTTTGGTCATACACAAACCTAGTAAGCTTAGAATAAACATCCTTACTCCAACATGCATTATATAAGCAAACAAAAACTAAAGCAAAACTATTTTATAAAAAACAACTAAACTAGAAAGCTTCTAAAACATAAGGAACATTAATAGGAAATATAGAAAACTAGATAAAGAAAACTAGATCAAACTATCACGACAACAAAAGAGGTAAACATAACATTTCTTACTAAGCATTCCAAACCTTATTTTCATACTTGTAAACATAAACCAAAACAAATAAAAAACACCTCATCGAAGCCACATGGACTCTATTTTTGGATTAGAAAATACACCTAGAACAACTACTATCTTTTTTCTTTTATTTGAAAAGTTATGCATCTAATAACTTACTACCCTTTCAAAACTTAAAAAAACTTTGTGTTAGGCTCTTAAACCTTCACAGTTCACACTTAGCTTTCTTATCAATATTTTTCTCTTTTTTCTTCTCCTCTATTCTGATTTTCTAGGGGTATTTATAGGGTTTTGGTAGGGTTTTAGAGGGTTCTCAATCCATTTCTGGCCTTTTGATCTTGATGGAAGGCTTGTAAAACCTTGATAAGAACCTACTTAGAAGTCTTTGAGTATGAACACATGAAAAGAAGGTCGTTTTTTGCATAATGGTTTCATAGTCATGTATGACTGAGTTGTCTACTTTCGAGGCCTCGTCAGAGCAACTTCGACGTCATTGTCACCTGAGACCACCTGAAGTTTGTACAGGGGATGCACACCTTTCATTTGGATCCAACTTTGCTTAATTTGAAGGTTTGTAACTCCATATTTATTTGTTTGAAGTTGCCAACTCGATCATCTAAAACTGTCAAAGCAGAGATGCCTAGCTAACAAACGACGTGCCACTCACTCTCTTCATTAAGTCTGAATGATACGTTGTTTAGGGTTTTTAATTTGGGATTTAGGCAAATGTCAATTTAGTCCATGTTCTTCCAATTAGTTTTAATTATATATGTAATTGCTTCTCAACTTTTAATTTCATGCAGCTTCACTCTACCAAACTCAATTATCAGCCTCAAAGTTTGTCGCCTTTTTTATTTTAGTTATTGGTTATGAATTTGTGCATTTTGATCCTCAATCGATCAATAAACTTTCAATTTCTTTAATCCCCCCCTCCTGATTTGATCAATTACAACCCTTGCTTTCACATACATTTTTTCGGTTTGGTCTTTGGTTTTGGATTTCTTCAATGAAGTCCCTAATTGCCCATCAAATTTTAATATTTATGCAATTAAACTCCTGATTTGTCCAAATTATCTCTTTAAAATTGCAATTTGATCCCTAGACTTTAATGTCTTCCAATTAAAGCCTAAATTAACTTCAAAAATCATTTTTCTTGCTATTAAGCCCTCAATAAATCCAATTAAGTTCTTGAACTTTCAATTTTGAATTTTCCTCTTTAAACTAAATTTTCTTTGCCAATAGGGCATTCATCAGTCGAAACTATGTTGTCAAATTTTCTAATCCTGTATTTGTTTATCTTTCTCAATCAGTTTTTGACAATTTTCTGAGCGTTCTGATATATTTTTCTCACCGAAATATTTTTTTTTAATTTTCTTCAACACTTTTCAATTTTTTTTTAACAATAGCTAGTATGATAAACACAAGGCATAAGAACTCAAATATCAGAATATACTAACCTAAAGTAGATTCTAGTTTAAGTCACACGAGTAAGGAATAAAAGAGTCTCGCTCTTACTCAATGAACAACTAGAACAACATAAACTTTATTAAGAATCAATCCTAAATTGGTCATGTGTAACAATCTTATTGAACGAGGATATATCTTAAATGACGGTGTCACAAGGCATACAAGTCATTGTTGTTCAAACAAGATATAACAGAAGCAAATACGGTAGGTAAACCTTGGGGTTATAATGTAAATCCCTGACTTAAAAATGGTAAATCAGTACTGGAAATGGTGAATTCAAATTAAGAAACGATAATTAAGAAGAAAAATTGTTATAGATGGGGATAAAAACTTTTATTAATTTAACATAAATTTTTGTTTAATAAAGTAATAAAATCGGTATGCAAAATGTTAATTAGTTATAAATCTTGTAAACTTCTCGATCGGGTAAAATAATTATTATAAATAAATAATTTTTATAAATTTAGAGAAAATATTTAGATAAAATATAGAAAGGAATTCCAAGTAAATTAATGTATGACTTTACACGTAAATAACATTAATTGCCGATATAAGTCCCATGTATAATCGCACAATTTTTAACCAAAAAAGGAGGAAATCTAAAAGGAATTTTTTTTTTTTATTATGAATAGGGATGAAAGTCCTCAATTAATTAGTTTGGAATCTTGATGATTTGAGTAAATAAAATAGCATGAAAAAATTCATATTTTTGGCGTAAAATTATTGATTGTCTAGTTTTATGATATTGAGCATGTATCTCGATTTGATCATTGGATCAAGCTGAAATCGTACAAGGAGTCTCCTAGTATAATTTTTATATTTTGGATTAAAATGTCAGGTCAATCAGAGTTTTATAAGACCTTGCACAAGTATTATTGGTCAAACAAAAATACAGAAAATGACACATGAACTAAGAAATGGTATTTTGTAAATAAATGAAAACAACCCCCCTTCTCCTTATGATCTGGTTGAATGTACAATAGCTAGAAAAGAGAAAGAAAGGGCTCAAAACGTTTTGCATCTTCTTTTTTCTACCTAAACATAGATGAGAGTTTGTGTTAGGAACATAAAAAGTGAGGTTTTGTAGAGAAATTTACACCAAAAAGGAGTAAGATGAGAAGAACAATGGGGGATAAGAACCTAGAGAGAGAAACAAGCACTAGTTGAGGGAAAAAGAAGACTTGAGGAAAACTTTACACAGTAATTCACAAATTGAGTACAAATTTCATTGGCAAGTTGATTTTTATGTTGTTTTGTCTTGTTTTTCTTGTTTTGTGGATTGGAGGATGAAAATCCTGAATATGCTTGTCTAGGGTTCATGTAAAAAAATTGGGGGAATTATTGTTTATGTGCATTTCTGGTTTATTTGCATGATGGTTAGGATAACAATAAATTGAAGGAAAATGTTTGGATGGAAACTATGAATTTTTTGTGGTATAGGGCCGACCATATGAGAGAAATGGTGGGAGATTAAAATTTATCTTAATTTTGTGATATTGGTGGTTAGAAACTAATGGTAAAACCTTATATAATGTGTTACGACACAATTCTTATTAGGGAATACGAGTTTCATGCATGGAAGTTTTAAGATATATGTTAAACCTTGTGGAGATGTGTGGTTATCCAATGAGTATGTATGCAAAATTGTAATGAAATAATCTTTTAGCTAAGAATGAAAAATGTATGTTTTGTATATGATAAAAAATGATAACTAGGAAATTGTAGGAAGTATTTTTGATGTGTGAAAATGTTGAAAACCAAATGGATTAATGAGTTGGTAGTGTGTGAATTTTTAAGATATAAGAAATGAAACAAGTTGACGGAAAGAACATAAAAATTTTGACACTGTAGAGCCGACCATATATGAGGTCTTAGGGAATTGGATTAATTGATGATAATCCTTATGAATTGTGATTAGTTTTTATGTATTGTTGATGTGATAATATTTGAAAAGGTATTGACTAAAATTATTCATTGAATTAATACTGTTAGTAGACTTTTAAGTAAGGCTTATAAGTAGGAAAATTGAAAAATAAAGATGTGAAGATGATTTCCAAATTTGGGTTAAACATGTTGTCACACCCGGACATCGCGGCTACCAATTAAAAATTATCTCTCGATTAGAAAAAAAGAAAAGATATCTGGCATCTTGTTCTTTTAGGGGAAAAGGTCTTGTTCAAGGAGTCGCCACCAAGTATTATGGTAACTAGGAAATCTAAACTGGTCAACAGAGATTCTATGGTACGTGACTGGTTATGCAAAAGGGAAGATGCTATCACCCCTTAAGTGTCCTACTTAAGGCAGGTTGCATTGTTGGTTTTTGTCTAAAATTGCTAAGAATTTGTTCTCTTTTTCCTTTTTTATCCTTCCTTTCATGTTTCTGACTCTGGCGTTAGTGAACAATTCATACGAATACTTCCAACTATGACATTGGTAAATATCGCGCAAATCCAAAAAAATGCGATACTCCTGACTCTGGCGTCAGTGAATATGTTTTGCAAAAAATGAATTTGAAGAAGAAATTTTCTATGCCATTTTTCTTGTTTATCCCTTATTTTTATTGACCCTTTTAAGATGGGATATAAAAAAAAACCTTGCACGACATATTTGCATTCAACAGTAATGGTCCACAGATTGAGCACATAGCTAAAAAAAAATACAAGCACAAAGAAAAAAAAAAGTGCGAGGAGCCCATAAATAAATCAGTGAAGACCCCCAAATATTTTTGGAATTTTCTGATATAAAAAAGGGGCTCGTTTGGCCAAACATCAAACTAGAATGAGTATAAAAATTATGGCTAGGGCATAAGGGCGTGTTTTGCCAAACACACCCTTAACAAACACACTTTGGGTCGGTTGGGCTTCAAGCCCAGACCCGACCCACTCCTTTTTGTTTGGACTGAGTCTAGCCCAGCCCGGTCACTGGCCCAAGCTAGTGACCCGGTTGGGCAGCAGACACGTGTGGTTCAAACCACGCGTACGCTGCACAGGGCGAAGGTAATTAAATTACCTTCGCCCTGTTTTCTTCTTTTGCAACAAGATATGCAGAAACAAAGAGAAAAGGAAGGCCTTACTTGGCGATGACGAAGGCGGAGACGAAGATGAAAGTGATGGTCTTGTCCGGAGAATGTTCTTCTTTCCCTTGCTCCTCTCCGTCTCTTCTCCCTGTGCTCTTGTGTTTTTTTTTTGTTATGGATTCTCCTTTTCTTTGGTTTTTTTTGATTTTTTGTTCCCCTGTTTTCTGCTCTTTTCTCCTCTGTATCTCATCTTTTCTTCCCCCCCCTGTTTTTCTGCGTTTTTCCTCTCCATCTTGGTTCTGTCGATTGTTGGGTATTTATAGGGACCAATATTTCTCTCCCGTAGCCTAACGTCTCTCCTTCTGATAAGCACGACTGAGGGAGACGGTTCTTGCTAGGACTCGGACGCGAAGCCTAATCTTTATCTCGTCGGGTTGTGATTATCATGAAGATAAAGATTGCTTTTCTGTGTTTTGATAGGACTAGGATGCTGGTGCTTCACACTTTCGTTTCCTTCTTTGCAGGCAGGCGTTCGATGCTTTGAAGATGAAGATGACGAACAACGCCTGATTGAAACAGTGCTGTTTTGGGGCTGGAAATGGTTATTTCCAATCTGGTCCTTGAAGTTTCTGAATCCTTGCATTCAAACCCCTGGTTTTTTAATTTTCAAGATTTACCCTCCTTAAAATTAAATTAAAAATAAGTGGGTTAAAATTGGGTTACAACACATGTAGTGTTTATAGTAGTTACTTTGAATGTGTAAGTGGTTGTTAAGATGTTAAGGGGAGGACATTGGGTATATTCAAATGCCAAGTATAAGATGATTGAAATTCATTGATGAAAAACTAAATCATATGGACATTGAGATTCGCTGATGAAAAGTTAAGTTATTTAGACCTTGAGATTCATTGACAAAAAATTAAGTCATGTGGGCATTAAGATGACTTCAAAAAATGAATAACAATACATTCAAATGTTAAGTGTTATAGTAAAGACATGCTGTGAGAGGAGATGTTCACTAGGAGTTTCAAGTAAGGGTTGCCCCCTTTGCTTCTTTAATTGCTTTTTTTTTTTTGTAATGTTAGAATGCAATAGAAATTATATGTACTATGTTCAACTATGTGTCATGAGATAATATTGCAATATTGTTATGTGAATATTCTCTCTAGGTAATGTATTGACGGGACTAAGGTTATGAAATTGATACTTAGTTAACTGAATGGAAAGTAACTATGGTAGTTGATATGATACTTAATGAACTAGGTGGATGATAACTACGGTGATTGAAATGTTACTTAGATGTTCGTTTGGATAGAGATTAAATTAATAACATGAATAACTAAGCTAGTCGTTGGTTAAGAATAAATGTAATAGTTGAGGTGTATTTTATCATACAATTTTGGAAGTAGATATAAGGATATTATGTTTTCATGTGAGATCATCTAAGCTAGAGATTGTTAACATAAATGAAAAAAGACGCGTGTTAATTCATTATTTACGGGATATGTATGTGAATGTTGGGTAGTTCTCTGATTTTTATGTTTATTGTAGGTTTATCTTGATCTCTTAGATAACATTGTCATTGTATTGTATTCACTACATTTTAATTGATATAAATCTCGACTATAAGATGTTTTAAAATTCCATTGGGGTATGTGTGTAAGACTATAAGCTTCTTGTGACAACCGTTATAACCCATCCTCTGAGTAAATTGTAATATGGAATATGTCATGTGTGAAGCTAGAAAGAGCATGATGGATTCAAAATTGAATTGTTATAAAATTATGAAAAAGGTTATAAGATTATGACGAGGAATGAACAATTAAAAAAATGTTAAAAATTGACTGGTGATATACCTGAAACATCTTGGTTATAAGATTATGACGAGGAATGAACAATTAAAAAAATGTTAAAAATTGACTGGTGATATACCTGAAACATCTTGTATGATGACGATGTTGGCATTTTATGACATGATTTATACCAGAAATGACAGGATGAAATTTGGGTAAGTTTTTGTATAGGAAAACTCTAACAAAATTTTATTAAATTATGGAAGTTTCCATTTGAAAATAATAAGTCAATGCAAAGTGTAGATCTTAAATCTTTGTGAAAAGAGTAAAAACAATAGTGTGAATGGTAATAACACAAGTTATGTGAAAATAAATAAAATGACAAATCATGTGATTATAAGAATGGATTATGAGAGATTGAACTAGAAAAATAATTGCACAAAAAGCCTAAATGGCAAAATATATGACAAGAGAAGTTGGTTGCATGACTGAAATGAAAATATATGGGAAAGCTTAAATGAAAAAATATGTGTTAAGAGAAATTAGTTGATTGACCAAAATGAGAATATATGGGAAAGCTAAAATGACACAATGTTTATTAAGAGAAAGTGAATGCTTATATGAAATGAATCATAGGTGGAGAAAAACTAGAATGGTAATAATGAGTAAAAATAAAATAAATGTTTGGTTAGAATAAAATGAATGTTTGGGAAGCTGAAAAGGCATAAGAATATGTTTGGGAAATGAAATATGGCATAAATTAAATGTAATTGTGAAATGAAATAACGGTGCGAACCAAAGATGATTGAGAAATAAAATATACTATAGGCTAAAGGTGTTGATGAGATGTATACAATTGTACAAATTATATGTTTTTGAAGAATCAAATTATAGTATGAATCAAAGTATTGTGAATAGGAGTTGGTATAATATGACTATGATAGTTTAATGTGTACCAGGGTGGATAGAGAGTTCATCAAAGGATAATAAAAATGTATTAAATTAGAATTTGATATAAATTGATGTACTTACAAAACGTTAGTAAAATTGGTTTTTCTAGTATCATTAATAATTGTTAGTAAGCATGATGACACAAATATTTATTATAAGCATGATGTTTTACAAGTATTTTTCCTAGGAGACCACAACTCTTTAAACAATGCTATTAGGCTACTAGTTTTTCATATTGAATAGGTTTTGGTATTGTCCAATGAATGTTTTATAAATAAAGATCACATGGTGAATAAATTGGAAACTATTGTCCCCACACAAAAGTATAAATAAAGACAGTGAATTATTGTATTTGTTAATGAAATTGTTAGATGTTGAGTTTAAGATAGTTTTTTATGGTTTGTGAGTGTGTTTGCGCGTGTGTATGTGTGTGTATTACCTCCAAATTTTACTACAAGACAATTAAAAAGATAAAAATTATATAAAATGATTTGGGGTGTTACATATAGAATCAAATGAAATAATCTTCTAGTTTTATACCCTTCATGATCACCCTATTCGTGTCCAAATTTCGAACAACTCAACCAAAAAGAGAAGAAACGTCAAGACAATTATATTCCACAAATTGACCAACATAAAATTAATTGTTAGTTAATTGTGGGATAAAAGAAACGTTATCAAACTTAAAGGAGTCAGTATAAAAAGTTCAAATTCCAAAAATCGAAATAGATTATCCCATTGTGAATTTGATTAGGAATATGGTAAGGAACAAATTTGGTAAGATTCTACGTGGGCCAAGTCATATGATTTGAAGCAGAGGAGTATAAATACCAAGACAAGGTTTTGTTTTTAACCTGAGAAATTCAATGCAGTAAATACAGATTAAATCACTTGTTAAACCATAGCAGGAGTAACAGGGACAAAACTTGTGGGCATCAGAAGGAATGATTGAATAAATCGAGCATATCCACACGGTATGCTCGATTTGTACTATTTTATCGCCGTCATATACAATACTTATTACAAATCACAATCTCTAATTTACTGTTCATCACAAGCCTTAATGGTGGTTTAACTACCCTATAATGTGTATTTATTTTAACTCTACTGTACTAGTTCTTATAACATGAATAAGCACTCGCTGGAAGCTATGATAGCATGACTGAACAACTTCCACTGTGAATGGGATAACATTTGTTATATATGAGAAAGAATTTCATAACCTGCCCTTTGTCTAGCAATTGGGAAAAGTAGCATGAATCCATTATGCTTGAATCGATCCATTTTCCAGCTATATTAATTGAGGGGGTGAGAGGGCCAAAGGAATGGGTAGGTGACCCTAGCCAGAGAATGTCTTGGCAAAATGGGTTTGTTTATGTTTCCTAATATTGGACATTTTGTTTAGAATTATGGTTAATGTGAATGTTTGAGGTCAAATTAAAAGTGGAGTTCATTTAATTTTAGGGTTTAAATTTTATTGGAACTTATTTTCTAACAAAAACTCTTTAACATTAAATATTAATATTGTTAAAAAAAATATTGGTGAATGAGAAATAAAAATCAAAGAATTCTTGGTTAACGAGTTTTTATAAAACCCTTCATCTCACTTATAAAAGAAACAAGAATTTCTTATAGTTTATATGGTAGGAAGATGAAAAAGGTAAAATTAAATGAACACAAACCAAAAAAGCCAAACACAAAAAAAAGAAGAAGAAAAAGAGATGTAGCAAAAGGGAAAAAGGATAGGTAGAATCGAAATGCGAGTAAAAAATGTAAATATAAAAAAAAAATCAAAAGAATATGGAGTATAACACTACACAAATTTAAATGGAACATTCCAAACAAAAAAGCAAAATTACCTAATTTATAACAGTAACGCAGAGAGTAATAAAAAATAAAGGGAGAAGCACTTGCAAATCAAAACAATAAATAGAAGTAGTTCTTAGTAGTAATGCAAATATATATATATATATATATATATATATATATATATATAGCAATTATCAAGAAGTCCACTAAATTCAAGGTAATTTCTCATCAAGCTTGTCAGGGTGGTGTTGTGGAATTGAAACAATGACAACTTTATTTCAAAGGAGAAGGACATCGATGATAATAGAGAGTAGATATGGTTGAAAAGAAGAGAATTGGATGAACAAAAAAGAAAAAAAAATTAAAAAATATTGATAACAGACTTACCTAGTTGATTAAGGACAAACTAAGAGAATTCAATTGTCACTCTAAATTTCTAAAAATCATAAAAAGAGCTAGAAGTGCAAGCCCTATCCAATTCCAAGCCTCTGGTCATAAACCCATCAAGTCCAATTCGTGTCCAGCGTATCTCAAAGATGACAAGCGTGTTTTGAAGACTATAGGAAACTTGACATACACTAATTGTTAGAAGAGAAAACCCTACAAAACCACAAAGTGATTGAGAGGAGTTCAAGGAACATTCATGAGTAGAAAACAATGAAAGAGTTTCTCTTTTATGGAGAAGACAATTACACCAACCTTAGAGTCACATAACATAGAGATCTCACACCATACCTTTTTCTTGGGAAATTATCATGTTAATTTTTAGCTCCTTTCAACCAAACCTCATGTTACCCTAAAGGTATTTAATCACCTATGGTTTATTTATTTTGAAGATAACAAGAATTAATGGATTTAATATGTTTGTGAAAGATTTTAATGTTATAGAAATTCCTACACATCATTTGAGGCAATATGGACTCCTCGGATGCATAATAAACTTAAAGATGTGTAATCTTATTTATATGTAATCAAGTCTCTATAAAATTTAATTTGACACCGTGAAATGATTTCCATTAAAAAATACTAAAATTGTCGAATTTCATCATCCAAT
>Ga0307515_10014641_pt1 | contig 14521 bp, 9 predicted proteins | sample 17_EM_MG_FD_194513 | JGI IMG/M metagenome (GOLD analysis project Ga0307515, IMG submission 194513) | Populus trichocarpa ectomycorrhiza microbial communities from riparian zone in the Pacific Northwest, United States - 17_EM | ecosystem: Host-associated > Plants > Roots > Unclassified | place... | reverse complement strand
CAATGATTCTCCGTGGCGGCCAACCTGCTGAGATCATCACGAGATTGCGCCCTCAAGGAACTCAGGCAAAACTTCAGCCATCCTCTTGGTATGAATTTAACATATCTTCTTATGATGGAAACAAATGGCACAATCATTGCAGCGGCGAGGTCCATACCGGACAAAACTCGAGCCAGAACTTGTTTGCTTCCGATGTGGAGACAATTAGACAAGTTGAAAGTGCAGACTGGTATCGCGTCGCCAAAGCAGCAGGGCTGGAATACGGGCCTTCATTTCAAGCGCTTCGGAATATTCGATGCGCTGTCGGAAGCCCTGTGGCCTCAGCCGAAGTCTATGATGACCTGCTGCCCGAGGGGCCGCTCTATCCTGTTCATCCGATAGCCATCGACCAGTTGTTGCAGTGCTGCATGGTTGGATCGGTCCGGGGTCATTTGCGAAACATGAATAAGTTGATTCTTCCGAATCATATTGGTGAACTACACGTTGGAGCGCAGGAAATCCACACGGACCTGCAACTCCGCACACAGGTTACCTCTCACAACGCTAGCTCCATTTCAGCAAATGGACAAATCCAGGGAAAAAACGGCTCTGTCATGCTGCAGTGCGAAAGCATCCAATTTCGAACGCTGGACAACAGCGCCATGGACACAGTTGACAACGTCGCCGCACACAAGCTTCACTTACTCGAATGGAAGCCTGACATCGATCTCACTGATGCTAGGGAGTTACTTCATCGTACCACGGACATGACGAGCTGCATAAGGCTTGTTGAAAAGCTGTATATTCTCTGTTCCATCGAGACGGCCAGAGTGTTGAAAAACGCGAGGCCTTCATTGCCCCACTTGCGGCGATTCAAAGAGTGGATCGAGCAATTTGTAACAACCATCCAACGTCATGGAAGCACGGTTGTTCAGGAAACGAATTGCATGTTTCAGATTACATCCAAGGAGCGACAAGCCCATATCCAAATGTTATTGGAAGCGGCCCTTGAGACGCCGGCAAAAGACATGGCTCTTGCGGTCACGGGCCTGTATGATGCCGTCGAGGATATTTTCTGTGGGAGGACGGAGGCCCTTTCTGTGCTCATGACTGATAATCTCCTCACCCGCTGTTACACTTTCCTGAACATGGTTGACCATGAACAATTCTTGCAGCTCCTTGGCCACAGTAACCCAGACATGCGCATTCTCGAAATAGGAGCAGGCACTGGAGGATTCACCTCGTCAATCTTGTCTGCTCTGACTAAACCTGGATTTGGAAGCATGTTCGACACCTACACATACACTGATGTCTCATCTGGCTTCTTCAAAGCTGCCCAGCATCGTTTCCAGGAGTACCCAAATCTGAAGTATGTTGAGTTAGATATTACCCAGGATACGGCGACCCAAGGAATTCAACAGCATAGCTATGACCTTGTGATTGCTTCTAACGTAAGTGCAGCAAGCCAACTCACCCTTCAACAGGATTAGAAAACTAATTTTGGGCAGGTTCTTCATGCAACTCCGAACTTACACGAGACGTTGAGTAATTGTCGATCTCTTCTTCGACCCGGTGGACGTCTTCTCTTGCTAGAATTAACCACGGGTGAGTATATCCTTTGCGGAAAATTGTAACATGCAATTACTGACATAGGTTGCAGAATCCAAATTTATCAATTTCATCTTCGTACGTGAATTCCGTCGGTTCGTTGTACGAGAGTGCTAACTTTCATAGGGCTTTCTTCCAGGTTGGTGGCTAGGAGAATCTGATGGTCGCCCAAATGAGCCATACATCAAACCTGCACAATGGGATGCTGCTCTCCGCAAAGCCGGTTTTGATGGCGTTGAAGCTTCCATCACGGACCAGCCGTCACCATGTCAGCTCAATGCCATGATGGTTGCCAGGGCGTCGGAATCTAAAATCATCACCCGCAAGCCGCTGAGCCTGCTCTTATCTGATCCGAGTACTGTGAATGAACACATACAGACTATTCGATCCATGTTTGAATCAGATGGCCACGTTGCGTCGCTATGTTCTCTTTCGGATCTGCCTTCAACTTCAACAGACATTGTGTCACTTCTCGAAATCAACGATTCCGGGCCATTCTTCAAAGACCTTTCTGAGGCGCGTTTTAAGGATCTAATCCATCTCATTGAAACATGTTATAGCCGCGGAAACAAGATTCTATGGATTACGGGACCTGCACAGATTTCCACGCAAAACCCTTACCATGCAATGGTATTAGGGTTGGCGAGGACGCTTCGACTGGAGCTAGGTTCTGTATTTGCCACTCTAGAGCTTGATACTATTGTTCCTGGCGCATCGCAATGCCTCTCCATTGTGAAGGTCTTTCGAAAGCTGCAGGCCAAAGCAAGTCTTTCGTATGGCAGCATGGATTGTGAGTTTGCTCTCGCAAATGGAAACGTTTGTATACCACGATTCATTACAAGCGATGTTGATGGCTTGCTCCGGAAGAACATGGATTCCACGCCAGCGGCCAAAAGACTGTTTATCAAGAGCCCGGGGCTACTTAACAGTCTTCAGTGGGGCTTGCAATCACGAGTACCAGTCCTACGAGATGACGAGGTTGAGATACAAGTGAGCACGGCGTCACTGAATTCCTGGGTAACTCCTTGCCGCTCCAAAAAGTGCATTTCATCTTTCGCTAATCGGTATTTTAGGACTACGCCCTGGCTAGGGGCACTGCGCAGAGCAGCAGGAATCTGGGCTTAGAGTGTGCCGGAGTAATATGTCGCATCGGTGCCAACGCGAAACCCAATTTCCAACTTGGAGATCGTGTGCTGTGCTGGTCTCCCGGTTCTCTCTCAACCCATGTCCGGATTGATGCGAGATATTGCATCAAGCTACCGGACGCTCTTCCTTTCGACGAGGCAGTGGCATTGTCAACGGCTCACGCAACTATGGTTCGTGGACTTGTAGAGCTCTGCAGTTTGGCGCAGGGTGAGAGTGTTCTGATACATTCGGCTGCTAGCCCCGAGGGTATTGCTGCTATTCAGATTGCACGTATGGTTGGAGCCAAGGTATGGAAATTTCCTCTGGTTTTCCAGACTGCAAACGCTAACTGGTTCCTCCAGATCTTTGCGACTGCAGCCACGGAAGAGCAGAAAGCCCTTCTGGAGACAAAGAACGGAATCCCACGGTCTCATATTTTCTCTTCCAGTGACGATTCTTTTGTTCATGGCATTCTGCAGAGCACGAATGCACGAGGAGTAGATGTTGTGGTGAATATTTTGTCCGATGACCTCTTTTATGAAAGCTGGAAATGCATTGCCGAAGGTGGAAGCATGCTTGATTTTAGCCAGCGGGACTCCACCAGCCATGGAAAGCCAGATCGTGGCCTTCTTGGTGGAAACCGAGGCCTCTACAGTTTCGACATAGTGACTTTGCTTCAGCAAAAGCCCTCAATGGCCCAGAGGTCAGTGGAACATCATTTGCCCATCTTTCCTTAGACTTGCTACACGTTTGATATTGCCAGTTTACTGATATTGCTTGGAACCTTTTGCAGACTTTTACAGACTGTGTTAGATCTCTACAACGATGGCTCGATACACCTTATCTCTCCTGAGGCCAAATTTCATCCAAACGAAATCAAAGAAGCGTTCAATCACCTTGCCCCCAGCCGACATGTTGGAGCTGCCTACGTACAGTTTCCACAAGATTCGGCAACACTTCCGGCAGACTTCGCTGCTCCAGAAGAGTTAAGCTTTAGAGCTGATCGTGCGTACCTATTGGTTGGCGGTCTTGGAGGCCTTGGTAGATCAGCTGCCATGTATCTTGCGGAAAGAGGAGCTCGCCATATCATATTCCTTTCTCCATCGGCCTCCAAGCATGCTGCCGCCAATGCTGGTTTCCTTCGTGAACTCGATGGATTGGGATGTAGTTACCAAATCGTCACTGGGAGTGTCGAGAATCTCACTACAGTCGAAAATATCGTTGCAAACTCCCCGGAGCCGATAGCTGGCGTACTGCATTTACCAGTCGTGGTCAGGGTATGCAGTTCACTTTCTCAACACTTGGCATATGCCTCGCTAACTAGGTATTCTCATAGGATCGAGGGCTGCTAGAGATGTCTCATGCAGACTGGACAGTTTCCGTATCCCCCAAAGTTCTTGGGGCATGGAACCTCCACCGCGCCCTTGAAAAACAGCCACTCGATTTCTTCCTTCTCCTCGGTTCCGCGAACGGAATCCGCGGCAGGCACGGCCAAGCCAACTATGCGGCCGCAAATACATTTCTCGATGCGTTCGTAGTATACCGACAACAACTCAACCTCCCAGCAGCGATAATGGACCTCGGACCCGTGGAAGACATCGGCTTCCTGGTCGAGCGTCCCAAACTACTGGACGAATTCCGACGCGGCGGCGCAATGCTTGACGAAAACGATTTTCTAGAGTCCTTTCATCTGGCCCTACAATCGCCTCATATGCCGCTGGAGAGGGCACCGTCTCTTACGTCCGGCTTCGTGAATCGCGCTCAGTTCGTTACTGGCCGCATTGAACGGCCCTTTGATGCCCGTGGTCAAGGATTGGCACGCATTTATAACAGGAATCAGAACAACGGTGCTGCTCCAGATGCGGGACAGGATTCGGCATCGGGGAAGGAAGGCACTAAGATGCAGAAATTTATGGAAAACGCGCGAGCGAATCCTCAGTCATTGGAAGAGGATGCAATGGCTGCCGAGGCTTTCCTCGCGACACAGATCCTTCAAGCGGCGAAAAGTCTGCTGATCTTTGATGATGATGAGATCGATGATGACGAGGGGCTGGACGATTCTTCCAGCATGGCGGATTTAGCGATCGATTCGTTGCTGGCTATTGAGCTGCAGAATTGGTGGAGGCAGAGTATGGGGACGCAGATTTCGGTGCTGGAGTTGACGAAGAACTCGTCTCCGTTGGAACTTGGAAGGTTGGCGAGAACGATGATCCTGGCGGAATTGAAGTGAAGGCTGGAATGGCGCGAATGCCGGGCTTTTGGAGTAAGGGAGAACCGGCGGTATAATTCACGATGGCTAACAATGCTCTGTAAGATTTGGAAAGGGAATATATCGATTGTTGTTGTAATTTGCAAGGTAAGATCCAGTTGATGAGCCTTGAAACCCGTTGCCTTATGCAATAAATAAGTCAGAGGTACTTTGTTCTGCCCCTAATCAACCTCGTGAGAGAAGTCCTTGCAGAATATCAATAGCGTGCCGAGATGAGAACGGCAAAGGTGAATCAAAGAGCCTCAGGATCATGGATGGTGAGAGCGCGGAGTGAGCCGACGCTGGCCGGATGACTCGAGCGGCGAGGACGTGGCGGTGAAAACTTGCGGCTCTTGCTATCATTGATAGATCGAAAGCGAAAGAAGGTGGAGGATCTTCTTGACCTTGCACGGCCTCGGAGGTTACTCACGACGGGGTGTTGCGTCGGAGTTTACGCTGCAATCCTGCAGGGCTGCAGCACTCGAGATACCTGGATACCAAATGAAATAAAATTTGATGTAAAACTGAGACGTCAAAACAGAAAGGGCTAAATTGCCAGCACTCTTTCAATATCAAAAGCAGGGAGAGTGCTGCTACGGGAGTTGCTGCACGCTTAGGCAATGTCTCGCAGGAGGCACTTCTGGCGCTTTGCAGCCCCGCCTTTCACGTGCCGTTGCCGCTGCACCACTCGAGTGCTCGGACGCGCTGCTTTGTTGATGTCTCAGAAATGATGAGTCGAAATATGCCTGTAAGCGTGACTGTTCGGCGTCGCAAATGATTGACGGGCTTCAGCCTTACCTTTGATGGAGATGGGGATGGAGATGGAGGTTTGAGGGCGGCGATGTCATGGACTTGTAGCGGGGCAAAACTGCATCCAACCCTAGCGCCCCCTGATTGGCTCGCTTGCGAAAATTCTAAGACGGCGCTAACGAGGAGCGGGTGCAGGCTCCGTTACAAAACTTCTTCTGCCCCTCCATTCCTCCAAACTCTTCTTTTCCTCCTTGTCGCACATACCTTGATTCAAGCAATCACTCTGTGCAGTAGGTCTCCCACCGTCAAATCCCCCATCAGAAGCATCATCGCTGACCCTGTTTCCCCCAGATTCAACTTCTTTCCGAAGAAAACACACAACCACACACAAACCGACAAAATTACAATACCGTCAAGATGGGGTGAGTCAAACCGCCCTCTGCCATCAACACTGCTGTAACAGCATCATGGCGACGTCGAGATCGATCTTAATGGACTCCTGGCTGACCCCTCTTCGCGCTGCAGTAAGGAAAAGATGCACATCAACGTGGTCGTCATCGGCCACGTCGATTCTGGCAAGTCCACCACCACCGGTAAGCCTCTCTCGACCCTCGATCTGCGACACGAGCATCGCGCTCACATACATAACAGGTCATTTGATCTACAAGTGCGGCGGTATCGACAAGCGTACCATCGAGAAGTTCGAGAAGGTAAGAATCCCACCTCGCCGTCGCCTTTGCACACATTTCCTGCCTTATCGCGATTTTTGCCCCTCGGTGGGGCAAGGTCGCTTCCCGCAATCAACAATTTTTTGCGCCCGGACATTTTTGGCGCGACAACCAGCGTTGTTTGCTGCCCAAAACCCATTTAATTTCTCTTGTGCAGCTGCTGACTCGCTCTAAAGGAAGCCGCCGAGTTGGGCAAGGGTTCTTTCAAGTATGCGTGGGTTCTTGACAAGCTAAAGGCTGAGCGTGAGCGTGGTATCACCATCGATATCGCTCTCTGGAAGTTCGAGACCCCCAAGTACTATGTCACCGTCATTGGTAAGTCGCACCGCTGCACTCGATGAACCATCTGCAGCTGCTGATTATCTTCAGACGCCCCCGGTCACCGTGATTTCATCAAGAACATGATCACCGGCACCTCCCAGGCCGACTGTGCTATTCTCATCATCGCTGCCGGCACTGGTGAGTTCGAGGCTGGTATCTCCAAGGATGGCCAGACCCGTGAGCACGCTCTCCTCGCCTACACTCTCGGTGTCAAGCAACTCATCGTCGCCATCAACAAGATGGACACCACCAAGTGGTCCGAGGCTCGTTTCCAAGAGATCATCAAGGAGACTTCCAACTTCATCAAGAAGGTCGGATACAACCCCAAAGCTGTCGCTTTCGTCCCCATCTCTGGCTTCAACGGTGACAACATGATCGACAACTCCTCCAACTGCCCGTGGTACAAGGGTTGGGAGAAGGAGACCAAGGCTGGCAAGTCCAGCGGTAAGACCCTCCTTGAGGCCATTGATGCCATCGACCCTCCTTCCCGTCCTACCGACAAGCCTCTCCGTCTTCCCCTTCAGGATGTCTACAAGATTGGCGGTATTGGCACGGTTCCCGTCGGTCGTGTTGAGACTGGTATTATCAAGGCCGGAATGGTCGTCACCTTCGCCCCCGCTGGTGTCACCACCGAAGTCAAGTCCGTTGAGATGCACCACGAGCAACTTGTTGAGGGTCTCCCCGGTGACAATGTTGGCTTCAACGTCAAGAACGTCTCCGTCAAGGAAATCCGTCGTGGTAACGTCGCTGGTGACTCCAAGAACGATCCCCCCAAGGCTGCTGAGTCCTTCAACGCCCAGGTCATCGTTCTTAACCACCCTGGTCAAGTCGGTGCTGGTTACGCTCCAGTCTTGGATTGCCACACTGCCCACATTGCCTGCAAGTTCTCTGAGATCTTGGAGAAGATCGATCGTCGTACCGGAAAGTCCATTGAGAACTCCCCCAAGTTCATCAAGTCTGGTGATGCTGCCATCGTCAAGATGGTTCCATCCAAGCCCATGTGTGTTGAGGCCTTCACCGACTATCCTCCTCTCGGACGTTTCGTATGTTCTTCTATCCTTGGACTTCATTGGCCGTTGCTGACTTTAATTTTTAGGCTGTCCGTGATATGAGACAAACCGTCGCTGTCGGGGTAGGCATTCCTCTGATCTCTTCCTTTTGAATTGATACTAATCTGTGTCCTTTAGGTCATCAAATCCGTTGAGAAATCTGAGAAGCAAGGCAAGGTCACCAAGGCCGCTGTCAAGGCTACCAAGAAATAAACGACCAACAACCCATTTCCTGGTCCCGAGATGTCAAGATATGCGAGGGTGCGAGATGGTGGAGCGGTGGATGGAGAGGATAGATAGCTTTGCTTTGGCGCGAAGAATGGCAACGATCTTCTGAACTTCTCGAGTCTTGTGCATGCATATCACTGTGACAACCATCTGATATCTCTGCGTGAACATTGTAGTGTAAGTCTTTCACTACCATTGATGCAGCAAGTTGGTGGTGCTAGTCCATCTTCTGCCTTGCCCATATTATCAGACTTTTCCATATAGGTTTCCCGAGGCGTGTTGTCACTACTTTGTCTTGGTCATATCAACTTGGCATAGGTTCAATTAATCTCTTTTCCATCAATTATCGTGCCACCTCCTCATCGTCCCTCGACATGTCGCCGACGTTGGGGAAGTCTGGCTCGCGTCATTCCAACGTCGTGTCTCCGTTACCCGCGCCCTCCTCGTCTCCTCCTGCCACTTCCTCTCAATTCTACAAGCACCGATTCCTCCAAACCCTAAACGGTACTTAGGGCACTGAGTCCCCGCCGGTTGGACGCGAGTATCCAACGCCTCCTGAGCGCCGGATGAACGAGCTCGATACATCAACCCCCGATCCCGCGCTTCTCCTCCACGATTCACGTCACTGATGAATTTCTTCTTGCAGGTCCAGTCCCACGCTCTCCGACCACGAGCATCGAGCTTCATTGTACGCTGCAATGGGAATGCGGGCTTTCCCTACCTCGACTGCTCTTACAAAAACCGGTTTGCGAATCCGATCATCTCACCACGAGCCACGACGCCGGAAGCAATCCTTGAACGGAAGAGGAACAGGACAAATATGAATAGAGGCTAGAGGACTGGGTAATAGCCACGTAGAGATGACAGAAGAGCAAGCCGCGCAGGTGCATATCAAGGTGGGGCAGAAGTATGCTGCGTGGAGACGCGAGCAAGTCAGAATGCACAACAGACCAGGATCCAGCAGAAGCATACTTCAAGCTCACAAAGGCAGAGGGGGTCGATTCGGCCAAGGATGCACAACGACACCGCGCGGTAACATCGATCCCATACCGTCCGTAAGCATTGCTTGCAAGCTCCTGTTCTCAAGAAGAGGCATGTGCATATTGTGAGTTATTCCCCATCATAGATCCAAGCCGTATGCTGAGCCCAAGTTCCTGCAGCATATTCATTTCACGTCAGCCACTCACTTGACTCTTTCGAATAACTGACTAGTACTTGCTTGAAACGATCCTGGATACTTTACGAAGAGATGTTGCAGCAGGGTACTCCGAATGGGCTCCGGATTTTCCGAAAACACAGTCTAGTTAACACTGAAACTACCCAGCTCGCCAAAATTTGACCACCATTGAAGAGCTTCGAGACATAGCGAGTGAAAAGAGAGGGCGAATTGGACATTAGAGGAAACGGAAACCAGATGCAGAGGAGCTTGGAGCAAGTGAGAGACGCTGCAACGCACGCAGGCGAGAGATCACTTGCTTGGCGTTGTGTTGTCACCCAATGCAAAACGCACATAAAGCGAAACAAGACCCCCGAACCTCCTGCTCTAATCACAGCAATCCCATGCCGATCTTTCGGGCTCTTGCAGTTACAGTGCATTACGGCTAGAATCACCACACATTCACTATCACCGGCTCTATCCTACTTGCTTGCTCCTACAGCACAGTGTACAATTTTCGGTTTCTGGTCCCATCGAGCAATTTTAACAAATCAATTTCGGGGAAAAGAAGGAGTATGCCTTTGGAAGGTTCGCTGCACCGAATAAGACTCAACAGACTCTCAGATCAACCGAGGGCGGCTTCACCGAAATTCAAATCGTGGAAGCGAAGACTCTTCTCAGGAATTACAAGGCCAGATTTACCGCAGCATGGAAGCTTTTTGAAAAGGAATTGAGGATTGGCGCATTACGAGTTGGTAATGATATGGATATTCGGTTAATTGAGATGGGAGCGGACATGATTCTGGTTGTGTGTTGAGCCTTGGGCTGGAAAAAGTAAGAACAGAGAATTGACTTCATAACCCTTAGGGGAGATCCCCTGGCGAGTGAATCCAGGGGGGTTTACGACCGAAAAATGCTGTGGGTGCTAGATCTGATCCCTCCCAGGAAATTGCTAGCTCGGCTTCACAGCTATAGCCTTGTTGTTGCAAACAAGTACGAAGCCGATTTCTTGCTTCTGACCCGCCTTCGGCGCCATGAATCGATTAGATCTTCTGGCGAGATGAGTTGTCCAGAGTCCACACTTCTTAGGAAATGGACAATGCGCCATACGAAGATTGAGTAGTTCACGGCAGCGACTGGATACAGGATCGTCCTGTTGTACAATTGATCCCAGAACAATCAGGTAGATTGTTCCATGGCAGGCTGGTTCAAGTTGCTGGTTATCTTGTTAACATGAAGTTGTGAGGATCTCAAGTGATGTTCTTCAGTCGATGGGCTACAGCCTACCGCGCAACCAGATTTCGAGAAGTTCTGGTACAGTTCGTGAAAGACCTCCGTATATGACCAAGGATCTCACCCTTAATTAGGAGACAAATGTCCTACAAAATATTACACAAAGGCTATACCGATAGGTAAAGAAGCACAAAACTAGCGCTGCATTCTGCTGTGCTCCGGCCCATATTACGAATCTCGTCCTGGATTCACCGCACAAAAAAGCCCGAAATCCGTCCGACATGTTAGGTTCCGCTCCATAGAGATCCGAGTCGACATTATAGAAAAGCCCGCTAAGACCGCTCTAGCATTGCAATAGATTGGCCTTGGTTGCATTCCTTGATTCCACAATTGCACTCACGGCTCATCTCACACATTCTCAGTATTTCTTGTTGCTAAGCGACCGCTATTCCACCTAGTATTCGCTATCTCGGAAGTTCTAGGGCTTGTGAAAAATAGCCGGGTGTGGGTGCCTTTGGCTGTCTCATCTGGGCAGCTTAAGCCTCTCTCATGTTCATCAATGCATCCTCGTTTATTTGCGTCTTCTTTTGTACCCGTTATTACTTGCTCGTCTAACAGCGCTACTTCCTCTACTTAACCCTCTCCTTATCGACCTAAAAAAGCCGTTTCCTTTTTTTTTTAACTAACGATAGTAATGTTTCACTATAGCCTTCGTGATCCGCACGATCTTTACGTATCGGTACTCTCTGCTACCTCGTCCATATCATTTTGGTCTAGGAGGTCTATGGCTACGGCCATGCTTAACTAAGACTTGCTGGTCGTACCTAACATGGATTTTACAGTCGCTATAGGTAATTGACTACGGCGCAGGCCCAGTTAGCGGCAGTAGTATTAAATGGAACGATTCTATTGGTTCATACAGAGATGAGGCAGGGAAGACTCACGTGATCTGACCCCTCATTTTCGGAGATCAGCGTTTCATGTTTTTCAGCTCGAGGCAGCAACATTAAGACCTCCATCATCGTCGCCAGCAATAGTATTTCCGTCATTATCCACCCACATAGTATCACATAACTGAAAAAGCTACAACTATTCAGCTCTCAAGATGAGTCGCTGGTCCCCGTATGATACGGTACGAGAGCCGCGTCGCAACCTTCGCATATCTTCAATCTAACCAAACTAGGACGAGGGTCGTTTGCCAGACGGCATGCAACGTGTTGGCTATGATGCCAATACCCAAACATATAGCTACCGAGACCGTAATGGTAGATACTGGGAAGGAACTCCGGGTTCGAGATATGGAATACTTGACCGAAGTAAGCAGCTCTAGTCCCAGCGGACGCAACCAAAATTCACAGCATTACCTAGGCAGCAGCGGCTATCAGCCCATGGTAGAGGCCAGCGTAGGTCTCACTCTATCTTCATGAAACTACACTGATAGCAAATAAGGAGCAAGCCGTACGCAAGGGTAAAAACGAGGACTGGCGGTATATACTCCCGTTCTTCTTGCTCGTTTCGGTGGTCCTCTTGGCTCTATTCCGCTTCCTTGGTTCTGCCTCCACGCCAACACCACTAGTGTGTCCACGAAATTCCATTCAATACCTGGTTAAATCTGGAGACTCGTGTTGGGCTATTGCGAATGACCATAGTGCGACGGTAGCTGATCTGCTGACGCTTAACCATGGCTTAGACTGTCGCTTGCTTGAAGCTGGCAGCGAACTTTGCGTACCAGTCAGCGAGTAGCGCGGTCTCTGGCACAAATGTTCCAGAGGGCTGGGCCGTCAACAGGGACCGCCTTCCGAAGCCACCTCAGGTCAAGGACAAAGAGTTTCCGAAATTGCCCCCCGAATTGCGAAAAGCTCCTCATGCACGTAAGTTATCTTTGCGAGTGGACCCAGTAGTCTGAAGTGGAAGGCTGTTTCCAAAACAGCTGATTACCTGGTGGACTCCTCCTCCTCCAAGCGTGTACGGCGTGGCAGCAAGTTGGAGTGATTTACAAGCGATATATGGACCTTTGAAAGAGCCACGGATAGGAGTACCAACTGGTTGTTGGTGAAGGTAAGGCGTGGCACATTTCCCCCTATGCGAACAAAATCTAAAGACATTGGCAGATCCATATATCCGCAAAGGAGACCTACATCTTGTGACGCCGCCTCCCCATTACTCTGAAGCTCCGATTGTTAGTCCGAATTCTCTTGGCCGACTAGTAGCCGCTGAAGGGGGCTAGTAAATAAGAGAAGTTGGAGTGGCAATAGTAAAGGAGCAAGCAGGCGGGGAACTGGGGACTAGATTCCAGAAGATAGGATAATTGCCTGTATTCCTCGAAGAATTTTCAGTTCACCGAACGATTCACAGTCTCAAGAAAGCTTTTTTTTCATGTGCCGTTCCCCTAAGCACCGCATCGAGATACGTCACAACGTCTGATTTGTTCTGCCGCAGGGCCCTCCGTGCTCAATGGTCGACCCTGCGTTAGCAACTCTGAGAGTTAGTTTCTTCCAGTGTTGTACGCAACCCCCGTAATAATTCTTGAACTGGTATACTGGCCTACCTAGCTTACCATTCCAGGCATTCCTTCCAGCACCAGATTCAATGACTAATTTAGTCTTCTCCACTCTCATTTGTAATACGTCAGTTGCGGAGTTTATTTAATGCTCACTAATATGTAGTCATCTGCTTTACTAGCCGATTTATACTATATCAGAGAATACGAGCTTGGAAAACCTATATCGCCAAAGGCTAATAGGAACAGGAACTAGGCTTTAGACACCTTTCACTCTCTTTTATGCTTCACTCTGCCTGTATCTTAGTTATTTAAGCCTTGTTAATCATTGATATTATCGCTTGTTGCACCTCAAATCGCTCTCAGCGGAATAATTATTAGCTAAATTCTTATCCTTCTAGTTCATCTGCGACTAACCGACCGACACCCACACAGTCACAGGTCTTTTGCTCTAAAAATGATTCCCCAAGTGGATGCACAACCCTGAGAAAAACTACGACCAGCCAACCTGGACTTCTCGCAGGGAGTTTCAAATCTTTCTCATCCACAACCCCTGAATTTTCCAACATCCTGTGTTGGCATGTTGCTCATGTCTCACTCCTCTCTTCGGGGCCTGGCTCCTAGTAATGATCATAACACCCATCTCTAGATCCAATTGCTAACTTCTTTTCGTATAATTACTAGACCCCATAGTCAGACCAGGAGTGACTTCCCCTTCGCCAGTGATCCATAGCCCTTTGGCATGGTAAGTCCATCCACCGGGTTTGCTGGTTATATCTCTCTGCCGATCGCGGGGTGTCACCTCTGAACTTCTCCCTGCGAACATGACTGCTCGAAGAAAATACTTCAAGAACATAGAATATGCTGCTGGTATCAAACTCGAAATGCCACTCAAATCGAAGAAGCTGTTTGCTTGAGGTGATGTTGTAAAGGGCAGTTCCTGAGCACCGGATATTGAAGAGAAGTAAAGTGAGCCGCGGAGTGGGATTGAAGTAATCGAGTTTGAAAAGCCATGTTGATTGTAACATAGTGTTAGAGGGAAATTAAAGCAGTGTTTCTAGAGCTTTAGCTTTTACTAGGGTGTCCGCCCCCAGAATGAATGATGATAGTCTGGGGAGAGAGTTATTTTATACCATGGGTGTGCCTTGGTTCGGTGAACAATGACTAGCGAATGCCCTTCGGAAGTTCGGAACTGGGGATAATTGGTAGCAGCCAGGGAGTATAATGTTCCTGGACTCTAGGAACAATGAAATTGTTAATCTAGAACAGTGTGGGCTCCGATAAATTTATCGATCGGGATTATCGCTTATCGATCGTTATCGGCTTATCGATCAATAAGCGATCGATATCGATAATTATCATCGATAAAAGTGGGTCCCAGCCATTAAGCGAGCCCTATTACATGAACATCTCGCTTTCTAGTTCAATTATAAACTGATTAGTATAAAGATTAGTATAAACGTAGACTATTATCACTATACTATTATATTTCTATTTAATAGTCTATTATATAACGTAGATAACATAATTATTGCTGATACTATTAATGTGATAGGGCTCGCTTAATGGCTAGGGCCCACTTTTATCGATAATCCC
>Ga0307515_10014640_pt1 | contig 14521 bp, 5 predicted proteins | sample 17_EM_MG_FD_194513 | JGI IMG/M metagenome (GOLD analysis project Ga0307515, IMG submission 194513) | Populus trichocarpa ectomycorrhiza microbial communities from riparian zone in the Pacific Northwest, United States - 17_EM | ecosystem: Host-associated > Plants > Roots > Unclassified | place... | reverse complement strand
GGTTTTGACGGAAAGATGCGGTTGACTCGAGAAAAATATATTTTTGAATTTTCCTTTTTCTTAATTTTTTTGGATTTTTATAAATAATAATAGAAATAAAATAACATTTGAGAAAATCTTGGTGGATGCAAAATTGGGTTACAACAGTACTAATGGGCTTTATGAACTTTTTCCTGCCAAAACATTTTCACAAACGAGTTGGTTAGCCTGGACGCCCTTTTCAAAGATGATATAGATCAGAACTACCAAAAAGTTTGGTCCTTCACAGATTTCAAAGTGGAAAGACCATCGAATGTCCCACAACAACAAAATGGGTACATATATATTTATGATCCACATTATATTGAGTAGTTAGGTTACATGTTGAGTACCTTTAAAATACTGTAAGCCACATCAGTTGATATGATTTCTTTCTGTGCAGACATGATTGTGGTGTGTATGTTATCAAGTTTATGCTAGCTCCAGAAGAAGTGACAAATCCTGATTTTGTGGTAAGATTTTAACATTAATGTGCCCTTACTGAAGATAAAGGTATGCCAGTCTTTCTAATTATCTAGCCAACATGCAGTTCGACAGTGAAAACGAGAGGTTGGAAGTGGTACTAAGATTGCTATCGAGTGATGTCAACTCATGCAGGAATGATTTGGCTTCTAAGGCTGAGGCATATTATGAGCAGAGGTTTGGAAATCATTGAGATTTTTTGGCAAGAAATGAGAATATGAAAGACGTAAATCATCGATAGGAAAGAAAGTATTCAGACAACATATAGGAATTCAACTTCAAGGAAGCTTACCAGAGAATGTGGGCTGCATGAGAAAGGAACTCAATGCTCATCAAATCAGATGTGAATGGCCATTATTGTAAACAATATAGTATAATTGGTACAGACATAAAATGGCAATATGGGAAACAGTCATTTAGTTGCCTTGCCCTCCTGCACATTCCTGTGGAGATTTCTGGCTGAACTAAAAACTATGAGTTGTTTCATCATTTCATATATACCATGTAAATATTATATAATGCAAACTGCAATGTACCTGTCTATGTAATCTGAAAATCTCAAGGATGATCCAAGTACTACGTAAATGCAAATCAGTTGCTCGACCTTACCCTTGTCAATCCATTGCATTGTGGACAACATAGTATACACAAAAATTTTGGTTGTCATCCTTAAACGATGCAGAATATGCAAGACCACGAAGTTATTGCCAAAATGCAGATAAATCTAACATTTTCCTGTTCAAAATACAGCATATTATGGTTCTAAAACATAGTGGCAAGGGATAGGAACTTATTTATCAACAACATACCAAGAGTGAGTACTTAAAGGCTGGACTCCAATCCAAATATATTGCATAAGCTGGAACAAGAGGATCTTAAAGGGAGAAACTTATTTATGAACAACATTTTGTTCTCTCTCCAGGACAAACAATTTATGCCCTTGGTTTCCTTTTATTAGGCTTTTAAGTGAAAACAGGTTGCTAGTTAAGTCACATAATTTGTCATCTAAAGATACCAGAGAACAAAAGCTTCTGCAATATAGTATACAGTAAAGTGAAGCTAAACTCGAGTGCATGGCAAACATTTTCATCTCTGAATTAAAATATGTTTCTCCTTCACAGAGACAAGTTCCAGAACAGCACAGCAGGACATCTCATCTGGATCAAAGATTAATGCAAAAGAACCCCGTACTTCATGATCAGATGCATGCTTTGCCCGAGTGTACTCAGGCTTGCTATAATAAATTACACTTGAAGTCCATTCTGGAATCTTAGAGATAAACACATGACCAGGAAGGTCTAGTGGTAAACCATGCTAGCATTTGGTCAAACCAAGAATGGTTGCTCTGAGGTGCTCAACACTTATTGATCCCCACTCCTTATGGGAACCCACACTTGCACGTAAATAACCCCTACAGATGAATCCATGAACAAGGATAATGCCCCTAGCATCCTCTCAGCAAGTGATGATGGCCCAGTTGGCTGAGAAATAATACAATCTGAGGTGTTTGGAAACAGTTTTGTGGACCAGCACCACTACTGTGTTTTGCACCCAGATCATCAGTATCAATGGAATCTGAGGGATAACCAAAATACAAATACGTTTCCTGAAGCACCACATTATCTCCACCATTGTAAGAAGTCTCAGAAGCATTTATTTTATCCAGTAAGGGAGCAGAAGTTTGTTCTGCAAAACTTTCTGCACATAGGATGTTGATGGAAAAGATGGCATCCCATCGAAGGCAAGCATTTGATCCATAGCTGACGGGTTGTCGCACCATCCAGCATACATATCAAAACTCCTAAGCTCTGAAAAGAAGTTGAATGGGTCCTCCAACAATGAATTCCTAAGAGAATCATCGAAAGGTGGGACACTATCTATTTGAGCTCTTGGCCAAGCGCAATAACCCATCCATATTTCTTTCGACGAGAAGGGGTTCTCCATTTTCGTTAGTTATATAACTAACCAAAATACTCTCCCCTCTTTTCAATCAGAATACCATACAAAAACTCAATTCTTCGTTTCCTAATATCTTCCCTCGCTTGCATAACTTCAAATCTTTCAAAGTTTCACTCTTTCTGCTCAGATTTTTATCTACCCGCAAAACAGAAGAGCTCAATTTCCTCTCTTTAGCCTTTTTTTTTTTTTAATAACTAAAAACAACTCAATAATTACACTTGGGAAACCTAACCTTTTACCTGTTTCGACAGAAATAACCCAGAAAGCAAAACCTCACTTTCTTCAATCCTGCGCCTGCACACACCAAGAAATCAAGATACATCAGCTTTCAGCAGTCAATAAACAAATATCTCAACATCCATGGTCTAATTAGTACGTCACTCACCTCCTTTCTATGAATAGCAAGGACAATCCAGTAATATGACATCCAAAAATTTGCAGTATAGAAAGCCTCCGTGATTCACTTCCACACTCCAATATCAACAATAACACACCAAACCCACCTCCAAATTTGTCTTCTTTATATATATAAGCACACAGATAAAGCTAAATATAAGTGAAGACTGCCTTTTTTTGCGCGTGTATAAACTATAAAGCCTGAGTTACTTTTTTTTTTTTTCAGGGTTTTCTTAGAAGTGGTCCAAAAATGCAAATTTCAATGCAGATGAACTATCTAACCTCAGCTTGTTTATTTTTATATTTTAAAAGTATTATTTTGAAAAAAAATAATTTTTTTTCTTTAAATTAATTTTTTTATATTTTCATATTGTTTTAATATTCTTATATTAAAAATAATTTTTTAAAACAAAAAATAATTTTTCTAATATATTTTTAAATAAAAATACTTTAAAAAATAATTATTATTATACTCTCAAACATATATTAACTATAATTAAAGAGATTTGATTTGTATTTAATATTAGTATTTAAAAACAATTATAAAAAATAATTTAAATTAAAAAGAATAATTGTTATTATACTCCTGAGTACACAGACAGAAGAGATTTGATTTCAGTTAAAAATTAGCATTTAAAAAAAATTATATACAAAGTGATTCAAATTAAAAAAGCAAAACAATTATTATTATATTATTATAGAAAACATTAAATGTTGCCAAAAGTAAAAAATACGTTATAAGTGATGGTTTAAAAATTCTAAAAAATTCATTTTCATCCTCAATCTTTACATATACCTTTTTTATTCCTAAATATCTTTTTAATTTAATTTTGATATAAAAATTTATTTTTATTAAGTTTTAATCTTTGATTTAAAAAGAAAGAGAAAGAGATAGAGATAGAGATCACCGGATTCTTGCTATACAGAAAAAAAACATCTCATTGGCGATGATTTACCATGTGTTTCCTTGCCATGCACAAACTCTTGAACTTCTTGCTGGAGATGGGTTTTATGAGATAAAAGATGTGCTTAACCTTAAAGAACTAAATAGAAACACATCCACAGACATAAAGTCATCAATCTAATAAGAAAGGTTAAGAATGGTGCCTAAACCTTAAAGAATACAAAATTGTTGAAAAGAAAAACAAAATGTTATTATCTAGGCCTATAATCAATATTTTAAGTTTAATCTCCTATGAGTGTTTGTGTTAACCACTAATATATTACCTCTCGACTGAGTTACATTACTAAAAAAAAAAAAAGAGGAGGCCAACCATAGCTTGGAAGGATTTGTCAAAAAAAAAAAAAAAAGTTTCCAAGGCTCTATCTAGACAAAGGACAGCCTCAGACTGGGTGCACATAGCAATTTGTTAGCCCTAATTAATTTTTAGAAGAAGTTTACTCTTAGTCAAAGACAAGAAAGAAATAAGATAATCAGGCCCTACCTAGGCTTAGCCATCAAATTCTCAAGTCGAAAGATGCAAGCCCATAAGAAGTTTGAATGGCCCATGTTATGTTATATTGATCAAAGGCTATATATCACCGTGCTTACACTGAATTTCAACACCTTCCAACATGCAAATGGAAGCTTTATTACGAAGAACAAATACAAAGACAAACACTGATAGAAAAAATATATGCCATGTAAAGCTAGTGTCTAGTAGCAGAAATTGCAGATTGCAATAACAAGCAACGAAATGGCATAGATTATCCAAGTAGCCCACTTGACACCAGGGGGGAATGGGATTGAAATGGTGATGAAAAACACGGTGGCTGCCAGGAAAACTGCAACTTTACCCAACACTTTGGATGTCCTCGGAAACTTGGCGGGGTTGATAAAATGTGAAACAAAGAGACAGGAAAAGAGAATTGCAATAAGAATAGAGAGTAAACGCAAGGAATCGAGTTTGGAATCAGTAATTTGGTGAAAATGAAGGGCTATTTCAAGCCCTGAAGTGAAGCAGATGCTTATAAGCGTCTTCTGCCATTCCATTTCCTGCTTAGCATGGAACTTGTTGACCAGCTCTTCTTCTTCATTCATGGTGGGACGTGGTAGGTGCTGTGATTCTAGTTGTCCAGCTCTATGCCAGAGTCGGGACACAGATATTTCTGGAATTGAAAGAATAAAATCCTTGATAACTCGAGCACCATTCTCCATGGTTTTCCTGTGCTGTATGCTATAAAGTTTGAGAAGACTAGGAGATAATTTATAAGAAACGAAAAAAACTATCGAGAAAGTATGCTTGTGATTCTGATATTGCCTGCTTATTTATACCAGAAAAATGGAAAGAGACGGAGTTTGTTGATAATCAGATTCGGACCTCAAGATGAAGTCATCATCCGAATGTTGGAGTTTCAGAAAAGTCAATCGGACTTGTAATTTTTTAATCTATAATGTTGGATTATCTATTTTATGTTAGAGTAGATATTTATGAATAAACCTTAATAACCATTAAGCCACTAATGTTTTTGATTACTCTCTTGGATATTACTTCATTTACAATTTCATCCCATATTTATTTCATCTTTAACAAACAATTGAAATTGACAACATAAAAGCCAATTGATGCTTGAAACGATATATATAATGGTACTGAAAAACAATGGGAATTCAACATATAATCTCGCAGTCTTCTTAGGTGTTCTAAGTTCAATGCATTACTTGTATGGTGAAAAATCCCTCTGTATGTATAAGTTTGATGGGAAGAAATTAATCAATACTCCCTCTTTTCCACTTTGTTTTCCCATGTTTTTATTAATTATGAATGTTCCTAGATATTTATGTATTTTTTAAATGAGGTAAAAAAAAATCCTCAAATGTTATCCTCAATTATTGGATTAATTACAACTATATTTTAAATTACATATCCAAAAAAAAAAAAATATGGCCTCTGCCAAGCAAGAATCCAAGTCATTTTCCTCTTATTTTTCTATATGCATCGGTTTTCCTAAACACTCTCTTGTAATTTATCCCATAATATCACTGTCGAGAGACATGCGACGGGGTGTGGAATATGGGTTAGATGGACCACATGATGATTTCAAACCCACACCTTCTCCGATTGCTTTGTTTTTTTAAAAAAAAATTAATATAAATATCTAGATTAGCCCATCAGTTTACATGAATCTTAATTAATTTTATGAATCATGAAATTAACGATTATATAAATTTTCAGTTGTCCTAAAAAAACTCAAAATCATGATTATTGAAGAGCAAACTCAGAACCTAACCAGTTGAGCTACCCTTCAAGATTAAATCTATTTAGGATTGTGTTAGATTTTATTTTTAAATATTTTTTAAAATAATATATTTATCTTAAAAAATATAAATTGATAATTGTTTTTAGTATTTTTCAATGATTTTGGTGTGCTAATATAAAAAACATATTTTGATGTATTTTCAAATAAAAAATATTTTTTAAAAAATACATTGTATAGATTGAAAGTGAGTGCTTATAATTGTAAAACATCCTTTTTTTTAATGACAATCAACTATATAGATTAAGCTTAAATCTATTAAAATTGTGCAAGGTGCAATTCATATTTATTGCATAATATAATTACTTTCATGCCCTTAAAAAAAATTTAACTAATGATTAAGAGGTATTTTATATTTTATACAATGTAATTATTATTTAGCCCTTGTAGTTAATTTTTTTTTGCCTTAATTTTCTTGTAATTATCTCATGGGATCAATGTTATTCTAGTTTTTTATAATTAAAAAAAATAAAAGTGTCTGCCCGTGCCTGCAAGGGAAGGCACCCGGCACCCGCACCCTCTGTAAATTATATCTTGGATTTCATTTAATAATTTAAGATGAGATGGGTTTTAGGTTTTTTATTACTTCATAATTATAGTAATTCATAGCTAATTTACATATGTTTGTGTTATATTGATAACCAATACAACTTTTAAATATGGAAGTTATGACATTTTTGAAGAACATATAATGTAACAAACTCTGAGTACAACAAATCTCAACGTGGGATTGTTTTTCAAAACCAAATACAAGCGTCTAAAGGCAATTGTAGATGGTAATAGCGATCAAGGAGATGACAGAGACAACCTATATAGCACTCTTGACACTCAAGGGGATGCAATGTATATAGCAAAGAAAAATGTTGTGGCTGCAAGGAAGAACACAACCTTCTCCAACATTTTGGATGCAGTAGGAAGCCTTTTGCCAATAAAGTGTGAAATGAAGAGAGAAGCGAAAATAATTTGAATAGCCAAGGATATCAAATTGATGGAATGACGAAATTCAGATTTGGTAACAACTTTGTACTGAATTGTACTCTGAAGTGCTCCCATGAAGCACAAATTCAAGAATACCTTCGGTAATTTTCCAATTCCTGCTCCAGGCAGATCATATTGTTTAGTTGTGGCTGATTAATGGTGCGATAGGGTATTTGCAGCATTTTTTGTGGTAATTGTGGAGAATGTGGAGGCTGTCTTAATTTGTGGTGATTCATATTCAGAGACAGTATTAGAAGAAAAAGGTTGTGGCTGTGTATGCAATGATTGCGATTCTAGGTCAATATTCGGAGAACATGATGATTTTGATTGTAGCTGAGATGTAGTTGGCTGCCGGAGTTGCGACATAGTTGCTGCAATTCAAGGGGAGAAAATCTTGACGATGGATGGTGCTGAAATTGACATGGAGGTCCTTTGCTAAAAAAGCTTGCAAAGACAAGTATGTAATTGCTTGAAAACTTTTGAATTTTTCTTATATATATACAAATATAAAAGAGAATGAGATTAGGATTTTCATTAATCACAATATTATGAAGTTATTATTTTAAATTAAATATAAAAAAAATTATATATTGGCTAAACTAAAAATATTATTTTAATTTTAATAAATAAAACAAGATAAATATATTTCTTAACAATTATCATTTGTTTTTTAAAATAAAAATAAAAATAAAAACAATTCTTTCAATGATCATAGGAAATAAGTGAACTAAATAGTAATAAATTTAAGCCAGTTCTAACATCTTAGATGATAAAGTTACCTTGATGGATGTTTTAGATACGCTCTAAGTTTTTATTATGAATCTTTTATAATATTTAATATTTAGTTTTTAATCCAATAATTATATGATTGGATGGGCATCGAGTGATATTAAATTAACATCAGAGAATCGGACCTCTCATTATAAAAATCAACGGAAGGCCCGAAGCTGGAACCTTTTCTCCTCCCGCAATGGAGAATCGGACATCATTATAATATTCAATCGGGCCTCTGACAAGAGCGGCCTTGCAAGAAACTACGTGGGAAACTTCAAAACAGGGGCAGAATTCCCATTTATTTATTCATGCTCTTGCTTTGTTAAATCCTAAGCACAGCCTAGATTCAATTTGTTTATATTTAATTAGGGAAAAAAAGAAGTCCCAGATACAGAAATTGAGGAGTGTGATTAGGCTTAAGGCCCAGCTTGAAACGAGCTATTCGGCCATAAGCTGCAACTTTCGCAACAGAAGTTTGATTAAAGCCTTATGTATAATTTCTAGCATTGAACTTCCCTCGGTGAATTAATGGTAAGGAATATTATCTCTAACATTGCTTTAAAACATATTAGGTGAAGAAATTAGTGCTTGATTTTTCCAAATTAATAAATAAAATATAGTTTCATTATGGGACAGACTCAGCTGATACATATATAGGACTCGAAGCGCAAGGCTCAAGAAAAACCCAGAAATTTAAACCCAGCATGCATAAATCCAAAGAACATTCCTGCCAACCTTTTGAAACCAAAATATGAGCTAAATTATTACAACTAACCAAAATGAAAACACAGCTTGTGGTCCTTTGGCAATGAATTCAGTGTGCTTGCTACAAGGCAACTAACCTTCTCTCCACATAATTTGGTTTTATAGTAGTTTTTACAGTTTGGAAAAACAAACTTTTTAAAAAACTATAAATTATAGCTTTTTTGCAATTAAAGTTTTAAAAGACTTTTTAATGAAATTCATGCAAAATTATGGTTTGTATTGATGAACTAAATACTTTCAAAACTGTAGTTGAAATAAAATACAATTTCAATTACATTAAATCTTAAAGTTTAAAACATATTTTATGCTAGAGACTAGAAAAGCCTCTCAAACTTCACATTTTTCGTCTAAACAATTGTGATAATTTTAGATGGAAGGACTTGATTATGAAAAATTTATTTGTCAAATATCAAATAAATCAATAATAGTTAATTTCAATGGGATGAAATTGTAAATCAAGTAATATCCAACAGAGTAGTCAAAACATTAATGGCTTGATTATTAAGGTTTCTTCGTCAACTTCTACTCTAATATAAAATAGCTCATCACTTTTATATTAAAAAACTAGTTATGTGGCCTGCGTTACGCTACGAGTCAATTTTATTCATAAAAAATATCAAACAAAGTTAAGATATAAGAGTGTTAGATTTTTCTGTAAAGCTATACCTAAGAGCCTTAGATTTGGCTGCAACACCTGACCCAAGAGTAATATCTATAATATTAATAATAATGTTAAACTTGCATGATCTAAGTTCAAGTGGGTCTGGTTACAACACCAGACCCAAGAGCCTTGGATGTGGATTTGGCTGCAAGGTCGTATCATAAAAACATGATAACTAAATAGAAATTTTTTTAATATTATAGAATGAAATTAAACAAAAAAAAGATTAATTGAAAAGAAAAAAAACCAAAGAAAATAACAACAAATCAAAGCACTATTCCAATGAATAGTGCTTTGCGAGGAGGGGTACAGTAAAATCCCCTCATGAGATTATAATAATCTAATGAAAAGTAAACAAAACAAATCATAAAGTTTAATGCTTAATCAAATCGATATTAAAAGAAGAAACGGAAAAAAAAAACTACTTAAGAAAGAGAGAAAAAATCTTAATCAACTAGTTTCACCCGCCAAACCAGGTTAACTTGCCAAACCTTGGATCCATGTCATGAGAGTGTGATAACGAAATAGAAAAAAAGTAATATTACAAACTAAATTTAACAAAAAAAATTAGTTAAAAAGAAAAAAGCACAAAAAAACCTATAACTACTAATATTTTTTCAAATTTATTAATTATTATATTAGGAATATCCATTCTAATAAAAATTATGATATTTATAATGCAAATAATAATATTTTTAATATTAATAATAATATTAAACTTGCATTACCCAAGTTTAAGTGGGTCTAACTGCAACACCAAGCCCAAGAGCCTTGGGTTTGGCTGCAACACCGGACCCAAGAGCCTTGAATGTGGGTCTAGCTGCAAGGTTGTGTCATAAAAGTGTGACAACTAAATAGAAAAAAATTAATATTAAAGAATAAAATTAAACAAAAAAAATTCATTGAAAAGGAAAAAACAAAGCAAAGCACTATTTCAATGAATATTGCTTTGCGAGGAGAGGTACAATAAAATCCCCTCTTGAGATTACGATAATCTAATGAAAAACAAACAAAACAAATCATGAAGTTTAATTACAATCAAATCGATATTAAAAAATGAAATTAGAAGAAAAAACTAATTAAGAAAAAGAAAAAAAAACTGAATCAACTGGGTTAACCCGCCAAACCAGGTTAATCCGTCAAACCTTGGATCCGTGTCATGAGTCTGTGATAACTAAATAGAAAAAAAAATTAATATTAACAAACTAAATCAAACAAAAAAATATTAATGCAAAAGAAAAACAACTATAACTAAGAGGCATATCTGCCTTTCACTGTGAATTTGCATAGTGCAATGCATAGTGAAAAGTTGATTTCGTTTCATTATAGTTACAATATTAAAAGATGAGATTGGAAGGAAAAACTAACGAAGAAAAATAAAAATAAAATAAAATCAATTGGGTTAACCTGCCAAATCAAATTAACCGGTCAAACTTAAGATTCGTGTCTTGAGAGTGTGATAACTAAATTAAAAAAATTAATATTAATGAACTAAATTAAAAAAAAAAGATTAATTAAAAAGAAAAAAAACAAAGGAAAAAAAACTATAGAAAGAAAAAAAATTTAAATTAACTGGGTTAACCTGTCAAATCTGAGATTTGTGTCGTGAAAATTTGATAACTAAATAGAAAAAAATTTAATCTTAACAAACTAAATTAAAAAAAAAATTAAAGAAAAAAAAAAGAAAAAAAAAGCATTAGGGATTGCACCGTGCAATCCGGATCCGGATGTCTTTTAGGTACAGTTATTAATTAATTAATTACAGGTCCGATTGACTTTTCCAAGCTCCAACATTCGGTTGATGACTTCATCTTGAGGTCCGAATCCGATTATCAACAAACTCCACCTCTTTCTTTTCTGCCGGTATAAATAAGCCGGCAATATCAACATCACAAGCATAAATACTTTTTCGACAGTTTCTTTCGTTTCTTATAAATTATTTCCTAGTCTTCTCAAGCTTTATAGCATACAGCACAGGAAAACCATGGAGAATGGTGCTCGAGTTATCAAGGGTTTTATTCTTTCAATTCCAGAATCTGTGTCCCGACTCTGCCATAGAGCTGGACAACTAGAATCACAGCAGCTACCACCTCCCACCATGAACCAAGAAGAAGAGCTGGCCAACATGCTCCATGCTCAGCAGGAAATGGAATGGCAGAAGACGCTTATAAGCATCTGCTTCACATCAGGGCTTGAAATAGCCCTTCATTTTCACCAAATTACCGATTCCAAACTCGATTCGTTGCATTTAGTCTGTATCCTTGTTGCAATTATCTTTTCTTGCCTCTTTGTTTCACATTTTATCAACCCCGCCAAGTTTCCGATGACATCCAAAGTGCTGGGTAAAGTTGCAGTTTTCCTGGTAGCCACCGTGTTTTTCATCACCATTTCAATCCCATTCCCCCCTGGTGTCAAGTGGGCTACTTGGATAATCTATGCCACCTCGTTGCTTGTTATTGCAATCTGCAATTTCTGCTACTAGAAACGAGCTTTACTTGGCATATATTTTTTTCTGTCAGTGTTTGTATTAATTTGTTCCTCGTAACAAGGCTTTCATTTGCATGTTGGAAGGTGTTGAAATTCAGTGTAATCACTGTGTTATATATAACCATTGATCAATATAACATAATATGGGCCTTTCAAACTTTTTATGGGCTTGCGTCTTTCGATTGGAGAGTTTGATGGGCTAAGCCTACGTAGGGGCTGGATTATCTTATGTCTTGCCTGTCTTTTACTAGGAGTAAACTTCTTCTAGAAATTAATTAGGGCTAACAAAAGACAACAAAAGACACTTTTTTTTCAATCTTTTTTTGAAAATTGCTTCCAAACTATATTTGGCTTACCTTTTTTAATTAATGTAACTCAAGCGAGCATATTAGTGGTTAACACGACCACTCATTAGGAAATTATTATTTATAGACCTAATCAATGATGAATCAATCATATTATAGAAATCCGTGCAATTAGTAAGCAATAAATATTTGTTTTTCCTTTCAATGTATTCTTTAAAGTTAAAGCACAATTCTTAAAGTCCATCAATGTAATAAATATCAAATCTCTAATTTGAATCACTTTGTATTGGAAAAAAAACGCACACTAAATTTAAATAAAGATCAAATCTCTTTGAACAAAGTTAATTTATTGAGATTAGATTATTTAATTTACATTATTTCTTTTACATTGAAATCAATAATTAGTGCTTTTTTGAACCACGTCTAAGTAAACAAAGATAATAATTGAATACTTTGTTGAATTTTAATTGTTATTATTGATTTTACCTTGTAATTAGTAATTGAATATATAGAAATAAATTTAATTGTTTTCTCTCAATTTTACTCTATTATTGCATGATATGTGTTTAAGTATTTCCATTAATTTTAATTGTTATTGTTGAATTTACCTTGTAATTAGTAATTGAATATATATGAATAAATTTAATTATTTTATCTCAATTTTACTTTATTATTACATGATATGTGTTTAATTATTTTCATTAATTTTAATTGTTAATTGTATAGCTGTTAGGTTATATACAAGATTTTTGAACGGGGACAATTGGTTGTGGCTATTGTCAATATTTACAGGTTTGAAAACTTTGGGTAGTCTCTAGTATAGGGAAGGTGCTGTCGAATTTTTTTAACAATCAAATTTAATTATGTAATTATTCGTATAAAATTGTGTAGATGCGTAGAACAAAATAAACAACTCGTCGCTCACATAGGGTCGCAACTAGTTCTTCTAGTAGCGAGGATGACATGTCTTTAGGTGCCAATCAAGAAGAGGCATATGCGCTGTCTACCGAAGTTGCCTCTTCCAGCGCGGTTTCACAGAGAAGAGGGGGTGTGCCTTCACAACGGAATCATTCCACCCGCAAGTACGAGGCACAATGGAAGGACGACCTTTCAATGTAAGTTTGTTTTAGTTTTATTTTTTATTTTAATCATAACATAATTTATGAACAACTAATCAATATTTCATTAATTTAATTTATTTTCAGGTTCACAAATATTGAGGCTGCCCGAGTAATATCATCGGCCTTTAAATCATCGATGAAGATTCTATTATTTCAATGGAGTCAGGTATCCAGACATCCTGAATGGATACCGAATATCGATGCATGGTTTGACAAATTTGAGGTTGGTGTTAATTTCTAATTTCTAGCTTATTTTTAATAAAATTTTAATATAACTGTAAATAAATTATTATTTTTATTTTAAATAAATAACTTCTACACAACACAAATTCGAGTGGGACAACACGCATAACAATGTTGTGAGGAGAGAGTGGAAAAATCACGTGGCAACTAGGTAACATCGAAAACAATACGATATTTTTTTAAAAAAAATTATGTTTTAAAATATAATTAGTCACTATGGAATTAGGTTGCGTGATTTTTTTGTATGAAGCATAAAAAAAGACAAAAAAAATGTGAGAGATGGAGGTCTCCAAGGCTGAAACGACGTGGTGGTTTGGAGGGATTTCAAACCGCTACACATCCCGAAAGATATTTGGCCATAATATATTGAGCACGTGACGTCTGAGCGGTTCATACGACGCTCACAGTCCGGTGCTGGCAACCGGAACCGGCAAATTCATGGTTAGCTGACAACACATACCGGTGGCTCCGTTTTGTTTGCTGCACATGCAAAACAGATGGTAAGATTAATTTAAATAAAATATATCGTTAAATAATTTGTTGTTACTTAATTAATTTTTTTTTCTTACAGGCTACGTCTCTTGGACGTGAACCGAGCCCAATAGAGCTGTTTGTAGAGACGCACGTGCGGAGTCAAGACCGCCAAAAGAGAGTGCAACAATTCATTGACAACCACACTCAACACTTTGTGGTATGTTCGTTCAACCATTTTATTTCGTAAGTTATTATTTTTATTGAATTGAATATGATGATTTCTTTTTTTATTTTCAGGAGACTTATAATAGCCGGTTGAGGGAGAAATATGGGGACGATCCTTCGATCCATCTGGATCTCGATCCGGATTTGTGGATGGAGGTAGGATCGTCCGGTGGACCAGATAAAAATCAGGTGTACGGGCTCTCCAACACTACGACAGAGAACTTGCGGGCGGCCCGTAGTGTGTCAACCGTTGGGAGCTCCCAATCAGTATCGAGCACCCAATTTAAGGAGTTCTTGGCCTTGCAACAACACACGAATCATCTCACCGAAAAATAGGAGCAACTATCGGCGAATTATGTGCAAAACACGGCTCA
>Ga0307515_10014639_pt1 | contig 14522 bp, 15 predicted proteins | sample 17_EM_MG_FD_194513 | JGI IMG/M metagenome (GOLD analysis project Ga0307515, IMG submission 194513) | Populus trichocarpa ectomycorrhiza microbial communities from riparian zone in the Pacific Northwest, United States - 17_EM | ecosystem: Host-associated > Plants > Roots > Unclassified | place... | reverse complement strand
GAGTGCATCGAGCCGCAGGTGTCCAACCTGTTCAAGCGCGAGACGCTGTCCGGCGAGTTCCTCCAGGTCAACTCCTACCTGGTGCAGGAGCTGAAGGACCTCGGCGTCTGGGACGCCCGCACCCGTGAGGCCCTGCGCGAGTCGAACGGCTCGGTGCAGGAGTTCGCCTGGATCCCGGCCGACGTACGCGCCCTCTACCGCACGGCGTGGGAGATCCCGCAGCGCGGGCTCATCGACATGGCCGCCGCCCGGACCCCGTTCCTGGACCAGGCCCAGTCCCTGAACCTGTTCCTGGAGACGCCGACCATCGGCAAGCTCTCCTCGATGTACGCGTACGCCTGGAAGTCGGGCCTGAAGACGACGTACTACCTGCGCTCGCGCCCCGCGACGCGCATCGCCCGCGCCGCCCAGGCGCAGGCCCCGATCCCCGTGCAGGCCACGGCTGACGAAGACGCCGTCGCCTGCTCCCTTGAGAACCCCGAGTCCTGCGAGGCCTGCCAGTAATGTCCACCAACGCTGAGAAGAACCTGCTCGACCCGGGCTTCGAGCTCACCCTCCGCCCCATGCGCTACCCGGACTTCTACGAGCGCTACCGGGACGCCATCAAGAACACCTGGACCGTCGAGGAGGTCGACCTCCACTCGGACGTCGCCGACCTGGCGAAGCTGTCCGAGGGTGAGCAGCACATGATCGGCCGGCTGGTCGCGTTCTTCGCGACGGGCGACTCGATCGTCGCGAACAACCTCGTGCTGACGCTGTACAAGCACATCAACTCCCCGGAGGCGCGGCTCTACCTGAGCCGCCAGCTCTTCGAGGAGGCCGTGCACGTCCAGTTCTATCTGACGCTGCTCGACACCTATCTCCCCGACCCGGAGGACAGGGCCGCCGCCTTCGACGCGGTGGAGAACATCCCGTCCATCCGCGAGAAGGCCGAGTTCTGCTTCAAGTGGATCAACGAGGTCGAGAAGCTGGAGAGCCTGCAGACCCAGGCCGACCGCCGCCGCTTCCTTCTCAACCTGATCTGCTTCGCCGCGTGCATCGAAGGCTTGTTCTTCTACGGCGCCTTCGCGTACGTCTACTGGTTCCGCAGCCGGGGTCTGCTGCACGGTCTGGCCACCGGCACCAACTGGGTGTTCCGCGACGAGACCATGCACATGAGCTTCGCGTTCGAGGTGGTCGACACCGTCCGCAAGGAGGAGCCGGAGCTGTTCGACGACCAGCTCCAGCAGCAGGTCACCGACATGATCCGGGAGGCGGTCGAGGCGGAGCTGCAGTTCGGCCGCGACCTGTGCGGTGAGGGCCTGCCGGGCATGAACACCGAGTCCATGCGCCAGTACCTGGAGTGTGTCGCCGACCAGCGCCTGGCCCGGCTGGGCTTCGCCCCGGTGTACGGCTCCGAGAACCCCTTCTCCTTCATGGAGCTGCAAGGGGTCCAGGAGCTGACCAACTTCTTCGAGCGCCGCCCGTCGGCGTACCAGGTGGCGGTGGAGGGCTCGGTGTCGTTCGACGACGAGTTCTGACACCGACTCCCGGTTGGGGTCACGCCGCCCGGGCGACGTCCTGGGCGGTGATGGCCTGGCGGGCCGAGGCCTGCTGGGCCTTCCGGTCCTGCTGGGCCTGCCGGAGCTGACGGTCGATGCGCCGGTCGTGCGCGAGGCCGATCAGGGACGGGAGGGCGAGGGCCACGAAGATCGCGACGACGACGAGTATTCCGACGATGTTGTCCGCTGCTGTGTTCATGTACATCAGTCTGGCGCCGAACACTCCTGACCGTCAGTGGCAGGACTGCCGCACACCCTCGATTTCCTGCCAATGCCGAGGCACACTGGCAGCATGCTGAAAAACGTGGCCGTCGTCCTGCTCGACGGAGTGCATCCCTTCGAACTCGGCGTCGTCTGCGAGGTCTTCGGCCTCGACCGCAGCGACGAGGGCCTGCCGGTGTACGACTTCGCGGTCGCCTCGGCCGAGGGCTCGACGCTGAGCACCCACGCGGGCTTCTCCGTGCAGTTGGAACACGGGCTGGAACGGCTGGAGAACGCCGACCTGATCGCCGTACCGGCCGGGCAGACCTACGCCGCCCGGGAGTATCCGCCGGAGCTGCTGGACGCGCTGCGACGGGCCGTCGACCGCGGGGCCCGGGTGCTCAGCGTCTGCTCCGGGGTCTTCGTGCTCGCCGCCGCGGGACTGCTGGACGGCCGGCGGTGCGCGGTGCACTGGCGGCACGCCGACGAGCTGGCCCGGCGCTATCCGCTGGTCGAGGTCGAGCCGGACGTGCTGTACGTCGACGCGGGGCCGGTGATCACCTCCGCCGGTACGGCCGCCGGGATCGACGCCTGTCTGCACCTCGTGCGCGAGGAGCACGGGCCCGAGGTCGCCAACTCCATCGCCCGCCGGATGGTCGTACCGCCGCACCGGGACGGCGGGCAGGCCCAGTACATCGAGCGGCCCCTGCCCCGGTCGCGGTGCGACACCGTCGGGGAGGTGCTGGTGTGGATGGAGCGCCATCTCGACGAGGAGGTGACCGTCGAGCAGCTCGCCGAGCGCGCCCACATGTCGCCGCGCACCTTCGCCCGCCGCTTCCAGCAGGAGACCGGCACCACGCCCTACCGCTGGATCCTGCGGCAACGTGTGCTGCTGGCCCAGCAGTTGCTGGAGGCGACGGACGAGACGATGGACGCGATCGCCTGGCGCACCGGCTTCGGCAACGCGGCGGCGCTGCGCCACCAGTTCGTGCGGTCGCTGGGGACCACCCCGCAGGCGTACCGGCGTACGTTCAAGGGCCCGGAGGCCGCCTGACCGTACGCCGGTTCCGGCACCCGGGCGCCTTCAGCGGGGTACGGCCCGCAGCAGCAGCCGGTCCGGGTGCAGGGTGATGCCCACGCGGACCGCGTCGCGCGATCCTGGCACCCGTTCGAAGCGCCACTTCCTCGCCAGCTCAGCCGTGAGAATGGTGAGCATGGCCATCGAGAAGTGGTCGCTCGGGCACTTGCGGTTGCCCACGCCGAACGGGGTCATCGCGTACTTGGGCAGGCTCCTGGTGCGTTCCGGAAGCCAGCGGTCGGGGTCGAACTCGGTGTTCCGCTCGTACGAACGCGGATCGCGCTGGATCGCGTACGGGCTGTACACGAGATCGGCACCGGCCGGAATCCGATAGCCGCCCAGCTCGGTCTCGGCCACCGCCCGCCGGGTCAATATCCATACGGGCGGCTGCAAACGCATCGTCTCGACGATGACATTGTTCGTGTGCGTCAGCTTGCGGACGTCCGCGAATGCGACCGGGCGGTCGCCCCCGACCGATTCTCCCTCCTTGGCCACCTTGTCGGCGTGGTCCGGCTGTTCGGCGAGGACCTGGAGCAGCGACATGATCGTGGAGGCGACGGTTTCGGCGCCCGGGGTGACAATGGCGACGACCTGATCGTGGATCTCCTGTTCGCCTATGGGGTCGCCATTCTCGTCCTTGGCCGTCAGCAACGCCGTCAGCAAATCGTCCGGATTTTGACCGGATGCCCGGCGCTCGGCCACGATCTCGTCGACGACGAGATGCATATCGGCCAGGGCCCGGTTGAATTTGCGGTTGCCCGGCAGCGGGAGCCGGTAGAGCGGTCCCGCGGGGATCACCATGCGCCGGTACATCCCCAGGAACACCGTGGCGAGCGCGGCGCACAGCCGGTCGGCCCGCTCGTCCATGTAGTCGCCGCGCAGCAGACAGCGGGCCGCGATGCGCACGGCGACCCGGAAGGCCTCCGCGGTGCAGTCGACGATCTGGCCGGGCCGCAGCCGCTGGGCGAACGCGTGTGCCTCCTCCTCCAGGATCGGCCCGTACTCGGGGAGCACGTCCAGCCTGAACGCGGGCTGGATGGTGCGCCGTTGGCGCCGGTGGGTGGGCCCGTTGGCGGTGGCCACGCCCTCCTTGCCGAGCAGCCCTTCGAGGGACTCCCACAGCGGACCGCCGATGATGTAGGCCGGGTTGAGCGCGAGTTCCCCGACGAGTTCCGGCGAGGTGGCCGCGTACACCGTCTTGGGACCGAGCTTCAGCCGGACGACGTCTCCGTGGTCGCGGAGCCGGGCGAAGTAGCCGAGCGGGTCGCGGACCAGCTGCCAGCCATGGCCGAGGAGCGGGACACCGCCGCCCGCGAGGGGCGGTTTGCTCATGGGGAGAGACGCGGGACGCACGGATTCGACGGTCATTTCTCACCTGCCGCTTCGTTGTTGACGTACGGGGGTGTGGAGCGGTCGTCCCAGTTGTCGACCATGTAACGGCCGGACTCGTGGTGGAACCAGTAGACGGAACTGAACCAGTTCCGCATGTTGTCGAGACAGGCGTTCACGGCCCTGCTCGTTTCCTTTCCCCGGGCGCTGCCGTCGTCGAGCGATTCGGCGAACCGGCGGGCCTCCTGTTCCGCCGCGAGGAATTCGAGAATGGATTCCTCGACCCGCCCCCTGATTTCCGCGATGGCCTCTTCGAGGGTCAGCCCCTGATGCCGGATGAGACTGATTCCGAGATTGTGGACCTCGTCTCCCGCGATTTCCTTCGGAAGCGAGCAGAGGTCGTTGTACCAGGCGGCGAACTCCTGGCTGAACAGAGCCGCCCGACGGAATGCGGGCTGTTTCCGCACCGCCGTGGGGAGTTCGCAGCCCACACTCGGTTCCAGAAGATCGGTCCAGATCCAGTGCGCGAAGGTGAGCCGCCGGAGTTCGAGGTATTCCTCGACTTTTGGCACGGTTCCGTTTGTACGGTTGCGGAACTCACGGTCGTACGCCTCGATCACCACGTGGAAATGCCGCGCGAAGCGGGCGTTCCACTTCCTGCCCAGGACCGAGTACAGCCGCAGAACACTGTCCGCGAACCCCGCGACCAGCGGATCCCGGTGGTACGGATACAGCCCGGGTGCGTCCAGCACGGCATGGAGCCGGCTCTTGAGTTTCCGCCAGGCGGCGGGCCGGCCGTGCACGATGTCACGGTCGTGGCGGTCGTCCCAGACGAAGAACCAGGCACTGAAGTCCGCTATCGCCTGGAGTACGTCGTCCGGGGCGCCGAGGTAGTACCCGGCCATGAGGTCCGTATAGCAAAGGCCGTCGGCATATTCTGCGACCTTGTCCGCCGGCATGAGGCGTTTTTCCAGCAGCCAGCCCCTGGTGTTCTCCTGAAGCCGGGGCCAATACGGATGCAGTTGCCGGGGAAACGCCGCCTCGATCACCGGTAAGGCCAGTGATGGTGGGATCGCTACCGCTGTTGTCGCCGGTGAGGTGCTGTGTGGGAAAGCAGGCACGAACAAACCCCTCTCAGCCGCCAGTTGGCGCAACACCCCTCCCGCTGTGCCGGGCGTGCGCCGTTGCGTATCCCCGCACTTCCCATTCAGCACCACAACTGACCGTTCTGGGAACGGATTTGCTTCCTTCACTACCCCAAGCTGCCGAGATTCGCCGCTGGTCTGACTGATTCTGGATCACTGGAAGCACACTTGAGTCCGACTTTCGATCGAACGTACGACGGACGCATGCCCGACGCATGACCGAGACACGAACGGCCCCTGGTCAGGGGCCGTCCGTGTGCGAGTGAGTGCGGGTGAGTGCGCGTGTGCCTCGTGCCTCAGAAGGTGTCAGTCGTTCGCGACCACGGGGTACCGGGGCTCGTTCTCGGCCATCTGCCGCAGCGCGTCCTTGCGCTCGCGCTTGGAGAGCCGGTCGATGTACAGGTACCCGTAGAGGTGATCGGTCTCGTGCTGCAAACAGCGTGCGAAGTAGCCGGTGCCGCGCACCTTGATCGGGTTGCCCTTCTCGTCCTGCCCGGTCACCTCGGCGTAGTCGGGCCGGGCGAGCGGCGCGTACGCGGTCGGCACGGAGAGGCAGCCCTCGTTGCTGTCGTCCAGCCGGCGCCGGTCGGCGGGCAGCTCGACGAGCTTGGGGTTGCAGATGACCCCGGTGTGCCGCAGACCCTCGTCATCGGGGCAGTCGTAGATGAAGACCTTCAGACCGACACCGATCTGGTTGGCGGCCAGGCCCACGCCCTCGGCGGTGCGCTGGCTGGCGAACATGTCCGCGACCAGCTGCTCCAGCTCAGCGCCGAACTCGGTGACGTCCTGGCACTCCTTGTGCAGCACCGGGTTGCCGACGACCGTGATGGGCCGCGAGGTCCCGCGCTCCCGCCAGGCGGCCTCGCGCTCCTCCCCGTCCTCGGTGTCGATGACGAAGCCCTCGTCGTCCACGGGAAGCACGCCCACGTGCTGCTGATCGGTGTCCTGCTGCGCCATGACCGACGATGCCTTCCTCAAACAAACAGGCGGAGAGTTGCGGATACAGGGTACGGGCAGAGGCCACCCCTAAGGGCGGGCCCTAGGCGGGGGCTGCCCGCAGGGGCGCCCTTAGGGGCGCGGGGAACTGCGCGACAAGCCACAACGAACCCGCACCCGGCACCAAGCCCTAACAAACCTCTTCGAGATCCCGCCAGGCCCGAGTCTCCGGACTGTCAGCAACCCACCCGTCCAGCAGCCCCCTCACCAACGAGGCCGGGGCAGCGATGCCACATTCCCGCTCGGGCGCCCAGAACTGCCCGTCCGTACGATGCCCCAACGGCCCAGGATGACCGGGCTCACTGTGATCGTGCGGATCAAGATGCTCCCCATCCCCCTCATCGGACGGCATCCGCGACTCCGAGCACATCCGACACAGCAACCGCACCGACGACGACCAGTCCTCCGCGGCGAACCCCGCGTCGGACGCCAGCCGCTCCAACGCGTCCCGGTCCTCCTCGGCGGCAGCCTCCAGCAGCACCACCCAGGTCGGCACCGGCGAGGGCGCCCACAGCTCGATCTCGTCGAAGACGGGGTAGGAGTGCCCGGCCGCGGTGGTCCGCTCACCGTGCGGCACCCCGTCGTGCAACACGACCTCGCCCCAGCGCCGCCCGGACGACGGCAGCGGGATCGACAGCACCTCGATCCGGGCGGGATCGAGCCGCCGCCCCCACACGACCTCGGCCTCGCCCTCGGGCGACAGCCGTACGGCCGCGCTGCCCAGGTCCATGCCGACGGGCTCACCGGCGGCCGTGACACCCCCGGGCACCCGCAGCCCGTACGCCTGCCAGGCCCGGCGGGCCAGCGGCCAGTCCTGGAGGGCGGTCGCGGCGATGCCCACGTTCCACCAATCGGGGGCCCCGGTCTCCCGGTCGAGCAGCGCGACGGCGCGCAGACCGGCCGCCCTGGCCTGCTCCCAGTCGTGCCGGAACTTGTGCAGCAGGGCGAGGTTGAACCAGGACTCGGACAGCCACGGTTCAAGATCGGCGGCACGTGTCAGCAGCGCGCCCGCGTCCTCGTACCGCCCGTCGCCGATCAGCGTGAACGCGCGGTCGGTGGCCTGCCGCCATGAGGCGGAGGGCCGGTGCCGTCCCTTGCCGAAGATCCTCACGATTCCCGCCTGCCAGTGCCGTGGAGTGGGCCGGCTTCTGCCCCCGTACAGCCTCTCCCTCGCATCCAACCACGGACCGTTGGAGGGGCGCTCATTACCCATGGGTTACCCAACCGAGGGCAGCGTAAGACCGTCGACCCCTCTCCCACCACCACCTTCAGCCGATGCGCTCGCGGACGGCTCCGCCATTTCTGGCGAGCACCCGGGCGAGTGATTCCACGACCTCGGGCTCGTAGTCCTGGCCGGTCCCCAGCCGCAGCTCTTCGAGCGCCCGCAACGGCCCGTCCGCTCCGGCTTCCCAGACTTTCTCCTCGTACGCGTTCACGGCCCGCACGATCCGCGCGGAGACCGGCTGCTCCCGGTACGGATCGGCCTGCCGCTCCACGACCACGGCGACCGCGGCGGCCACCCCCGTCTGCCGTACGACGGCCCCACCGAGCAGCGCGATCCGGCGCTGTTCCGCCACCGGGAGTACGGCCGTGGCGCCGGCCGGTACCGGATCGACGAGGCTGAGCTGCCCGATGTCGTGCATCAGGGCCGCGTACTCCAGCACGGTCAGCTCCGGCTCGGACAGCCCCAGCTCCCGCCCCACCGCCGTGCTCAGCACCGCGACGCGCCGGGCGTGCCCGGCCGGGGTGTACCCGGCGATCTCGGTGGCGCGGGCCAGGGAGGCGATGGTCTGCCGATAGGTGGCCCGCACGGCCGCGTACCGCCGGAAGGAGAGCTGGGTGAGGAGCAGCGGCAGCGAGAAGACGGGCAGCGCCCAGAGCCCGACGACGGCGACCGCCAGCGCCATGACCACGCCGGTCGCGCACACCGCGGTCCCGATCCCCAGCGTGGCCCGCAGCTCGTCCCGCAGCAGCGGACCGAAGGGCCAGCCCGTGCGGGAGTGGGCCAGCGCGGCGGCGAGCACGGCGTCGCAGAGGGCGGTGAGCCCGAGCAGCGCGACGAGCAGCAGGACGTAGGCGGGGCCGCCCCAGGCCCCGAACACGCCCTGGTTGTAGAGGGGTTGGAAGCAGACGGCGGCGAATCCGGCGGTGAGGACGCGCCTGGCGAGGTGGTCGGCGGTCGGCCCCTGCCCGCGTGCGACGTGCGGTACGCAGCCGACGAGGGTGGCCGCGAAGACGACGGCGACGACCTGGAGGGCGCCGTGGTGGGTGGCCCGTCCGGCGTCCTCCCCGAGCAGCGCGTAGGACAGTGCCCCGGCGGCGGCGAGCGGCGCCACCTCCCGTGACTCGGGCCCGCTCCACCGGGTCAGCTCCCCGAGGACCACGAGCAGCCCGAAGGAGAGCGCGACGGCACGCTCGTCGAGGCCGGACCAGAGGGTGTGGGCGAGGGAGAGGGTGGTGAGGAGGCCGGCGGTGAGGTGGACGAGGGTTCTCATCTCACCCCGTCCTTGGTACCGACCTGCCCGGGGACACCGTCGGGGCACGTTGGTGTCGAACTGGAAACGGGTGAAGCGGGCGGGTAATCACCACGGGACTGCACAGAGTCAGCTGTGACCGCCGGATGCCACCCACCCCCGCGGCCGAGCGCCCGCACCAACGCCTGAACCATCTCGGGGTCGAACTGGGACCCCGCACACCGTTCCAGCTCCGCCAAAGCAACCTGCACCGGCCGGGCCCGGCTGTACGACCGCGTCGACGTCATCGCGTCGAACGCGTCCGCGACGGCCACAACACGCGCGAACTCCGGGATCTGGCTCCCGACGAGCCCGTACGGGTATCCGCTCCCGTCCAGCCGCTCGTGGTGGTGCAGGATCGCCGACCGGGCCTCCCCGAGGAAGCCGATCCCCCGGACGATCTCGTGCCCGTACTCCGGGTGCAGTTCGATCACCCGGCGCTCCTGAGGGGTCAGCGGTCCGTCCTTGCGCAGCAGCCGGGTGGGAACGCCCAGCTTGCCCACGTCGTGCAGGATCCCGGCGAACCGCAGCACTTCGACCCGCTCGTCGTCCATGCCCAGTTCCCGCGCGATCATCATCGAGGCCTGCCCGACCCGCTCGCTGTGCCCGCGCGTGTACCCGTCCTTGATGTCGACGGCCTGCACGAGCGCTCGGATCGTCGCCTGGTGTGCCGCCCGCTCCCGGTGGTACTGGGCGAACACCCACCACGACACCCACATCGGCAGCAGCACGAGCAGCGCGGCGACGGGTCCGTACGGGCCGTGCCACAGGACGGCCATCATCAGCCCGGCGAGCCCGTGCACGCCGACCGGCACCAGGGACCGTACGAACAGTCCCCGCCAGGCCAGCCGCACCGGCACCCGTTCGGCGAGCGCCAGGATTCCGCCGTCGAGCAGGGCCAGGACCAGGCAGAACGCGACCACGGCGGCCCCGGCGCCGAACAGCGCGTACGGGAAGCCGGAGGAGTCGACCGCGTCAGGACCGCCGAGCGACCAGTGCACCCGCGAGGCCGTCCAGGCGCCGATCCCGAGCTGTCCGGCCCGCCAGAGCCGACGTGGCCAGGGCGTGCGTTCGGCGCCCCGGACGAGCAGCGCGCCCGGCAGCGGTACGAGCGCGGCAGCGGCGGGCGGCAGCAGGAAGGCGCCGGCGAGCAGGACGGGCGTGTGCCACCGGGGCGGCCCGCCGCCGGTGCCACCGGAACCGGCGGCGCCCGGACCCTCGTACCCCCGCCCTCCGCCGAACCGGCCCACGGCGAGCTGCTCGCACGCGGCGCACAGCGCGGCGAACAGCGCCACGGCGCCCCAGGGGGCGTGCGCGGACCGGACGGGCGCCGCGCAGAGGACGGCTCCCAGGGCGACAGCGACGACGTAGACACGCGCCCACGGTGTGATCGACCGCATGGCGCTCCCTCCCCCGTGTCCCGGACCGGGGCCGGCCGGGCTGACGTTCGGCACAAGCCTGTTCAGGCTCCGGGACATGGAGGATAGGGCGGCCGGTGGCGGCCGTACGGAGGCATTGGGCGAATCCCAGGCCTCAGGGGCCGCAGATTAGCCCGTTAGAGGGAACAGCGGGCGTCAGTCTCAGTGGGCCACGTCCGCGGCCAGCACCTTGGTCAACTCCTCGACGGTGGCCGGGGATTCACGCTGGAACGCGGCGACGTCCAGGCCGTCGTCGCCCATGACGGTCAGCAGGGCGCGTTCGCCGACGGCCAGCACGATGACGTGCCCGGCACCGCAGCGGGCGACCACCTCGCGGAGTGCGCCGACGTTCGCCTGCTCGGCGATACGGCGGCTCACTCCGAGCGTGGCGGCGGCGAGCGCGGCGATCGACTCGGGGTGCGCGGAGTCCGTGTCGGAGACCACGAGCAGGCCGTCCACCGTGGACAGAACGCTTTCGGAGACTCCCATCACCCGGTCCCGTAACGAGGTCAGGATGCCGGTCAGCCGGTCGGACTGGGAGGGCTGCGGGTTTTCGCTCAGGGGAGGGCTCAGGGGACCCATGGGACGTACTCCTTGCGGTCAGTCGGGCTCCGGAAGAGCGCGCAACGCATGGCGGACCCGCCGCAGCGTTTCGACAGAGGGTTGGTCGGCGGCCAGATCTTCGGCCGAAGGGCCCAGGAGGGCGGGGTTCGCGGGGCCCCGTACAGGGAGCGGTTTCCGTACGGGCGGAGGGGGTGTGCTCACACCCTGGTCGTTCTGGGTCGCCGCGCCTGTGTCGGCGGTCTCCCCAGCAGTGCCCCCGTTGGTTCCCCCATTGGTTCCGACAGCGCTTTCGGCATCTCTTCCGTCGTCCGCACTCACTACCCCCCTCTCTCTCCGCCCCTGGGCTTACGCCTCGGCAGCGGCTCGGTTCTCGACGGCACCGGCGGCGGGCCGGTGGCCGACGTACGGCCGGGGGTGACACGTGGCGCGGTGCTGGGCCGGCCGCCGGGTGCGGTCGGGGTCCCCCATCGGAGGAGCCCGAGCGTCTCCATGCGGATCAGGTCCAGCATCACGGCGTACAGTCCGCGCCCCAGCGCGAAGGCGATGTCCCGGGCCGTACGGCGCCCGTTGACCTGGTTCAGAACGTCCTCGTGCCGCCCGGACAGCGGCCCCTCCACCACCCCGGTACCCGGTGTGGGACGCGCACGGGCGAGTTCACCCGGGGGTCCCCACACGCGGCCGAGCAGCGCGATACGCCGTGTGGTCTCGTCGGTCAGCTGCCGTGGTTCCACGCCGGGCCGGATACCGAGGGTCGGCTCCGGGGCGCTCAGCTCCCAACTGCCCGGCGCGCCCAGCGACATGGCGAAGGCCGCGTCGAACACGGCGGCCGTGCAGATGACTTCGAGTTCGGCGGCGCCCACCAGCCCGTCGGCCACCAGGCGTTCACCGAGCAGGTCCGGGTCGCGCTGTGCGGCGCACGCGGCGAGCCAGGCCTCGTCGCCGATCCGGCCCGAGGTCAGCAGGGCCGAGGTGGCGGTCGGCGCACCCGGTGTCTCCATCGCGCCGACCAGACCGGCGCGCAGGTGAATCGTGCCACCAGGCGTGCCCGTGACCCGTACCGTGCCGCTGAACTCCTCCTCGCGCAGCCCCAGCAGCAGTGCGGGCAGATTGCGCGCGGCGGACGCGTTCATGCGCTCACCCGCGCCCTCGGGCCGGCCGCACCGGGTGTGCCGGTCATGCCAGCACCTCGTCGGCCAGGTCGCCCATGCTGCGCGCGGCGAGCGCGAGGTTGGCGCGCTCCCGGTCGAGTCCGGCCGTGAGCAGCAGCGGGTCGCCGGCCGGGCGGCCCACCGCGAGCAGGACCTGATGGCGGCGCACGCTGGTGGTGACGACACTCTCCAGCTCGCCCTCGGCACCCGCCCGGCCCAGCCGGTCGGCGACAAGGGCGGCGAACTCGGAACTGTCCTGGCCGTCTCCGGCCTCGGCGATGTCTCCCGCCACTCCGTAGGTGAGGCCGGTGACGGCGTCGACCAGGGCGACACCGGTGACGCCGGGGGAGTCGAGGAACCGGGCCAGCGAAGCCTCAACTGCCGTCGTCATTTCGCCATTCCCCCTTCGCGTACGACCGTTGCGCAGTACTTTGAACGTCAACTTCCGTAACAAACACAAAAGTTGATGTTTTGCGACTCGTATGTCGCTTGAGTTCGATCGTAGTTGCACGGACTGCGACCGGTCAGCGTCACTGAGGAATTGGGGCAGCAAGAATGAACATCGAGACAGCGCTCAAGGAAGCAATGACCGTGGACGGGGCACTCGGAGTGGCGCTCGTCGACTACGACAGCGGGATGTCGCTCGGCACCCTCGGTGGCGGCCCGGGCCTCGACCTGGAGCTGGCGGCGGCGGGGAACACCGAGGTCGTACGGGCGAAGATGCGCACGCTCGCCTCGCTGGACATGGACGACATCATCGAGGACATCCTGATCACTCTGGGCAGGCAGTACCACCTGATCCGCCCGCTGGCCAGCAGCAAGGGCGCGCTCTTCCTGTACATCGCGCTCGACCGGTCGCGCAGCAACCTGGCGCTGGCCCGGCACAGCCTGAAGAGGATCGAGAACGGCCTGGACGTCTGAGGCGTCCGAGGCCGGAAAGCAGCGATCGGCCCCGCATCGCGGGGCCGATGGCGTCCGGCAGGGTCCGGCGGCGTCAGCCCTCGGTGGCCACGTCGTGCTCGGGCACGACCTGTCCGGAGCGGATCATGTCCAGCCGCCCCATGACCTTGGCGCGCAGGTCGGTCGGCACGTCGTCCTGACCGCAGCAGCGCTTGACGAGCTTCTTCACGGCCTGTTCGAGCCCGTACTTCTCCAGGCACGGAGAGCACTCCTCGAAGTGGACCTCGAACTTGGTGCAGTCCGAGTCCGGCATCTCCCGGTCGAGGAACTCGTAGAGATGATCGAGTACTTCACTGCAGTCCGTTTCGTGCGGCTCTCCGCAGCTCATGAGCCCGAGCCTTTCGCTTCGTTCGACTCTCCGGCACCGGCCGGGACCAGGCCACGGTCACGGGCGTAGTCCTCCAGCATGCCGCGCAGCTGGCGACGGCCGCGGTGCAGCCGGGACATCACCGTACCGATGGGTGTCCCCATGATGTCCGCGATCTCCTTGTACGCAAAGCCCTCTACGTCCGCGAGATACACCGCGATCCGGAATTCCTCCGGGATCGCCTGCAGGGCCGCCTTCACGTCCGAGTCGGGCAGGTGGTCGAGCGCCTGCGACTCGGCGGAGCGCAGACCGGTCGACATGTGCGACTCGGCACGCGCGAGCTGCCAGTCCTCGATCTCCTCGGCCGCACTGCGCTGGGGCTCGCGCTGCTTCTTGCGGTACGAGTTGATGAACGTGTTCGTGAGGATGCGGTACAGCCACGCCTTGAGGTTGGTGCCCTCACGGAACTGGTGGAAGGACGCGTACGCCTTCGCGTACGTCTCCTGCACCAGGTCCTCGGCGTCGGCCGGGTTGCGCGTCATGCGCAGCGCGGCCGAGTACATCTGGTCGAGGAATTCGAGCGCGTCCCGCTCGAAGCGCGCGCTGCGCTCGGCGGTCGACTCACTCCTGCCCGGGCCCTCGGGCTGCTCCGCCTGGCCGTGTTCGGTCCCTGCGTCGGTCCCAGTGACCGGACCCACCTCCTCCAATGACGTTGCGAGACCGAAACCGATCCCACTCGAATCGGAGGATAGACGACCTACGGTCGGGGAGGGATGCACGTCGTGTCCGCCCGCCGCCCGAATAGGGGCGGTCTTCGCCGCGTGCAGGACCGTCCAGTCCAGGTCAGCGCTGCTGCGGCGATTCGGGCAGATGGTCGAACCCATGCGGCGGACTTCCTCTCGTACGAACGGTCACCACACGCTTGTGGTATCTGATCCGCACAACAGCAGTCCGCCGTCCGGCATTCCCGGCCGTCACCCGAGTGACGCGGTCCACTCCACGACCCGCCCGGTGATCACCGCCACCGCCTCCTCCTGCCCCATGGGTGCCCGTTTCGGGACGACGAAACCATGATCGCCGTACGGCACCTCCGCCAACTCGTACTCCCCCGGCGGAAACTCGTCCGGCTTCCCGAACGGATCGTTGCCGCCCTGGACGACGAGGGTGGGTACCCCGGCCCCGAGCAGTTCGGCGGCCCGCGACTTCTCGGGCCGGCCCGGCGGGTGCAGCGGGAAGGAAAGCGCGAGCACGGCCACAGCGCCCAGTTCCCCGGCCGTACGACAGGCCACGCGGGCTCCGGCGCTGCGCCCGCCGGCGATCAC
>Ga0307515_10014638_pt1 | contig 14522 bp, 12 predicted proteins | sample 17_EM_MG_FD_194513 | JGI IMG/M metagenome (GOLD analysis project Ga0307515, IMG submission 194513) | Populus trichocarpa ectomycorrhiza microbial communities from riparian zone in the Pacific Northwest, United States - 17_EM | ecosystem: Host-associated > Plants > Roots > Unclassified | place... | reverse complement strand
ATATCGTCTGCTTGTGGGGGCGTCGGGCGGCCATCTTCGTCGCATTGCTAGACAAGACCCCCGGTGCGACAAGATCTTTGCTGCAATCGCTTGGCTACGTGAGCATTACGCTGAAGCGATCCGTATTGAGGCCTTGGCGGAGATAGCTGCAATGGGGGTTTCGACTCTGCACCATCACTTCAGCGCCATCACGCACATGAGTCCGCTGCAGTATCAGAAGCACATTCGGCTCCATGAAGCGCGACGCTTGCTGTTGACAGAGCGGCTGGACGCGACCTCCGCCGCGTATCGTGTCGGCTATGAAAGTGTGACCCAGTTCAGTCGCGAGTACAGGCGACTGTTCGGTAATCCTCCCATTCGCGACATCTCACTGTTACGCGGCGGCTTGAAAGAACAGCCCGACAATCTCTGAAATCCAACACGGGCACAGTGTCACGACGATGTGGCAGGTGTACTCCGCGTGGATGGACGGAGCGCTGGAGACGGACATCGAGGCGATCCGGCGCACGATGCAGAACTTAGGCACCAGTGGTCTAGCCCCATCCAGTTTGCGTTCGGGGGCGTCCCCGATCTAGCTCACCCATTCAACGGGTAAAAAGCGCCGCGCACGGTGTGACCGGTGGGCTCAAGAGCGTTTGGCAACGCAGGCTCGGAATTTGGCAGTGGACTGGCACCGGCGCGCTCCAGATCCTGGCCAATCTACTGATAAAAAAAGGGGAAATTCTGGCTAGGGTGGAAGGATTCGAACCTCCGAATGGCGGGATCAAAACCCGGCATAGTATCCATCTGGTCCCCAGCCTTCCCCTCAAATCCCCTTCGCTGCCACTAGCGCCGGCGGAAAGCGGCAGAGTCGCCGCAAAAGGCAGCAAATCATACGCGTATCGCCCAGGCTGCCGAGCTCGATCTGCTCCCGGGAGCGTGGCAGGTTTTTGCCCCGTCCTGGGTCCTGCCCGAGCGATGTGGAGTACAATGTGGACGCTTATCCACATTAGGTTCCACGGGTCATGAAGACGATACAGATGACGATCGACGAGCGGCTTCTGAAGCTCGTCGACAAGATGAGCCGGGCCCGCAAGACGAATCGCTCGGCGTTCATTCGCCAAGCCCTCGAAGCCGAAATCCGCCGACAGCGAATCCGGGAAGAGGAGGCCCGTCATGCCGAGGGCTATGCGCGCAATCCGGTTGCGCCCGGCGAGCTCGACGTCTGGCTCAGCGAGCAGGACTGGGGCGCACCGTGAATCGAGGCGACGTTTGCTGGTATACCTTCGCAACTCCTGACAAGAGGCGCCCCGTCCTGATTCTCACTCGCAGCTCGGCCATCGCTGTGCTGACTTCCGTGACTGTTGCACCGATCACGTCGACGATCCGCAGTATCCCGACAGAAGTCATTCTGACGAAGGACGATGGCTTGCCGAACACCTGCGCGGCAAATTTCGACAACATACAGACCGTGCCGAAGAACAATCTCGGCGATCGCATCACGCGATTGACGACACGAAAAATGAAGGAAGCGCGGGCAGCCGTCGCATTCGCGCTCGGCTTCGATGCTGAATGAAGTCTGTATACGACAGCATCTGACTTTCGACGGCAAAATTAGCACGCGACTCCGATTGGAATCGCGAAGACATCCCCATCGCGCGGCAGACCACCGGCCGCTCCGTCGTGCGCAATCATATACACACTGAAGGTTTGGTAGGAAGCTCGCCACAATGGCCGAGCGCAGTTCGGCGTCGAGGAGGCGCTCGCTGTCGTTCACTCCGCCGGATTTAATTTCGAGTCGAGATATTGAAGCGTCGTTCGAGCCGCATTGATGAAGAGGACAGCTTCTGCTTCGTCCAGCAATGCCTCATTCGGATGCGCCAAGCTACCGCGATTGCGCGCAGGATTCAGCGCATCAAGGATTGAAGTCAGTGCGCGCAACACTTTCAGAATCGCGTCTTGATGCTCACCGAGATCCCTTAGGGACGGATGCTGCTGCTTAAGCGATTTGAACAAGTCATTCATGACCGAGCGATAAGACGACCGAGTTGCGAACTCGCAGCTTTGGTACGAAACACAGCCGAGCCGATTCGACGGACAGTCCAATTTGTCGCTTCGGGCGCCAGCGCTCGTGCTGGCGGCTCAATCGCACCACATGATCCGCCGCTACGCTACCAGTTGCTATGGTAATGCAAACGCATTACCATGCCGCTGGGCTTCAAAAATATACTCTCGGGATTCTCCATGACCGACGCACAGGAGATCGAGTCAACGCTGACGGATCGATATCAGACCACCGTGCCTGGTCCGGTGCGGCGTGCGCTCAAGCTCGGCAAGCGCGACAGGATCCGCTACGTCGTTCGTGAAGGCGAAGTGGTGATCACTCGCGCGACCGATGAGGATGATGATCCGGTCGTCGGTAGGTTCCTTCAGTTCCTCGCCCGCGATATGGAGCAACACCCGGAACGGATCAGACCAGTCTCCGCTTCGCTCGTGAAGCGGCTGCGAGCGCTGACGAAGGGCGTCAAGGTCAATCTCAATGCACCGCTCGATGATGAATGACACAACGCAAGTCCGACGACGCACTCGTCATCAACGGCTGGAGCATCCACGCTCACCTCAAGTTTCTTGACGCCGTCGAGGCCCTCGGCAAAGAGGTCGAGCGGCTGCGGACGAAAGAGCCAAAAAACTACCGCCAGAAGAGGCCAACGAAGCTCCTGGCAGCCATCCTGCAACTCGCATTCGAGACCATTCCGCAGGATCCCTCCCGCGCAGAATATCGGCAGGGCGCGACGCTAGGCCATCACTACAAGCACTGGTTCCGGGCGAAGTTCTTTCAGCAATACCGGTTGTTCTTTCGATATCACCGGGAGGCCCGCATCATCATCTACGCGTGGGTGAATGACGAAGATACCAAGCGCGCATACGAGAGCTCCGATGATGCATATCGAACTTTCCGGAGAATGCTCGACGCCGGGAATCCTCCAGACAATTGGGAGACGCTGCTGAGTCAGGCAAGGAAAGAATCAGCGCGGCTGAAGATCACTGCTGCAAAAGAGAAATAGCGCGTCGGTACCCCCGACGAGATGTCTCGATCGCTGTGATTCGCAAGAGTCCAGTTCGCAGCTCTGACACGTGTAGCGACCGGGGGCATCGGATGAGGCGCCCGAGTCCGCGTGATGCTCGTTGCCACAGCTCGGCGAAGCGCTGGCCGTGCTGGAGCAGTACAGTTGTCACACGGCCGGACGCTTCGCCTCGAAGAGTGAGAGCGGCGGAAAGGCGTCCGGATCGGTGAGAACGTCGATTAGCCACGGCTCGTCCGAGCGGAGTGCCGCGGTCAACGCAGGCAGCACCGATCCGGCCGATTCGACTCGCACGGAACGACAGCCGCAAGCGCGCGCTATCGCCGCGTGATCCACTGGAGCGAAGTGACAGGCGCTGGTGTAGCGTCCGAACTTCACGGTCTCCGCGTCCTTCTGGAAGCCGAGCACGCCGTTGTTGAGCACGACGACCGCCACCGCGATCTCGTGGCGTACGAGCGTCTCCAGCTCGGCCCAGCTGTGCGCAAAACCACCATCCCCCACGATCGCGACGACAGGTCTCGAGGGCGCAGCGAGCTTGGCACCGATTGCGAGCGGCAATCCCCAGCCGAGCCCTGCAAGCCCACGCGGCGACAGAAAACGCATCCCGGTCGCCTGACACACCAGCTCGCCCGCGATCCACATGGACGAATAGCTGGCATCCGCAACCACCGTGGTATCGGGAGTGAGGCAACTGTTCAGGTCATGCATGATGCGCTCAGGTCGGACCGGCGATGTGTCGGATTTCAGAAGCGCGCCGCGTTCCGCGGCAAACGCGGCTTTCGCAGCACCTATGCGCTCCTCGACCACACCACGCTGTGCCTTCCGTAGCGAAAGGTCGCGGCGACTGAGTGCATGGCTCAGGGCGCGCACGGTTTCCGCCACGTCGCCTGTGAGGCGCACGGCCTCGTAGTTCCTGCCGATTTCATTCGGATCGATATCGACGTGGATGATGCGCGCGGATGCAGGGATCGAGCGCCACGAATCCGTGCCATTCTGATTCGTCCGCGTGCCCAGCAACAGGATGACATCGGCTTCCGCGAGCATGGAACGGGTATACCGCCCGAGCGATCGCGGTCCCGTCAGCGCGCTGAGTACGCCGGCCGAAAGCGGATGACGTTCATCCACCGAGCCCTTCCCCATCTGCGTGGTGACGACGGGCAGATGAAGATGTTCCTGGAGATGCGCGACCGCCGCTGCTGCGCCTGAAGACAACACACCACCGCCCGCGAAGATCATGGGGGCACGCGCTTGCGCGATGAGGTCCGCTGCGACACCGATCGATTCGTCATCCGGCCGCGGGCGATCGATCGGCCACTGGCTGCAGCGGGCACGACGACGGAACGTAGGTTCAGGCGCGAGCTCACGGAGAAGGTCCGCTGGCAGAAGCAACACTGCTGGCCCCGGCCGGCCACTGCCCGCTGCCACGAATGCCGCATCGATGTAATCGTCCGCGCGATCCACGGTCATCAGACGCCGCACCCACTTCGCGCATGACTGGAACAGGGCGAGGTGATCCAACTCCTGGAAGGCATTGCGATCGAACTGATGCCGCTCGACCTCCTGGACGAGTGCGACGATGGACACGCTCGCCTTGAGTGCTTCCGCGAGCGGCGGCACCAGGAGTGTGGCCGCCGGGCCGTTCTGCGCGGCTACCACGGCGATGCGCCCGGATTTCCTCGCGTAGCCATCGGCCATCGCGCCGCCCATGTTTTCCTGACGATACGCAATCTGGCGGATGCCCAGCGCTTCAGCCGCGAGGATGACCGCGGTCGGCAGGCTCTGCGCGAAGATCACATCGACGCCATGACGCTCGAGCGCCTGCGCAATTCTTTGCGCGACGGTTTGAGTCGCCTGGAAGGACATCAGCGCAGCGCCTCGATGAGGTCCGCACGGCGGTCCAGGAAATCTGCGAACACGTCGACGATCAGTACGACTTCGGCGCTGACCATGGGCGTTGAGAGGCACGCGGCGGCACTGTTGGGAAGCACGATGGCGTGAGCCGCAAAGTGACGTGTGAGCTCCCGCAGCACGCGTGTGCCGGAAGGCGTCGAATGCAGCTCACGAAACTCGCGCGGCGGCGTGTGCGAAGTGTGAATGCGAAAGAGCGAAGCGGCGCCGGTGACACAGAATGGCGCACCGGCCTTGTCGATGGCTGCGCGCAATCCCTGCCTGAGCTGTTCACCGAGTGCAGCGAGGTGTGCAAACTGAGCCTCATCGAGCGCGCGCAGGGCTGCGCGGCCTGCGACCATAGCCAGTGGATTCGCCGCGAACGTGCCGCCTTGAGGCACGCGTGCCCGCGCCGTGTCGGCCGCAAACGCTTGCATGACATCCGCGCGACCGCCGACTGCACCGATGGGCAGACCGCCGCCGATGATCTTGCCGAGAGCGAACAGATCCGGCATCAAGCCGTATCGCGCGGAGGCGCCGCGAAAGTCCTGACGGAAATTCAGAACCTCGTCGCTGATGACCAGAATGTCGTGACGGTGTGCGGTCTCGACGATGGCGCGTATGAACGCCGGCTCCGGCGGAATGAGACCGGCACGGCTCGGCATGGGGTCGATCAGCACCGCCGCAAGCTCGTGAGCGTGTTCGCTGATACGACGCGTGGCACCGGCCGCGTCATTGAAGCGCAGCGGCACTACTTCCCGCGGCACTGAGGAAGGCATGCCGCTGTAGTTGGGCGTTGCAGCCGGTGCGTCCGCAGCGCCCCAGTTTTCACTCGTGCTGGCGTACGCCACTTCCGCCCAGTCGTATGAGCCGTGATACGCGCCTTCGATCTTCGCGATCGAAGTGCGACCGGTGAACGCGCGCGCCGCCTTTATCGCGAACATCACGGCCTCGGAACCCGTGGTGACGAATCGGATCTTCTCGAGACGCGGCACACGGGCGCAAAGCAGCTCCGCGAGCGCGACCTCGCTCTCGGTCGGATTCGCGAAGCACAGCCCGGTCTTCAATTGGGCTTCGAGGGCCCCCGTCACCGGCTCGAAGCCGTGACCGTGGATGAGCGTCGTGAAGTTCGCGTTGAGGTCGAGAAAGCGTCGGCCATCGACGTCGATGAGATAGGCACCTTCACCGCGCGCGATATAGCGCGGGGTGGGGTCGCGTTCGATGGTCGCGCGCGAAGTGCCGTCGGGGAATACGCCACGCGCGCGCTGATAAATGCGGTCGGAGAGTGGGCCAACGCCATGGCTGACGGGAGATGGGGAGTCTGGAAGTCGGGACTGCACAGCGGGCGGGCCTCCTGGAACCGCCCCTATGAAACCCTAAAATGAAATTTGATGCAACAAAATGACTGGTTTACTTTCGCGTGGCGTGCGCCAGCAATCGCCGGTAGCCCATACGGATGTCGTTCTCTATGGCGGCGCGCACGGTGGCCGCATCCCGGTCCCGCAGTCCGCGCATTGCCGCCTGGTGATTCGCAACGCCCTGACGGTTTTGCGCGAACTCCGGGTAGAGCGCATGGAAAGCCGGACCCACCCGCAGCCACATCGTCTCGATCATCATCAGCAGCCGCGGCATGCCGGCCGCACGATAGATCGAGAAATGAAAGTCCTTGTTGGCATCGAGCACATCGGAGTATCGGGAAGCATCCAGCCCTTTGTTGATGCGCACCTGCACCTGTTCGAGCTCATCGATCTGCGCATCGGAGATGTGCCCGCAGGCTTTCTCCGCAGCGAGGCCTTCCAGGGCAAGTCGAATGGCAGTGGCTTCTTCGAGGTTCGCGGGCGTCAAAGTGGGAACCACCACGGTTTTCGGCCCCGCATTGATCAGCGCACCTTCGCCGATCAGGCGATTGATGGCATCGCGCGCGGGCGTGGTGCTCACGCCCAGCGCCAGTGCCACTGAGCGCACCGTGAGCTTCGTGTCGGGCGCGAAGCCACCGCGAATGATCCGATCCTTCATGGCCTCGTAGGCCCGCTCGCCGAGACTGCCATGACGGTCGATCGGACTGATTTCGACGGGCAGTTTTGCACCGGCCATTAGAGTTCCTCACGCATCAAATACCAGATTCTAATCGCGCCCTTGCGGCAGCACCGTCCTTCCGCGCCCTCGCCTGCCTGCAACTACAACATCCAAGCGCGGGGTTGTATGCCGGCATTTTTAATGTATGATGCATCAAACACGAAAATGAGTGCCACAGGGGAGTTCGTATGCATCCGGCCCGCACACCCTCTCGCTTCCTCCCCGCTACCCTCGGACTCGCGCTGCTGATGGCCGCGCCGTTGACCCAGGGTGAGGACGCCAGCCCGACGAATAGCACGCTCGAGGAAGTGGTCGTCACCGCGCAAAAGCGTCAGGAGACGGCGCAGAACGTGCCGATCTCGATTGCTGTTCTGAGCGCGGAGGACGTGCGCAATACCAACGCGGCAAGCGCAAAGGATCTGGCCGGCAAAGTCTCGGGCGTGCTCGCACAGGATCACTATGGCACGAATACCTTCTACGTCATTCGGGGCATCGGCCTGAACGACTATCGTGTGAACTCATCGCCGTCGGCCGCGGTATACGTCGACGAGGTTTTCCAGGGCACCATGCTCAGCGGCTCGCCCGGCGTCTTCGACGTCGAGCGCGTTGAAGTTCTGAAAGGGCCTCAGGGCACTCTGTATGGCCGCAACGCGTCCTCCGGTGCGGTCAACATCATCACGCAAAAGCCAACGGGCGAATTCAGTGGCTATGCGAAGGCCGGGTACGGCGCGTATCAGCGCACGAGCCTCGAAGGCGCAGTCGGAGGACCGGTCACCGATGCGCTCGCGTTCCGCTTCTCCGGCATGCTGGACCGGTACGGTGAGTCCGTTTACAAAAACGTGTCGCCGCTTCCACAGCTTCGTGACGTCGCTCCGGGCGATGTGTTCAGGCCAGATAATTGGGGCGGCCGTGCACAGCTGCTCTGGCATGCAGGAGACGCGACAGATGTTCTGATGAAAGCGTCTTTCTCGAAGCGGCGCGGCCCGAGCGCGAATACTGTGGCGATACCGACGCAGCAGATCCCTGGCAGCGCGGATACCTGCCCGGGCAGCAATGGCCCGCCGGACGACAGTGTCCGTGCAGGGTGTCGCACTGGAAGTCTGAATGGCATCTCGGTGCTTCCGCCCACAGCAGATCGCACGATCAGCCACAACTTCCCGCCGCAGTTCGATGCAGACGGATACGGCGCGGCCGTGACGGTGTCGCATCGATTCGATAGCACGCAGCTGACATCGATCACCGCGTACGAGGGTCTGCGGGCCGATCAGAATTTCGATTTCGACTCGACCATTCTGGATGGGCTGAACGTGCGACAGGTGTCGCGGTATCACGCCTGGAGCCAGGAGGTGCGCCTCGCGAGCGAGGGTGCCGGGCGCCTCAAGTGGCTGCTTGGACTGAACGGCGGTTTCGAGGACTACCACGAGCCGCTGCGCACGTTCTATTCAGGCGACGCTGTCGGCACCGAGCGCGGCACTGTCAACTATTCCGGTGCGCCCGGGCGTGTCGCGGCAACCTCTCCGCACTTCGCCACGCGCAACACCACTGCAAACTCTCTCTTTCAGACCATCGATCAGAAGACGACGAGCTATGCGTTCTTTACGGACGACGAATACAAGTTGATCGAGCCGCTTTCAATTATCGCGGGTTATCGTTACACCATTGAGCGGCGCGATTTCGACGGGGCCGGGTTCGTCGGCTTCACCGACGGCACGAGCGAATTCGCCAACCAGTCCAATCTCGGCAATGCCGTGGGCTCGGGCACCCTCGATACGAAGCGCTCGACCGGGCGCATTGGGTTGAACTGGCGGCCAGTCTCCGGCGTGCTCGCGTACCTCACCGCGTCCGAGAGTTTCAAGAGCGGCGGTTTCGATGCCGGGTTTCTGTCGAACATCACATACATCACCACGCCTTACCGGGCGGAGGTGGTGCGTTCAGTGGAGCTCGGCATCAAGAGCGATCCTCTGCCGAACCTGCGTGTGAACGCAGCGCTCTTTCACACGGATTTCGATAATCCCCAGACGCGGCTCACTTTCTTCTTTCCTGGGCCCGGCGGCGTGCAGGTGCCACAGGGAATCCTGAGCAATCTCGACAAGGCACGCATCGTGGGTGGGGAGGCGGAACTCACGTGGCGTCTCGCGCGTGGCTTCACCGTGTCGACGACGGGGACATGGCTCGATACGGAAGTCGAGCAAAAGGGTGCGGGCGCCGCCACGTTCGATGGCCGGCCCCTGTCGTATGCGCCCCGTTTTTCCGGCACGTTCGATGCCGTTTATGAAGTGCCACTCACCAGCAGCCTGAGCGGGCGCATTCAGGGCAATCTCAAGTATGTCGGCAGCTACTTCCTGCGTCCGGAGGCGCTGCCGATCGATCGCGAGGATGGCTACACGGTGTTCGACGCTCAAATCGGCATCGCCAGCGACAAGGGCGTCGAAGCGATGCTCTGGGGCCGGAATCTCGGCGACGAGCTGTACCTGGTGGATGGTCAGGCGGGATTCGGTTCCAATCGCTACAGTCTCGGCATGCCGCGGACCTATGGTGTCAGCGTGACGGTGGAGTTCTGACGGCGCGAGTGGGCGAAGCGGGGCGGCGCGCGTATTCATATTACGTCGCCGCCCTGTTGATGCTGGTCTACACGGCCAACTATCTCGACCGCAATATCCTCGTCATCCTGGCCGAGCCCATCAAGCGCGAACTCGCGCTCCGGGACTGGCAGATCGGTTTTCTCACGGGCACCTCGTTCGCAGTGTTCTACGCACTGCTTGGGCTCCCCATCGCGCGGCTCGCCGACCGCTCGAATCGCGTGAACATCTGCTCTGTCGCGCTGGTTGTGTGGGCTGGCATGACTGCCGCGTGCGGTCTCGTAGCGAACTATCTGCAACTCGTGCTCGCGCGGGTTGGCGTCGGTGTCGGCGAAGCCGGAGGAAGTCCGCCGGCGGTATCGATCATCTCGGATTACTTCCCGGCGCAGAGCCGTGGCACGGCGCTGGGTCTCTACAACCTGGGCGTGCCCTTCGGCATGCTGCTCGGATTCGTCGTCGGAGGCGTCATCAACGATCTCTACGGGTGGCGGACAGCTTTCATCGTTGCAGGGCTCCCGGGTATCGCGCTCGCGTTGCTCACGAAGCTCACGATTCGCGAACCCGTGCGTGTCTCGCCGCACGGCGAGCGTGCCTGCGAGGGCTCTCTTCTCGCTGACGTTCGAACGCTGCTTCAGAACAGGCTCTATCGAGGTACCGTGGTCGGAGCGGCCGTCTTCAACGTAGCTACGTATGGTGTGAGTCTGTGGTCTCCCGCGAACATGATGCGCGCGTTCGAGCTCGATACGCGCAGCGCCGGCATCACGATGGGCATCGTCAGTGGACTCGGCGGCGCAGCGGGATCGTTCCTCGGCGGATTCATCAGCGATAGGCTACAGCGTCGCGATGTGCGATGGCTTTTCTGGGTGCCGGCACTGGCGGCCGCAGCCTTCTTTCCATTGGTTCTGGCGGGCGTCCTGATGCCCACGGTGAAGCTCTATGCCACGATGCTGGTCATCACTTACGTCGTGTCGTTCGCGACACACGCGCCATTCTGGGCGGTGGCACAGTCGACCGTTCCCGCACACAAGCGAGCGCTCGCCGCGGCGTTCCTGCTGTTCCTGATCAATCTCATGGGTCTGGGGCTCGGCCCGCAGCTGGCGGGAATTCTCAGCGATCTGGCCGAGCCACTGTTCGGTCAGAACCGGTTGCGAGTCGTCATCCCTATTCTCGCGACACTAGCGCTGCCTGCGTCGTATCTGTTTTTCCAAACCTCACGTCACACTGCTAGCGCGCCCGCGCTTCGCTGACACGCTTCCAGAGCCTGCGTGCAGAGTCGTGAGCGCGCGCCACGATCGTGTGTTCATCGCCAGTGAGCAGCTCGCCGCCCTCGACCACGACGCGTCCGTTGACGATAACCGTCGCGACACTATCCGGGCCGGCGATGACCCCTGCCTCGAGAGCATGATCGTGCCCGAGACACTCAGACGCGTGTGCCTTGCGTACCACGATGTCCGCGCGTTTGCCCACCTCAATGCTGCCCACATCGGATTCCGCTCCCACGGAGCCTGCGGATCCCATTGTCCGCGCGCGCAGGATTTCCTTGCCCGAAGCCGCAAAGCCAGACGCTGCTGCGGCGGCGGTCGCCAACGTGCCCAGCGCCGCGACATGGGTGATGCGAGCGATGTCGCTGCCGATGCCAACGTGGACGCCGGCGCGCCAGAGCTCGGGCATACGGGCCTCCGCGCCGGTGCGCCCGATCATTTGAAGTTGACCGTAAGGGCACCACACGACGCGCACGCCATGTGCAGCCATGACAGGAATTTCATCTTGGCGCACGAGGTTCATGTGAACGAATGTCACGCAGGGGTCGAGCAGGCCGTCGCTCCGCAGGTGCTCCATCATCGGAAGACCGAGAACGGCTTCCTGTTCGCGATAGACCGCCGGTGAATAGCCAAGATGCTTTTGAACGCGCACGCCGTTGGCGCGCGCCAGCGCCAATGCCGACCGAAACAGCTCGTCCGAATCCGTTCCCTCGCCGTAGAGTCCGATGAATGCGCGCACGAGACTTTCCGGCGCGCGATTGCGAAACAGCTGCGAGCCCAGGCGTCGCAGGGCTGCGGCGTGGTTCTGCGGCCAGCGCGCGAGAAATCGCTCGTTGGCCAGCTCCGGATATTTCTGTGCGAGAGCCGGGCCGAGATCTGCGACATAGGAGTCGGTCAGCCAGAGGCGGATGTTCAGCTCCTGGGCTGCGGCGGCAACGGCATCCGGCTCGAAAATCGTCCCGGGATCGACGACGGCGGTATAGCCGCTCTTGAGATAGTCCACCGACGCAAGCGCTGCGCTCGCATGCTCGTCTTCGGGCGTCAGCTCACTCTTCCAGTCGCCCATTGTGGCCATCGTTCCCTGCATGCGCGCGAGCACACTGCGTGAGGTGTACTGGGAAATGTGAACGTGAGCGTCGATGAAGCCAGGATGCACTGTGCTGCCGCCAGCGTAGATCACGCGCCGGGCGTCGTAGCGGGACGCCACGATCGCATCCGGTCCAACGCCAGCGATGCGTCCATTGCGAATAGCCACGGCACCACGATCGATGACCGTATCGGTCGCATCCACCGTGAGAATCACGGCATCGCGAATGAGCAGATCGCACGGTTCACGGGGAGCCAGGGTCATGGCGCAGTCTCATTGATTGCGACGCTCACTTTGATGCATCATACATCACACGCAATTGAACGTCTCACATGGGCTGCCCGGTATGTCGGCTCAAGATCGCCCTCGGGTACTGGTGGCTCAGTTCTTCCACGAGACCCATGGATTCAACCCACATGTGACGCCGGGTGAACGGCTGATCGTGAAACGAGGCCGCGAGCTCATAACGAGCGCGCTTGGAACGGGAACCACGCTCGGTGGCGTCCTTCAACGTCTGACAGCGCTCGGCTACGAGAGCGTGCCGACACTTGGCTTCATTGCGGCGCCCAGCGGTCCCATCGAACACTCCTCTTATACCGCGCTCACGAGCGAATTCCTGTCACAGGTGCGCCGTGAGCGCTTCAACGCCATCGCACTGGATCTGCATGGAGCCATGTGCACGACCCACACGACGGACGCTGAAGGCGATCTGCTCACGCAACTTCGCGCGGTCGTGGGCGATGAGATTCCGATCGGCATCGGGCTCGACATGCACGCTCACGTGACTTGCGCGATGCTGCGTGCGGCGGATGTGTGCATAGCCTGCAAGAAGTGTCCTCACATAGATTTTGCCGAGTGCGGTGCGCGCGTCGTGGACTGTCTGCATGCGGTGCTCGAGGGCCGATTGAACCCCGTGCGCGCGATGGCGAAGGCGCCGATGATTCATCTCAACAGCGGGCTCACCGCGACTGCGCCTTTTTCGGAAATCAGAGCACGTGCGCAGCAGATCATGGCTCGCGAGCCCTCGATTCAGGACATCTCGCTGTACCAGGTGTACCGATTCTCGGATTACGACGAAGCGAAGGGTGCGACGGCAGTGGTGCTCGCGAACGGCTCTCGCGAGGTGGCCGCGCGCGCTGCCGACGAGCTTGCACGCCTTTTCTGGAGGGAACGCGAGCGCTTTTGCAGCCCGCTTCCGACCATCGAAGCCGCGCTCAGTCGGGTGGCGCATGAGAGGACTCTGCGGCCATTTGTTCTGGGAGACACCGGTGATCGCGTAATAGCGGGCGCTCCCGGTGACAGCACGGCGATTCTCGCGCACGCCCTCCGGCATCACGAAACCTTGAGGGGCGTGATGCCGGTTACGGACCCGCTGAGTGTCGGCGTTGCAACTGCCGCAGGCGTCGGTGCGGAAGTCGCATTGAATGTCGGGGGGCGTTTGACGCCAGGATTTTCGCCTCTGGGGATCAAGGGCACCGTTATGCATCTGGGCAGTGGCGAGTTCGAAATCTCCGGTCCCGTACTCGCCGGAGAACGCGCATCGCTCGGACAAGTGGCCACGATTCTCGTCGACGGCCGGCTGACCGTGCTGCTGACGAGCGAGCCCGGATTGACGCATACGCCGGCCGCGTTCACCAGCCAGGGCATCGATCTCGCGCGCCAGGATTTCATCGTGGCCAAATCGAGCTCGCACTTTCACGCAAACTTTGCCGGCGTGGCCACGCCGATCGAAGTGGCTACGCCGGGCCTGTCGCATTTCACCCAGGGGTTCTTCCCGTGGCACAAAAGCCGTTTCTGGCCGGAGCACGACATGGGCGAGCCGCCCATCAACGCACGTGTGTTCGTGGGTAGAGAGGAGCGCAGCACATGAGCCACAGCGGCAGAGTCGCGCTGGTGACGGGAGGTGCAACAGGGATCGGCTTCGCGGTGGCGATGCGGCTCGTCGAGGAGCGCGCGGCCGTGGCGCTGGTCGGGCGCGATCCGCACAAACTTGCCGCTGCGCTCGACAGGATCCGGCACGCGCTCCCGGACGCGAAGCTGGCGGCCTGCGTGGCAGACGTTTCACTCGATGCGCAGCTCCACGATGCGATTGATCGTGCGCGCCGGGAACTCGGCCCCATCAGCATCCTCGTCAACAACGCCGGAGTGTCACCGAAGCATGAAGGCAGGAAGGTTCCAGTCGCCGCTCTGTCGACGGAAGAGTGGCGGCACACCCTCGAGATCAATCTCAGCGGCGCGTTCTATGCCGCGCGTGCCTGTGTCCCCGACTTCGAAGCGTTGCGCTGGGGCCGTGTGATCTCGATTTCGTCAGTCGCGGGACGCACGCGCTCAGATGTCGTTGGTGCGCACTATGCTGCGGCGAAAGCAGGGCTCATCGGTTTCTCGCGGGTTCTCGCCGTGGAGCTTGCACCGCTCGGTGTAACCGTCAACTGCATCGCTCCGGGTCAGATCGACACCGGCATGACGGACCCTCAGGCAAACGCCGCATATCTGCCGCGCATTCCGGTGGGGCGCATCGGCTCGCCCGACGACATCGCGGCGGCGGTGTCATATCTGGCCTCCGACGCTG
>Ga0307515_10014637_pt1 | contig 14522 bp, 15 predicted proteins | sample 17_EM_MG_FD_194513 | JGI IMG/M metagenome (GOLD analysis project Ga0307515, IMG submission 194513) | Populus trichocarpa ectomycorrhiza microbial communities from riparian zone in the Pacific Northwest, United States - 17_EM | ecosystem: Host-associated > Plants > Roots > Unclassified | place... | reverse complement strand
TAGTGTCACGTGCGGCTCAGCGACTCGGCGCTCAGCCGAGCCGTGACCTATAAGCTCTCAGACGCTTCGCAGAAGATTTTGGTGACAGGGGGTATGTAGGGGTTCTGATTGGCCTAGGAGTTAGTATGCAGCCCGTGCGTTGCCCCAAGTCCGTCACCTGAATCTTCTGCGAAGCGTCGGATTTATGAGATAACGTTCATCCATACTTATCTAAACAAGGCGCACGGATGCAAAAGCATCTTTCCAAGCTTAGAGGGTCTCAGGCAACATCTCCCAACCTGCTCCACTGATGCGGATATGCTTGTACAAAGGGCTAAAGCTAAAGCAAGGCTCCCGTACCACGTAGATGAATGTCACAAATCCTTTACTGCCAAAACGATACTTAAAACTTATCTTCAAACCCACAAAGGCAAGGCAAGATTGGAGCCTCGGCCTTGTATTTACGGGTGCGATCCAAGAACTGTGTACACTTCCGAATGGCAACTTCAGAAGCATATAAACATTGCTCATTCCGGCTATCAGCCAACGCGCTGTCGATATCTGGGTTGCAAATCAACGCAATTCATCGAAACGGAGGTCTCTTTTAAGAGACATCTCAAGAAAATACACTAACTACGAGGGGACCAGCAAGAGTTCTTCACAGTGGGCCTGCGAAACAAAGAACTATCCACCCCTTGAAAAACCCCAGGACCATCGAAGAAACCTTACACACCGACGCATTGCCCTGAACCGATGCAAAAGCTCCACAATTCACGGAGATCGACGCCCCCTACTCACTCACATGAGAACCCAGCATGGTATGAACGCCGCTGACACTGATTCGTTGCTGTCCTAATTTCAGATTGAAGTACAAGTCGAAGAGAACCTTAAAGAGCCTATTATACCTAATTTACGTTCACATTCATCTTCCAAAGGCTGTTTAGCGTACTTGATATTTGATATGTGCGATCTCATGTCAGGTAGAACTAATACAACAAACAACACCATGAACGTGTACGTACATATGATCTTGTCTGCAGTAGATAGCTTGGTGCATAGCTTTCAGTCGAGGGGCTCGATTCGGTTCTTAAATAATGTTTACAGACTTCGCATCACAAGTATAATGGAACCGAAACCACCTAAAGAGGGCGCTGAAGAATGGAGAGACGGTGGTTTTGAGAAGCCCTTCTTCGCTAGTTAGCGTCCACGACCAATGTATGAATAACTTTGAAGTCCTTGATTAGTTTATATCTAAACAAGGGCATCGAAAATTCTGAGATTGTAAATAATCGCCCGGTTTTAGTAGAGCTACTAAAGCACTCTAGCGCTGGGAGGTTTGAAATGCCCCGACGCGGCTATGCAAAGGCCCGAATTTACCACCACTATCATTTCTTGTCAATACAGTTTAAAATAACACGTTGTAGATATTTGACCTACGACACAGAGTTTGCAGGATTCAGGCTACTCCGCGTCGGTCGCTGGTGGAGAAGAGAACAGGAGGGCTTTATGCAAATTCCAAAAGGCCGTGCACACAAATCTTGGAACGTGGTTGATATACTGTTGTTGCAAACGGAAGTTTATTTTCGGCATTCCGCCCATGAGCCTCTTAGAGGTTGATACTTTCTAATTTTGTTCAGTGTTGACATTGAAACTTCTCCTAAGTGGCATCTTGTAACTGGTAACGCTTTAGGCCTCTCTCCAGATCCTTTACCCAGGGTATCTGTTGCGTTGTTGTCTGTAGTGCTGCAACTTAGTTAGGGCAGCCGTGACTGACTTCAAAGAGTTTGGCGCAGTGAGTAGCGGACTGGAGCTGTGATCGTTGGTTGATCTTTTAACTATCCTGTCCAATCATATCTATCCTCGTGATACAGCACTGAAGCCTTTCAGGACAATTCCTCTGAGATTGGCAATCTTATTTCACAAGCAGCGTGGCTAAAATTACTATTCCTGTATTCTCTCGCTTCAGTTTCGCGAAGGATGTGTCAATTCTTCATCCTTCGTATTTGGTGGCTTTCTGTATCTCTGCCTGACCAGCTCAAATGTTACGATGCATAACTGAGTATAACATTACTGAGTTAATGCCTTGGCGCAACTCTGGTGAGAATGGAAGCAAACGCACAGAAAGAAAATCATTGAAGTCGAATTTCAAACGTTGTTCATGCGGCTGCTTCGAGTCGTTTGTATATGACGGCAAAGGTTTGGGAGGAGAATACGGAACAATGGGATTTTTACAATCCCCTGAGATAAAGGAGATTCTATCCCGCACATATGCTGTGACACGCTTCATGAATCGGGTGGCAGCATGATGCTGCATTATGTTGTGGTCAAGTGGTCAGACCATATTAGAAGTCTAAATCCCCCACGCGGTTCGCATTTTGAAGAGTAGAGGTGACTCACGGAGGCGAGTTGGAGACGCGTGGCTGGTTAGCAGTGAACAGAGGGGAGTGAGATGGAAGGAGACGGGTGTTCGTAGAAAAGAATGTCTGCGCCTTTCCTGGTGTTCTTTTGAATGCCGTCCGATTTCTCCGCCAAGTCATCCAAGAGGCCCGGGGCTTCTGCCCCGTCAGCGCCGCGGGCAAATAGCAGCGGTCCTACGAGCACAGCCAACGCTCCTCGCACTGAACAACTTTCACTCTGTATCTTGACCTGCCCGCCCTCCCGCTCCTCCAGCCCCTTCTTGTCCACCGCTTCACTTCCCCGCCCTTTCGCAGAATTGCGCACCACTGTTGCGCTCACCGAATGTAAGTCTGCCCGCCACCCTGGCTAGTGACTGCCTTGCCTATCACATGTCGCATCTTCCTACAATCCACTTTCTTGACTGGTTGAAGCCCTGCTGTAGCTTCGTCGCACATCATCGCTCGCAAATCACACCGATATCCGATTAATAAAGCACCCAGGCTTATTTGAACCAGTTCTAGTTCGTGCGCCGACTTGCCGTCACCCGCTTGCCGTCATCAACATTAGCCTCGCCTCCATGAACGCCTTCTCACGAACCCTATATTGATTTCAGGAAACAGTATCTAACCTGGCTCAAAAACAGTATTCCCCTCCCCCCTCGGCAGACTCGCTCCCCCCTTCTCTTCTGCCGATCGGCCGTGGCCACTGTCCTGCCAACGCGATAACGACAGCTTCAGTCGAAGCCCGGTTCCTCACCTTCCTCTCGAGGCTCTACAAGCCTCCCTAACACGCCTTCCTTCTATCCTTACAACGGTCACCAATCTACAAAAACTTGGCAAGTGGCTGAGGAGGATACGGAGTCGGCAAGAAACGGAAGGAACGGAGACTGCAATCCCTGTCGCGTTTGGGCTGTCACACCCCTCCTTCCCTACACCAAAACATTCTCCACATCCAGCTTGAGTAGGAACAAACACCGCACCTAGACACTTCAGTCATTGGGCAGCATGGGTAATCAGCCCTCCAGCAACAAAAAGGATAAAGGCGAGGGAGCGAAGCCATCGAGCGAGGGACTCGCATTAGAGCGGGACAACTATCCTTCGTTTAACAGATCGGATACGAAAGAGTCTTCCCGATCTTTGCGCAGTTCCATTAAATCCAAGATACCTGGAAGCGGGAAGACAGAGAGCCCTAGGAACTCTACTTCTGGACTCAGCATCGAGACTGGTCCAAGCAATGGCGGAATTGACAAATCAGATGCTGCATCAACTAAGTCGGCAGTCAGCGCCAAATCCGCTAGCCAGCGGTCGCGTCGAGGGTCATCTTCATCCGCGCAAACGCCAACCATCGATGCTTCTGCAGCCCGCGCGAATGCTCTCTCCGAGAGCCCACAACCTCCTCCTTCACCAATACAATCAGTCTCGCTTGGCCATGGGCATGATTCTGTAGATCGAGCACAACGAACTGGTGAGGTCGATCATGTTTCCGATGCCCCTCCCAGCGGGGTTCCGATGCCGTCCTCCGCCCAGCAACCAAAGGAGTCCATACTTCAGAAGAGGGATCAACCGATACCTAGGGTTCCTGAAACGCCGGCTCCCACAGATGGCTCCGGTTCACCAATGGAAATTGGCGCACTCAAGGTAACTGACCTTGACGACATGATTCAGCGATTGCTAGACGCCGCCTACGCGGGAAAGGTAACCAAGACGGTCTGTTTGAAGAATGCGGAAATATTTGCGATCTGTCATGCTGCAAGGGAAGTGTTCCTGTCTCAGCCAGCGCTCCTGGAGCTCTCACCCCCCGTCAAGATCGTCGGCGATGTCCACGGCCAATACACTGATCTTATCCGAATGTTTGAAATGTGTGGCTTTCCGCCCAACTCTAACTACCTATTTCTGGGTGATTACGTCGACAGAGGAAAGCAAAGTCTGGAGACCATCTTGTTGCTCCTGTGCTACAAGCTTAAGTTTCCAGAAAACTTCTTCCTCCTACGTGGAAACCATGAGTGCGCCAACGTTACCAGAGTCTACGGGTTTTATGACGAATGCAAACGCCGATGTAATGTCAAGGTTTGGAAAGCGTTCGTCGACACCTTCAACACACTTCCAATCGCGTCTATCGTTGCTGGAAAAATTTTCTGCGTTCATGGTGGCCTCTCTCCAAGTTTGTCTCATATGGATGACATACGTCAGATCGCAAGACCTACCGACGTCCCAGACTATGGCTTGCTGAATGATCTACTCTGGAGTGACCCAGCAGATATGGAGAATGATTGGGAATCCAACGAACGGGGTGTCAGTTACTGTTTCGGGAAGAAAGTCATCATGGAATTTTTGCAGCGACACGATTTCGATTTGGTATGCAGAGCGCACATGGTGGTTGAAGATGGATATGAATTTTTTAATGATCGGATCTTGGTTACCGTGTTCTCTGCGCCGAATGTAAGTCAAGCTAACTCTAACAATATTTCATTTACTAATTAGACCAGTATTGTGGGGAATTCGACAATTGGGGGGCCGTCATGTCTGTTTCCGCAGAATTACTTTGCAGCTTTGAACTTTTAAAGCCTCTCGATTCTAGCGCACTAAAGAGCCATATCAAGAAGAGTCGCAACAAGCGACAGAGTATGCTGAACAGCCCAGTACGTCCGAATATATCCCGAGCGTCGTAGCGCACCTCCCATTTTCATATGTATATATATATATCCCGGATATTGGCTAACTTCCGTCATTCACAGCCTGCAAATCAACCTCTACAGAGCTACTAACACCACCATTCCTGTGTAGGGCCGGTCAGGTGTCAGTAGGACTTCAGAAATTTCTAGCAACTTTAAACTGTATCAGAAACGCCTGGAACAGGTCAAATCAGGAGAGGAGCATCGACAAACTGCAATCGGACCTCAACGAGATGCTCTTCAACGCGAAATGCCGGACCTTGATCGTGCAGCCTAGCTTGAAGCCGAAAGAAAAACAAATCCAAAAAAAACACCGATACGGCGCTTAAAGAGTCAAATGCTTCGCAGGTCCTTGTCTGTGGATTTAGGCGAATCCTCACAAGAGACGCAAATCTCTAGGTGGCATAGCAGCGGCGTCGCAAGCATGAACTAGGCTCAGAAAATGGAGTTGTAGACGTCAACCCTGCCTGAACTGCCTCATTCGATCAGCTGTTGAGTTATGATTTTGTTGGGCCAAGACGGGTTGCGCCTCATGGCGTATGAGCGTGGGATCGGCTGTTTTCTTTTCGTACTGATGACTTTTTCATATCTGCTACGGAGAGCTTTATTTTTTATCAGGGTCTCTTGTCGATTCTTAGTCACCTGCAAAGGATTTGGCGCATCAGAATTGGGACAGGCTCACGCATGCTTGCATCTCCTTATTTTGTTGTTAACGGCTTTCAGGGCGGATGCTCGTGTATACTAAGTGTGCGGTGTGGGGAGTTCATAAGAGATGTTGATTGGACTGAAGGATTGTGAATGGTAGAAGCGAACCGTATATTCCGCCATTCATACTCTCGGATTATGCAACGCGGCTCAATGGCCAGAGATTCCTGTTATTAGAATGATAGAAATACTTATGTGGTTTAATTCGCGTGCCAGCAGAATTCTCGTGATAGCGGTAATGGTGTTGAGTTAATGTGGGACGTGATTAGCTCGCTTAGTAACTCCAAAGATTAGCCGAACTCACGCACCAAATTTCGACATTCCATGCCCTCCTCGACATCGAGTCGAGACGACGATTTATTCGCCTAACACCAGATACTTTTTGCTGTATGTCCCTCATACTCCCACAGAATACCTCATTCCCCCAATTCATCTCAACTGACTCTATACCAGCTCGTCCCCCCCAATCCGACCCCACCAAAACTAATCTCTTGATACTCGATCAACATGGCTGACGCGCCCGCCCCAGCCGGAGCTCGCGGCGGATTCGGATCTCGTGGTGACCGCGGCGGTGACAGGGGTCGCGGACGTGGACGAGGCCGTGGTCGTCGCGGCGGCGGCAAGTCTGAGGAGAAGGAATGGCAGCCGGTCACCAAGTTGGGCCGTCTGGTAAAGGCTGGCAAGATCAAGAGTATGGAAGAGATCTACCTGCATTCGCTGCCCATCAAGGAGTACCAGATTGTGGACTTCTTCCTACCGAAGCTGAAGGATGAGGTTATGAAGGTGAGAATTTTAGCCTCGTGGGTGGGATGAGAACACATGGGAAGTGGATGGGCTGAGACACCTTCCAACATAAAATATCTAGACGAGCGAAAAGAATTGTTAGGAATGGGCCTGAAACGGATTGCTAACTTGTTCATCTCAACTACAGATCAAGCCTGTACAGAAGCAGACCCGTGCCGGTCAGCGTACCCGCTTCAAGGCCATCGTCGTCATTGGTGACTCGGAGGGCCACATTGGCCTCGGTATCAAGACCTCTAAGGAAGTCGCTACCGCCATCCGTGCTGCCATCATCATCGCGAAGCTCAGCGTTGTGCCCATCCGAAGAGGTTACTGGGGCACCAACCTCGGTGAGCCGCATTCGCTGCCAACCAAGGAGAGCGGAAAGTGTGGTAGTGTCACTGTTAGGGTGAGTTAAAATCTTTCTATACTCATGTTCTAAACACACCCAAGCGAGAGCTGTTGTTAATTTACGAAAGCTCATTCCTGCTCCCCGTGGTACTGGTCTCGTCGCATCGCCCGCCGTCAAGCGCCTTCTCCAGCTCGCTGGTGTGCAAGACATCTACACTGCATCGTCTGGCTCTACCAAGACCCTCGAAAATACCCTTAAGGCTACCTTCGTCGCCGTCTCTAACACGTACGGTTTCCTCACACCTAACCTGTGGAAAGAGACGAAGCTTAACAGGAGCCCACTGGAGGAGTACAGCGATGTGCTGAGGGAGGGCAAGAGGTATTAGGCAGATGCATGAAGCGAGGAGAGAGTGACTTCTTTTCATGGGCATTTACGGGTTTCTTGCTGAAGTTCGATGAGATGATGCACGTATACGGTCTGGCTTCTGTATGTTTGCGAACAGGGCCTAGCTAGCAATGCGGAAATGTTCAAACTCCGAAATGGTGGATTGATGCACAGTTTTACCTATGATGTACAACTTTTCATATGCGTGATGTATGCGAGTTTAGTCCCGACGACGCTGTGAAGTTAGATTCTCCCAGTGCAGGGTGACGAAGTAATATTTGAATGATTCCGGTTGATTCCTTCTCTCAAGCAGGACCGAAATATAAAAAACTTGATATTACTAGGGCGTCTTACATAGAGCGACAAGTTCAGATCTAAACATTGAGACATTTCCTTGGAATGCGGGGCGCTTTGGGCAATTCCATTTTCGCACCCCTGCAACTTCGAATTCGCCTTTTCTGCCGCCTTGCCGCATTCAAAACATCCACCCAACCTCGCGATTTCCTCCCCATACTAAACATCTTCTCCTTTTCTCCATCTTTCAGCTCTTCTCCAACTTTGCTACCATGCCAATTTCTAGGCAGTTAGTAAGCATTTAAGAGCTCAGTTCTATCTTTCTGTCAGCGCAGATACATTAGCGCGTTCTTTTTTTTCGGATACTACATCCTCCAATCCGCGCCGTATCAGCTAACGCGCCTATCACGATCGAATACTAGAAGTCAACTTCGGATATTGTATAGCCACTGAACTCATCAATCTCAACTATACAAGTTCAAAAAATCCATCCTACGCGAATATATCTCATCGACATACGCGTTGCTAACTACGCGTCGCATCCTCACGCTGCTCATACCTAACCACAACCAACGCTTCTCGTCTCTCCACGCACATCTTCAAGCGATTGAGGAACCGTCGCCATGCCACCCAAGAAAAGCAAAGCTTCAGCAGCTCCTGCTCCCCCAACACGCACCAAACGCGGTCGCCCTCCCACAGCTGCAGCTGTCGAAGAACCCACGCCCAAGAAAACGAAAGCTGGCAAGGCTGCGAAGGACGCGGATGCCGCAACCCCTAACATGACATCAAAGCGGCGTGGCCGTCCTTCTATGAAAGGGAACGATGAGGCGGACGCGGCGGAGCAGTTGATTGATGAACTGATCAAGGCGGTTGAGAATGAGGCTGAGAACGAAGCTGAGAATGAGGTTGAGGCGCCGAAGAAGCGCGGACGCGGCGCGAAGAAGGTGGAAGAGGCAGTCGAGGAAGTGAAAGCTGAGACGTCGAGGCGGAGGGGCAGGCCGGCAAAGGAGGCTGCTACCACTGCTGCTGAGGAGGCCGAGGAAGAGCCTGCTGAGGCAGCTCCTAAGCGTCGTGGCCGTCCTGCGAAAACTGCGGTGCAAGAGAAGGAACCTGCCGCTGATGTCACTCCCAAGCGCAGAGGGCGCCCGCCAGCTGACGAGCCTCAATCAAAGGAGACTAAAGCTAAGGAGACTGCAGTCGAACAGCCTGCTCTTAGACGCAGTAGCCGTGGTTCGATTGGTCTCGCTCAGGAAGCGGAAGCTGAGGAGCGACCCATCGCCACCCCCAAACGCAAAGGCCGTCTAGCTGCTGCTAAAGCTCCAGGAGAGACTACTGAAGAGGCTCCTAAGCGTAGAGGTCGTCCCCCAGCTGCTAAGTCCCAAGATCCCGAAACTGACGAGCTGGCTTCCGAACCTCCCAAGCGCAAGGGACGTGGCCCAGTTAAAGCGAAGGAGGATACAGCCACCAAGCGCAGAGGCCGCCCTCCAAAGTCAGAGCTGGCTGCTAAACCAGTATCTACCGCAGCTAAAGGACCCAGTGCTAGCTCGGGGAAGAAACGTGGACGACCAGCCGCTGGTAATACAGAAGATTCCGCACCCACTGCGAAGAAGCAGCGTGGAAGACCTCCAGCTGGAAAACCCCTTGGACGACCGAAGGGCGCAGTCAACAAGCCTAAGACTCAGATCTCGAAGGTCACGGCCAAAGCCACAGAGAAGAATGTCAGAGCTGCACCAGCCAAGAGAGCCGAGAAGAATGCTGCGGCTCTGACTGAGGATGCTGCGGCTCCGACCGAGGATGCTGCGGCTCCGACTGAGGATGCCGCGGCTCCGACTGAGGATGCTGCGGCTCTGACTGAGGATGTTGCGGCTCTGACTGAGGATGTTGCGGCTCTGACTGAGGATGTTGCGGCTCTGACTGAGGATGTTGCGGCTCCGACCGAGGATGCTGCGGCTCCGACTGAAGATACTGCTGCAGACGATGGACACCGCTACTGGCTCATGAAGGCAGAACCGGAGTCCAGAATTGAGGGCGAATACGATGTCAAGTTCTCCATTGATGATTTGATGGCTGCTGAGACGCCCGTGCCTTGGGATGGTGAGTCCTCTAGGCATTCTATCCTAGCCTTGCCTTTCCATCGTGGCTAATGAATCACCTAGGCGTTCGCAACTATGTCGCTAGGAATAACATGATGGCGATGAAGCTTGGAGACCTTGCGTTCTTCTACCATTCCAACTGCAAGGTGCCCGGCATTGCTGGCATCATGGAGATCGCGCAGGAGAGCTCTGTTGACGGTTGGTTTTATCTATTCCCTTTTCGGTCTCGGTCGATGAAGGACACCGGAGATTTCGCGTTTGCCATATCCAGTCCTTAGTACCCATTACTGACCTTCCTACAGAGTCCGCCTTCAACGAAAAGCACCTCTACTTCGACCCCAAGTCCTCGCGCGACAGCCCGAAGTGGCACCTCGTGCACGTTGCCTTCAAGCAGAAATTCCCCGAACTCATCAGCTTGGAGACTCTCAAGTCGCACGCTTATCCCTACGGTCCACTCGAGAACATGCAGCTCGTCAAACAAAGCCGACTCAGCGTCAGCAAAGTCACTAAAGCCGAATGGGACTTTATCATGTCCCTCGCCGGCCAAGACACCACCCACAGCGCCGCTGCCACTCCTGCTGAGACCGCAGAAGACGAGGCCTCCAGAATGGACGTGGACGAGCCTGCCGCCGCAACCGACCCCCAAGCTGGCGCCGAGCCTAGCTTCGAAGAAGAGCTGCAAGCCGTGTCCCCCCAAGACACGATGGACATGGCAGAGCCCGCCGCCGCTCCTGCCTCCGCTCCCGCCTCCGCTCCCGCCTCCGCTCCCGCCTCTGCCTCCTCTCTGTTCACCACCCCTCCGCCAGCGGACACCGACGCCCACGCCACCAACGGCGACAGCTCCATACCGAACGGTCACCGCTCCCCGTCGCCGAAGCCCGCCTCCCGCGCGCAGTCGGTCCAGCCGCCTGCCAGCTCGCTTCTCGTGGCCTCGTCACGCCCCGCCTCGCGCGGCCTCTCTGTCCCGCCGACCGCGACTAAGCGTGCCAGTCAGCCGGGCTCGCGCGCTGGATCGCGCGCGCCGGAAGTTGGCCCGCGTGCTCGACGCAGCGTTTCGCGTGGGCTGACACCGGCGGTTGTCCGGACGGAGGTTAGGGCGGAGGCGGAGATTGAGGTGCATGAGAATGAGAATGGGGATGGGAATCAGATGCTGCAGATTGTGGAGCAGCAGGAGGAGGAGCTGGAGAGTATGTGGGATGCGGCGGGGAGGGCGGCGGAGAGTGGACTGTTTGGGGACGGGTCTGATGACGGGTTTTAGGGATGGGGAAAGAGCGGGGGGTGGGAGGCTATGATTTCAATGGGTTGAGCTGGGTTTGGTCTGCGTGGGAGGGTAGGATATGAGATAGTGTGCGAGTCTGACTTATGGTGCCTGCAGGCTCGGGTTTACGGCCGGGCTGTTTGCTTGCTTGGATGCCTTTTGGGGCGTGTGACCGGAACTTATTAGGGGCAAAATTGCGCTGGGGTGAAAGTGCGGGCTTTTCTGGATGAACTGTACGCTCGTCTTGTGAAAGGGCCTTTCTTTTTCTTTTCTGGGATATTCTACGAACAGGATGGAGGTTTTCTGAGGGGCTAGGAAGGGCGGGCGAGAATTGTACTATGGTGGTAATAAAACTGCTTTCTGAAAGTCTTTGGAATGATAGGCGTGAGAGATCTGCTACTTTGTGAGACGAATCGGTGTAAATCGAGCAGGCTTACATATGAAATAGTCAGATGTAAGGGTAGGGTCAAGGGCTAGAAAAGTAGGATTGCAGTTTTGAGCATCACAAAACATATCAGCTGGCTTGTGACAGGTGAAGTTTCATGTTAGATTTGATTAAACTGCTGGTGGGAAGGTATGTTGAATAGATATCTTGCCCATTCCTTCTCCAACCCGGCATCAGCGAGCATGGGTCCAAGGCCATGCTCAGCCCAGCCATACAAGAACAAAAAGTCTGAAATATAATTAAAATCCCCAGATTGAGCCGACTATCCTCTCCGACGCGTACTTGGGCTCTTCGCCTTCTGCGAAGGAAACGCGCCAGTGCTGCTTCCGATCGCTTGCTTGGTATCTGCTCCAACTGGACGCTCGAGCTTGGAGGTAGAGGTCGTCTTGCTCGCGCTGCTATTCCAGTACCAAATCATCTGCGCAGCGAGCACAGCGTTAAGAGCGAAGCCGGCAACGAAGCCGTATAGGATGAGTGGGTCAGGAACTTCCTGCAGGGTGGTGAAGATGCGGCTTAGGGAGCCGAGGAGGTAGTTGAAGACCTATTGCAGAGAATCAGCCATGTATTCTTTGCCGAAAGAGTAGAGACAAATGTAGGCGTAGAGGGGGTGGTGGTGGTGGTGGTGGAAAGTGGAGCACTTACGGCGAATGCGCTCAACTGTCCTGTTCCCCCTTCCCTCCACACAGTATAAATCTGCGGCGCCTTGCTCGCAACCCCCAACACCCCCGCACCCGCTTGCAGCCACGAAAGCTGCTTCACATTGACGACATCCTCCCTAAACAGGGCCGCACCCGCCGCTGCGAGTCCGGCCACCCACGCCCCAGCGCCAGCAGACTGGCCTGAGTATTTCAGCACCAGCGCGGCGATGACGACGTTCTGGACCAGGATGAGGGCCGTCTCGCCATAGGTGCTAAAGGGGAAGCCGTGGCGCACATTGTAGCTCAGGCTGATGAGGTACGAGCTCGTCTCGAGCAGGTAGGACAGGAAGGACAGACCGGCGGCCGACTGCGAGTTCAGCAGTTTCAGCAGCTGCGGGACCTTGACGATGGAGCTGGCGCCGATGATACCAATGCCAAGGGCCTTGCTGATGGCGAGTTTGAGGCAGTCTGGGGAAGTGAACGGGTCGATGTCCAGGATTAGAGTTTTGTAGCAGAAGGGACCGAGGAGGGTTCGGCCGGTGCTGGTTATGGGCGCCGGTAGGTTGTGCGTTATGGGCTGGAGGAGGGAGCGGATGGAGTCCATCTTGAGAGTAGTTGGCTGAAAGATGGAGGGTGAGGTGAGCGGAGGCGGGGGGTGCGGGTGGTTATGGGCGCGTGGTGTTGAATGTCAGAACCCTGAGTTTGGAAGGCTTGGCCGAAGTCAAGCGATCCCAGCCTTGTGCCTTGTTTAAATGAGGCGAGCGTGGCGAGGTCCAGGATAGTTATTACACTTCTAGATGTTTTATTGATTCGTCAAAGCGTTCTCACCCTCTATGTTCAACCTTATAGCGTGTTTCTTAAGAATAAGGATCGCCTGTCTGGCGGGAGCCGTTACCAAGCCTTCGGGTACATCTTTTGACGTTCCAGAATGTTCTAACATCGCCCAACAATTCAGCAGAGCAATGAAGCCGCAATTCTAGTAGACTCTGCCCACAATGGTCTTACCCTCATAACTTGACTAACTCAATAGCCGCAGGCGCTCCTCCATCTCCTCTCTCCATCTCCACCTACGTGTTCAACATGACGCCCGTAAATACCACCTATAAGTATTTCGCTGGTGGGAACGACCCAAATCTTCGAAACCTGCAATTCCACGTAAAATATCTCTAGCGCCCATGCAGTACAAGACGTATGTAGATATCGCCATGTTAGATGAAGACTGCTGACGAGTTAAACGGGAGCAAAACATCAATTACGAAGATTTGGAAAGACGTGTATCTTGCGTGCCTGCCGGCGAAATTATTCAGGAATTCTACGATGCCAGTAATGCAAAAGACACACTACCAATGGTCGCCCCGGAGCCAACCCACGAGCATCCGGAGCGTTAAAACAGGTCAATGGATCAGACGAAGCGGTTTCAATTAATTGGTCATTGGCCAAGTGCCGAGTGGCCAAACCAATCGAACGATATTGGGTGGTGAGCCCATAGGGCGTACGTATTCCTATCTCCGAGTTATGCTACCCGTCTACTAGTAACAGCGGTTCGACTCGCTACCCGCGAGGTACATCTGGGCCTGTAACTAGTGCTCGTTCCTCATCTCAATTATCACTTGATTTCTCTATCCTCCTCTCCTTGGTGCTATCCTATTGGCCACTATCCCATCAAATTCCTTCATGCATTAACGTATAATGTAACGCTTCTTCTAAAGGAGGCTGCCGAGCGCCCGTTTGAGTCTCCGCATCCCACGCTGATTTCTTTGTCATATTCGCCAGAGCTACTGAGTTTAGTCCTGCGTTTCATAATCCCAGTGGCTTGGACGGTAAAGCTCCAATAATGATTTTTTGCTGTTCCGGCCGAGAGCCAGCCCTCGCGGACGGAATTCGGCGGAAGCAGGGGCACTGCCAAGTTCGACCGTTACTACCATTTCCATTTGTCCTGCTGCATATGATCCACGTAGTACCTATCTCGCGGGCCAATCTCAAGCATGTATATGAAAGGTCTTTCTCCAGCCGCTTACAGAAAATGAGCACGCGACCTTAACATCCAGCTATTCCTATCCTACCAACTCCACCTAAGCCACCAGTGTGTCCAAGAGTCAGCGACGCTGTCAGCTTCGCTGCCAAGAGGCTGCTAATGTAAGCAGTCAGCTATAAGACTGCAGCTAGCTAACAGCTCGCTGTCTTAGCGGTAAGATTTAGTAGTAGGGTAAAGCTTTAGTAGAAGTTAAGGATATTTAGATAATCTAGTTGGTTAATTATACGCTAAGTAATAAGAAACCTATAGGAATTTCTTGCTTAGCTATAGCAAATAAGGCATTTTCCCTAATATCTCTATTACGCACCGAAACCTATACTAAAGCTTACTATTTTATTACTTATATAAATATAACGTACCTTATATTTTATATATTAGCTAAGTAGTTATAAGGTAAGGATGTGGATAGGGAGTCCAATGATAGAACAATAGGTATATTGTATAGACAGAGACGAATCCTTAAGGGAGAAGGAGGAGTCTGAGGTGCGAGG
>Ga0307515_10014636_pt1 | contig 14523 bp, 1 predicted proteins | sample 17_EM_MG_FD_194513 | JGI IMG/M metagenome (GOLD analysis project Ga0307515, IMG submission 194513) | Populus trichocarpa ectomycorrhiza microbial communities from riparian zone in the Pacific Northwest, United States - 17_EM | ecosystem: Host-associated > Plants > Roots > Unclassified | place... | reverse complement strand
AAAAAACGGAGATCTAAAGACCCGCTAATATTTAGCGGAAAAGGCACCCTACTAAAATAATAAGCTAATTTTAAGACCTGGCATATTAAGATTAAGGGAGTCTTTAACTAGAACTGGGATTACTTTAATATAGTTTAGTTCTAGGTCCTTTATATCTTAGATATACTAAAGAATAAGGCCTATAAGTTTATTAAATAGGGCCTAGAGCTTATATATAAAAATCTAAATAACATATCTGCGTGGAAATAGCCTACTAAGAAAGATATGCTTAAAGACCTTACTGCCTACTATAAGGTCCTTAACACGACCTAGGTTGTAAAGAATAAGCTCAACCATTTCCCCTAGGGCGAGTATAATTACTGGTCCTAAAAGGGAGAGCTTAATAAGCTAATAGTCCGCGCTAAAAAGATAGATAAATAGAAGGTAGACCTACTTTAAAAGTTTATCTTTCTAAAGATAGAAGAGCTAGTACTTAGACTTGCTTATAAAATTAATAATAGCGATTATATAGATTAGAGTAAGCAGATGGATATATTCGTTAAAAACTTTACGAATTATATATACTAAGCTAACCTTAAAAAGAACGCTAACTACCGCCTACCTACCTAAGCCCCTGCCCCTATATTAACCCTAACCCTAATAGTAACCAGAGAACCTATAGACCTTAATAAAATCTTAAACACGGAGCGTAAGCGCCGCGTTAATAATAGACTATACCTTACCTATAGCCTGCCTAGCCACTAAAAGGACGCCTATAACCCTATTAAGATAGTAAACCTAGTCCTAATATTATCCTATTAAATAACGCGAACTAATAACCGCGGACGTGGCAACCGTAGAGTTTACTATAAACGCGGCGACCGCGGAACCTATTATAGCCGCGGTAGATAGCCCCCCCCTTTAACCCTATAGCTTAGTTACTTTAAACTATACTCTATATAGGAGCCCAACCTATTAATAATACCTAGTATTAGCAACTCCGCGCTAGCAAATATAAACACAGCTATATTATTAGCGAGGTATTGTCTTCCTATACCCTAACTAAGACTAAGACTAATACCACCAGCTAGATAGACACTAGACCGCCCCGCTAAAGCAGCTCTATACCCTAGTTATTAAAAGATAAACCCTTAAACTAAGTTGCGTCTAAGGGTCTAAACTATATAAGGAGGAAGATAAGAAGATTAGGTCCCTATTACTAGATTAATTAGTCCTTTTTATTAGTAAGCTGCTACTTAATTTTAGATTAGTAAATAGTAATAAGAAATTAATCCTTATTTAAACCCAACTCTCCTTATTACGTAACCTATACCCCTAAGTTTATATTAATATAGTAAGCCTAGTGGACTCTGGTAGTACTATAATAGCATTTATTAACGTAGAGTTTATTATAAGAAAGTATAATATTATAACTAAGAAGCTGCTAGTACCTAGGCCATTACGCCTTATAAATAGTATCCCAACTTTACTTATTACGGACTATTTTACCGCCTAAATATTAATTGGCCTCTATACTAAAGCTATACTCTTTTTTATTACTAAACTCTCGCCCACTACCCTAATTATCTTAGGTATACCTTAGCTTTAGAAGCATAAGCCCTATCCCAGCTTTAGGAAACTTAAGATCCGCTTTAACTTAGACTACTACTCTAGGCACTACCTCCCGTGGGGGATAACTAATAGTAGTAGGGACGCCCTATATAGATACTTAACACTACTAAGCCTAGTGCCTAGGACTATATATAAAGCCTTAATAATAGAAGATGTTCCTAATAAAGGGGAGCCTGTATAGCTACAAAAAATAAAATAGTAGAAGACTAGACTATCCTAGCACTTAAGACTAAAATAATAGGCTAGCTAGCCCTGCCGAGACTAAGGAAGAAGGTCCGCTTTACGCCGCTACTATTAAAAATCTAACCCTTACCTAGGCACTATTTAAACCCTAGCCGCCTAGTTTAATACCTAAAACTAAGCTATATACTATATGCGTATACTATAGCTTATGTTATAGTAAGGACTGGCTATAGAACTACTAAGACCCAGATAATAGAAACCGCGCCACCGTAACGCCTAACCTTATACCTATCTCCCACGCGTACCGTATAGGGCCACCGCCTTATTTTCGCCCCCCTAGGCTAACTAAGCTGTGCTAGCCTAGCTATAGTACTAAAGAACTAGATACGCCCTAACCTAGACAATATTAAATATACTTATGCTATTAATTTTACCCAGTTCTATAAATAAAAAGACGTAAAGGTAATAAGGATTTATATAGCGGAGCTAGTAGAACTAGTTAAATAAGATAAGTACTAATAGCTACTTAAAGAGCTGCCTATAGGCCTAATAGAAGTACCAAACCTATTAGAAAGGTCTTTCCGCTAGCTAGTAAAAGGCAACTGTATAATAAAGGAAGCCTATAAAGTGCTCCCCCCCTATTTCTATAACTTCCTTAAAATAAATCTAAAAACTAAACCTAAGCTTTTACGTCGGAAGATAGTCAATATTAATATTAAAAAATTCCTAAAAGGCAAGCCAGGATTAACCCGTAAAGATATTCTATAATGCCTACTAAAGGAGTTTTATAAATATATTAAGCACTTCTTCCTTAAAAATATAAATAAGCTGCCCCCTTACTAACTATAGGACTATAAAATTAAGATTATCCCTAGAAACTAGGCCCTATACTATAAAAATAGACCACTCTTACCTGCTAAACTTAGGTATATAAGAAGTGGATTAATAAGATATTAGATAAGGGTTTTATCCGCAAATTAACCTTACCAGCTACTATACTACTCCTCCTCACTACTAAGCCTAGTGGCGGTGTATAAATCTACTATAACTACTAAGGCCTAAACACAGTCACTATTAAGAATTAGTACCCACTGCTACTAATCCGTAAGACACTTAACGCACTTTATAGTGCTAAATACTTTACTAAACTTAATATAATTACTACGTTTAACTAGATCTAGATTATAAAGGGCTATAAGTAGCTTATAGCATTTATTACCCGGTTTAGACTCTATAAGATACTAGTTATACTATTTAGCCTCTATAACGCACCCGCTATATTTTAAAACTATATTAACTATATTTTATATAACACCCTTAATAACTACTACACTACTTACCTTAATAACGTCCTTATCTTTTCTAAAAATACGCGCTAAATATACTAAGTATATAAATAAAGTTATTTAAAGACTCGGTAATACTAGACTTTAGATTAATATTAATAAGTCTAAGTTTTACTCTACTAAAATTAAATACCTCAGCTTAATTATTTTAACTAATAGTATAACTATAGACCCTAAGAAGGTATAGGCCTTATAGAAATAAAAGGACCTAATATTAATTAAAGAACTATAACAATTTCTTGGCTTTATAAACTTCTACTAATAATTTATCTAAGGCTACTCTACTATCGCTATACCTATAACAAAACTCCTAAAGAAGGATATTAGATAGCTATAGGGATTAAAATAAACTAAATTATTTAAGGCCCTTAAGGGAGCCTTTACTTTAGCACTAGTACTAATATACTATAACTATATAAAGAAAACAGTGATAGAGATAGACGTATTAAATTAGGCTTTCGGCGGAGTCCTTTCCCAGTATAATAATAATAGAAAATTAAGACTAGTCGCATTCTTCTCTATAAAGCACTCTATACTAAAGTATAACTATAAGATCTATAATAAAGAACTCTTAGCTATTATTAAGGCTTTAGAGGAATAGTGTTTTAAGCTATAAGGGACTAAGAAGCTGTTTAAAATTATTACCAACTATAAAAACCTATAGATATTTATAACTACTAAGCAGCTAAATTAGCGCTAAGTTTAGTAGGCAGAGTTTCTTTTATAGTTTAACTTTATAATTATATATAGACCTAGTAGCAAAGCCACGCTCCCTAACGCCCTAAGCTAGCTACTAGGAATAAGGCCTAAGGACGCTAATAATAAACGCCTCCGCTACTAAGCCCAAGTCGTTATACTACCCTAAAAAGTTAACCCTATAATTTTAGAAAAATTACTATATAAGTCCCGCAACTTTAATAACGCGGAGTTTATAACTACTCTAAACCCTAAAATAGCCGAAAAGTTACTAAATAAGTTAATTTAGCTAGGATACTAGGAGAATAAACTTGCGGAAAATATAGTAACGGCCCTATATAATTAGAAAGCTTACCATTAGCTAAAAAAGATTAAAAAATTACTCTATCATAATAAGTTAGAATATAGTATTATTAATAAATAGATCTACTTTCGCTAACATCTCTTTATCCCTAACGCCCTAAACCTCTACCTAGAAGTTACCTATTGCTCTTATAGTAGCGGACCCGCTAATTACCCTAGCTAGGTTAAAACTCTTAACCTCTTAAACCAAATATACTAGTAGCTAGGAATCTCCCAGTTTATAGCTACCTTTATTAAAGACTATGCCCTATACTTTTGCACTAAGACCCCCTATTCTGCCCCACCTGGTTTTTTAAAGCTATTAAAATTACCCACCCGCCTATAGACTGATATTTTAATTAACTATATTATAACGCTGCCGGTATACTAATACTACGGTAAAGTATATAAATATATCCTTATTATTATAAACCGCCTAACTAAAATGCAATACCTTATTCTAGTAATAGGACTCTTAATAAAGGAGCTAGTTAATAGCTTTATTAATAACGTATATAAGCTCCACGGTGCACTAAGTACAATTATCTCTAATTACAGCATATAATTTATTAGCAACTTCTAGCAATAATTAAGTAAACGCCTTAAGATAACCTTATAACTAAGCTTAGCCTAATACCTAGAAATAAACGGCTAAACTAAAATTATTAACGCTGCCGTAAATAAATACCTTTATATTTTTATTAGCTTTATATAGGACAACTAGGTTAACTACCTACTGCTTACTAAGTTTGCTATAAATAATTAAGTTAATAAGAGTATAGGCATCTCCCCGTTTTTTATAAACTATAGCTTTAACCCTTACCTTGGAATTAAGCCTGCTAGCCCCCACCTACTAACACTATTAGTATAAGCAAAGAAGGAGTTCTTCTACGTAGACTCTATAGCTAACCACTTTAAGCAAATATTAACATAGCTTAAGGCCCTAGCCCGGATTTTATAGTAACGCTATAAAGATAATACTAATACTTATAGATGTAACGGAACCTTATAGTAGGTACTATAATAGGCTTATTAATAGGCTAGGTGTGTAGGTAATATAAATTAAAATTAACAACGTAATAATAACTGGTAGAGTGGTTGCCTAATAGATTAACTCTAATTATATTCTAAGAATTGCTATAAGAAAGGAACTATCTAGGTAGGGATTAAGGGTCCTTAAATATATAACCGTACTCCTATAAAATTCTTCTTATATATAATGCACGTCTTATATATAAGGTACGTAAGTTCCTCTTATTCCTCTTATTTAATACGTAGTATATTATATAACCTTAGTTACCATTCCTTATTACATAGCTCTATTAGCTCTATTCTAGACTATACCTATATTAACTAACTAGCTTCTTTTAACTCCTCTCTAAGTAGTCGTAATATTGTACTTAAAGCGTCCATAATACTATCTCCCTCCTTTTTATCTTTGTCCTTAAAGATTCTAAATATCTTTAAGTTGTTTACTAGAGGTATAATATCCGTTTAATTAATTTGGTTAATATTATTACTTTCCAACTCTATATTAAAACGACAGCCCTCCAAAGAGCCGCCAAGACGGCCTCTAATAGGGTAGAAAAGGAATCAGCAGAAGCACTTAACGGTATCTAGAATACATTAGTAAAGCGCCGGCAAAAAACAAAACGGCCACTAGTACTATTAGAAGCGCTTAGGGAACGCGCAAAGGACCGTAAAAATAAGATACAAGGCTTCCTCGCGTACTAGAAGGACTGTGTAGAGCGGGAAGCTGCAATAAACCCCCGCAAGCGTGGCCAGTGGAACGCCGGCAGAGCGCAGGCGGAGCGCCGCCACCGTATAGGAGGTCACCAGCACCAAAGGCAGGCAACCACCTTTATCGCGAAATAGGCAGATTTAGAATGGCGACGACGGTAGTAGGTAAAGGCTAAAGACCGCACAGAAACTATGTGGAAGACCCCATGGGGGAAACCTATAATCCCATTATATAAAGGCCTAATAAAAGCAGAGGCTATAGTACTATTTCTTCTTTATATAGAGGTAATAGGGCTTAATATATGGCTTGCATCCGTTGGTGTACCGGCAGTTCTCCCGCGGTGCGATTATAGCTAGATAAGGTAGATAGTCCACTATATGCTGTTCCAGTGTCCACACTACCAAAGGGCGGACTTTATAGCAAAATGCGCCTCTAAACGCCTTTAGGATATTTTAAATAATAAAAAAAGCGCTTAAGCGGCAGTAAAATGGCTAGTACAGTTAGGTATATTACCCTAGTTTTAGGTAGTAAAGGCAATAGATATAGAGGACATAAGTAGATACTAGCCCTTTTAAAGCCTAGAGGACTGGTAAAAGAATAAGGGTAAAAGGATAAGGAAAGAAGGGGGCAGAGTAAGATTATCCGCGAAGCGCGGCTAGTTGGCTTAATATGCAGACTTAAAGGCAGGTAGAAGGCGAGCCGCCAGCGCTCCGATATTGGAACGCTACCATCTCTCCAGCGCGGCCCAAGGTGGGGTTTTCTCTAAGTTAGAGTTTTTCCTATAGAAGGTATTAGCCTATGTGGACCCACTAGGGGGACCGGGACGGGCGGTAAATTGAATTTATTATTATTATTATATTATTACTTATTATACCTAAAGCTTCTTTTTCTTTATACGCCCAACGTCGTGCCTACACTATTGCTGCAATATTATTACTTAGTAAAATTATACTGTCTCTATATTCTCGTTATATAAAAGAGGGGTTAGTTTATGTTACGTTAGTAAGTCCATCTTTATAATAACCATTCTCTTACTTAAAATATACTAAAGCGAATATTCGTTCGTCCTATAACATTTATTCTACGTCTAACGCTAAATATACGCGTTTTATAACTTTTAATAGTTGTTTAGTTCCTTAATTAATTTATCTTAAGGTCTTATATTTAATCTACTACTACTTATCTTAATAGCAAGTTATCTTAAGACCTTACTAAGTTAGAATATTCTTATAATGCGGAATAAAAGGCCCTAGATACTTATATTGTAGCGTTTACTTAGTTACTTTATCTTAAAAAGGTTTATAAAAAGGGTTATTTTAAGAAGTAGAAACTTATAGAATAAGGTCTACAGGAACTTAGTAATAAAAGAATAGATCCTCTTTTAGCTAAAAAGGAAACAGATCTAAGTAGTTTAATAGCTACTCTTTTTAGGTCCCCCTTAGATAGCTTATTTTTCGGCGATCCTTCTTTATTAATACTGCCTAACTTAATCTCTTTTAATACTCCTATACCTTTCCTATAGCGTTTTTTAAATTCTCTAGTAGTTCCTAGGTAGTCTCGATATAGCCTATCTACTTTACTTTATACCATATTTTATTATTAATGTCCTTATAGCTAACAATCTTTAAAACTTACTATTTGTTCTCTTTTTATCCTCTATATATATCTGCCTTATAGACCAGTGGCTTAATATTCCTATATACTAGCTTTAGCATCGCAATATACTATATAAGGTAGATTTTTATTTTAGCTAGTAGGTTTAACTTAAACGTAACTAGTAAAATTCTTTATATAATTTTAAAAGGTCCTAGTCTAACATAGTCTAACTTCTTACTTAGTCGTTAACTCTTAAAAATTTTATATAGTAGCCACATTTTATCTCCCTCTTTAAGATCTAGTCCCTTAGATCTCTTAGTATTATAATACTTTTTTATTCTTTTTTATACCTTTTTTACTAATTCTATAAGGTCTATATAAAGATTCATTAATGTCTTTATTCTTTCTTTAGCCGTACTACTTATTTTCTTTACTTATTATAGTGATAATAATATTCTTAGCTTATACCTATAGTTTGCCTTAAATAGTAATATACCTATCCCTTCTTATAGAGTTGTATTATATATAAATTATATAACTAGTAATAGTAATACCTAATTATTCTATACGTGATTAATATAGTGTCTTAAATACTACTTTAGTGTCTAATTTAATCTTTCTGTTTAACTGTCTATCTGCGGATAATATATAGTAGAAGTTGCTATTCTAACTCCTTATTCCGCTAAGAATACCTCCTAAAATACTGCTATAAACCTTAAATCTCTGTCTAATATAATTTTACTTAATACTCTATATCTTATAAACACTTCCTTAATATAGATTTTAGCGACGTCTTCTACTAATATTTCTTTTATATAAGCTATAAAGTATCCCTACTTTATAAGCTTATCTACTATTACTAGGATCGCGTTATAGTCCTATCTAATAATAGGATCTCTTAATTTTAGCAACTTTATAATAAAGTCCTATAATATAACCTCCTATAGTCTTTTTAGTATTTTAATAGGTTATAGCCCTCTGTATAGCTTATGCCTTATTAATTTATTCCTTTAGTAATCTAAATATTCCTTTATAACTTCTCGCACTAAGCCCTAGATTTTATTAATAATATACTTCTCCTAAAGTCTTAACACTAAGCCTATAGCCCCATTATGTCCTTAAGTTATTCCCTTATAGAAATCTTCTATAAATTACTTTACTATACTTTTTAGGATGTACTTCACTTCTTAATTTTTATATATATCTATCTATAAATCTTTTAGTTATACTTTTAGAATTCTTTATACCTAAAAGCTTTCTAGTAACTTATAAACCCTATCTAATTCTTTTTAAGTTACTATAATTTTTGGGTAATTATATCTAATTAATTTATCTATATCTTTTTACAATAAAGCCCTTAATAGCTTTTTATTATTTTATAGTTTAGCTTTTTAACTTAGAGCATCTACCTATATATTATCTATACCCTTAATATACTAAATCTTAAAATAGTATTTTATAAGCATCTCTGCCTATTTAACCTATCTTTAATTAAGTTCCTTTATTATTAGGAATCCTATTAGGTTTTTATAATCCGTTTTAACTATAAATAGTTTTTCTATACCTTATAAGAATACTCTCTATTTCTTTAGTGCTATAATTATACCTAATAACTCCTTATTATAGATGTTATAGTTTAACTCTAGTGGTATTATCTTTTAACTATAATATACTACTAGATACTATCCGTCTTAATATTTCTATATAAAGTATACCCCTAGTATAAAGTTTAATATATCCGTTTTTATAACCGTCTCTAGTTCTAGTTAATAGGTTTTAAGAACTAGCTCCTAGGTAAACAACTTGTTAGGAATAAAGGCAAGCGGTCACCATATAAGGTATATTGCCGTTACGTGTCGCCGCGGCACTAGCGTGGCGAGGAGCCTTAAGCTCCTCGCCCTCCCTCATTAAGATATACATAATAATAATAATAATAATCATACTGTCTACAACTCGTAGATACGTAATATCACCTTATAAAACCAACACTAATTAGTGGTTAACTTCACTGTTATATTATAGAATAGCTAGGTATTCTACCAAGAAGAGATAAGCCACTATACTAGTGCTACTTGTGCTAAAGGAAGCTGTCTTTTAAGGTCAGAACTAGTCCTAAACCTTAATTAAAACTCTTCTACAAATCTAAGGATCTAAAGGCTAGAACTAGTCCTAAGCCTTTCCCAAATTATAGATTCTTGCGTCTATTACATAGAATAACACGCTTTATAGGTCTTTGCGATTTAAGGCTAAAACTAGTCCTAAGCCCTATAATCGCAAATACACGTTATAAACGCGTACTAAATAACGAACGCGTACCAAATAACAAACGCGTACTAAACGATAATCCCTACCCTAATAATACTTCCCTCCCTCCAAAAATATGGCTACGCCTACTTTAAACGACTGGGAAGACTCCTTACCACTAGGGGTAGCTTTATACGCGAAACTTATTAATAAAAATTAGGACGAATTTACTTTTAATATAATAACTTATGCCGTAAAATAAGTTAATAGCTTTCTCCTATACCGTATTATATTCTACTAAAGTAGACACTACGCCGATTTATAGCTGTGGGAATATTTTAGGGAGGATTTTATAGAATGGACCGCTAACACCTAGGCACTTAACAATGTTAATATTATTTAGGATTTTTAAGACTTTCTTTAAAGAAATGGGGTATACGTTACTAAGAATAGTAACCTAATTATAAGCAATATTTAGGCCGTTATTATTAGTATAGAAGAACTAGCATAGACAGAAGCTAAGATTATATATTAACTATAGAAACCTAAAACCAACCTATATTCTTTAGAAGGCAACTTTAATTTAGAATAAAAACCCCAGAACACTACTCTCCTACTTAAGGGTGCTTTCCTACCTAGAGGTACTCTTTCTCTACCTTTGCCGCCTCTAGCTCCTCTACTCTAGCCAACCAGTAAGCCTCTACTATAAGAAGTTACGAATCTAATAAAGGTATATTTAGACGAAGAAAAGAAGTTTAGAGGAGAACTATATAATATGCTTGGAGTAAAACTATAGGTCTTCTATAACTGTTATAACAAGGTTAGAATTTAATACTACTAGTATTACTACGCTTTCTCCATTATATTAAAAGGACGGGCAGCAATATTCTATTATAACTATATTATAGGTAAAAACTATAGCTTTAATATAATGCTTTAGCTTACTAAAGCTTACTTTAAGACTAATAAGAATTACTAACTTTATATATCTAAATAGCGAGAAACTACGTTTTAGAGAGTTATTACTTCTAACCTAATAAAGACTTATTTAGAGTGCCTTTAACTACTCTTTAATAAACTCTAGAAAATCTAATGTAGCCTTACTAAAACTTACTAAAATAAGAACAGCCTAAGGGACTAGGTTATCTTAATATGCCGTAGCATTCCTAAGTGTAACTTGGCGCTATATAAACCTATAAATACATTTAAAGGAGTATATACTAAGCTACGCTTCGCCGTAGGTACTATAATACAAATATAAAAATCTTAATAGTTTTATACCGAAAATCCTACCTAACTAAGTATTTCTAACTAATATAATTATAACTGGACTAATTAAATATATAGTAGCCATAGTAGGGAATATAGAGGAGGGTATAATTAATATTAACTATAAGGTAATTATAGAGGTCCTCGTAGAGGTTTACTTTAAAGTAATTACTAGAAGAAGTGCTACGTTTATAAGAAGCCAAATTGCTAGTTAACTAGATACTCCCTTAATAAGCGAAAAGAGGCATATAATAAGTTCCGTTAGAGTATAAGAAATATTAAAAATTATAAGATTACTACGGCCTACTTTTAAAGCTTCCTAGTTTAATATAAAGGCGTAGAAGATCTTAAGGGTAAGGTTAATAAGGTTAAACAGCTCCCTATAGATATAGAAATTAAGGACTACTCCCCTAACTAATACTTCATTAAGTATAGTAAGGTAAATAGTATATAAACCGTTACCGTTCTTAATAATTAATCTACGCTCCATTCTATTATAAAATTAGATATCTTTAATAAGCCAAAGGAGAGTTCCGCGTTTTCCTTTAACGATAGATACTTGGCATATATCTTCTATAGTATTATGCCGGATATAGGAGCCGCAGGAGTATCTATAGTAGGAAAACCTTAAGTTCGAGCTCTTTAGTAGCTTAATAGCTCTATTTAAATTAACTAATTAACAATAGGCTAATATACAATTCGCTTTAGTAAAGGTACTATAATCTCTCTTAGCATAATTAGGGTCTAAACCCCCTTAGGATATATTACTTTCCATATTATTCCTATAAATACTCTGTTTCTATTTTACATTAAAGATATAAATAAGTTAGGCGTTAGGCTTAATAACCTTAAGAATATACTTATTTAGGGAGATAATTAGGTACCTGTTATACGCAAGTAGGGTTACCCCTAGTTACTCCTTTATTAACTAGAAAAGAGTATTACTTAAAGCCACTTAACTAAGTTAGAATTACGCCAACTACGCCATCGTTTTAGCTACCTATCCGTTTATTAATTGCTTAGGGTTCTTTAGTAAGTAGGCTATAAAGTTAAGGCTAAGGCAATTAAGCATCTTATAAAGTATTACTATTACTACTAAATAAACCAGAAGTCCCCTAGCCGATTTAAGTTTACCCTTAAGGATAACTATAACTTTAACTTCTATATCATTATTAACGTTATATATCTTAGCGGTAAGCCAGTGCTTTAAGTTATTAAGTTATTAACCTTCTTCTAAGCCACGCGTTTTTTAAAAAATATATTAGCCAGAAATATATAGGATACCCTTTAATTATACTAAATTAATATCTATTTAGGACCCCCTAATTAAATTATTTATAATATAGGAAAGAACTTCTTATCTATAGAGTTCTAATAATAGATAAAGGTAATAGCAATTAAGGTTAAGGAAGTCTCTATTAAGGCATATAATAGTATTAAAAAAGTAGAGTAATATTACGCGCTATTACGCCGCGTATATAAGATTATTTCTTTAAAACTAAAGGACGCTAGCGAAGAACTTACCTTATAAATGGCTGTTAAAGCTATTAATAATTCCGCTAGCCCAGATGGACTCATACCTATATTACTAGTCTTTAGCGCCTACCCTTAAATAACTAACAATTCTTTACTATCTCCCTCTATTATATAATAAGCTGAGGCTATTCGCAAGGTAATAAAGGAGGTGCGACGTCTCTACGCTATACGCTAGGTCAATAACGTATTAGGAATAAGAAATAGCCCAAATACCTTAACTACGCTTAATCTGCCACTTTAGTCTAAAATACGCGTATAGCGTAAAAAGAAAAGATGGTTAGGCCCACACCAACTCATTATAATTAATAGTTAAACTTATACTATTTAGATGCCTTACAGACCCACTTAATTCCATTTAACTATTATTAAGCCTTACTATAAAGATAACAATTTTAAGCCTTTATAGGATACCCTAAAAGATGCCCTAAAGGAGAACTACAATTAACGTGCTCTAGAAGGCGACTATAACCCTAATATAATTATAATAGATGCGCTATAACTATAACGCGGTAGAGGTCGCCTAAAGGAATTACGAAATCGCTAATATCTTATTAATTTTAAAGAACAATTTATTACCGCTATTAAGAATAGAGTTAAGTTATTAATGGCCTTTATAACAGCTAAGAAGAAGGCTAACTTTAAGCTTACAAAATAGCTCTAAAAGGAAGGTTATATTATAACCCTAGGAGCTCCTTTCTAAGCATCTAATAAGCAGAAGATTAATAGTCTTATTACAAGAGGAGTCTTTAAATTTAAGAAGTATAACCCTACTAAGTTTAATAAAGTTCGCATCTTTAAGTTAAGGATAATTAATAAGATTAAGGGCAAGGCTACTAACGCCCCATTTAAGAAATTAAGGCTTATTATCTAAGGTTACAACGATAATAGTAAGAAGATAATTCTTACGTAATCCCCTATAATTTAATAAGCTAGTTAATAAGTTATTATTATATTAGCTCCCTCCTTAATAAAGAATAGAATGGCGGTCTATTTATAAGATATTACCTAGGCCTATACCTAATTAGAGACGCACCTTTAGCGCTTAATATTGGCACACCTTCTAGAGTAAATTCGCCACTAATATCCTAAAGATACGATTATAGTTATGCTTAAGCCATTATACAGAATCGCAGAGATAGGAACTTATTAGTGGGCTACCTATAGCAAGCACTATAAAGAGAAGCTTTTAATAACTATATCTATATTTAATCCCTACTTCCTTATTATAACTATAGGAACTCCGTTCAAAATCGTCGGCATATAAACTAATAATATAATTATCTTAGGAGACGACTAATTCTTAACTCTTAAAGAAGATAAGCTAGTAAAGGTAAATCTTATAGCAAAGCTAAAAGAAAAGCTTAATTTAATAATACTATTACTCTTTAATAGAGGCATCCTCTCCCTAAATAAGGATTCTATTACTTTACGCCAAAAGGGTTAAGGCAAGAAAATTAACGTTATTAACGTTAATTCTCTAAAGTAAGGATACGTAGAGCAACGTGCTTGCGGAGCTTATGTTACTTTTATCTATTAACCTAAGGCTTTATTTAATCTCTCTATTGCGGCTTAATACTAGGAACTAACTAAGGATAATATCTTTGCCCTAAATAAGCGTCTTTTCTAGTAAATAAACCATCTTAATTAGGGACTACTCTACGTGCCTATTAATCTTCCCACCGCTAAGCTCTTTATATTTATTAATAGATCGTTTATAAATAATAAAGATTTTAGCTCCTAGTTAGGATATAAGATTATTATTGCAAATAAATTTACTAAAGAGAATAACTTTATAATCTACGGTAACCTTATATATTAGAGCTTAACTAAGAGTAAGCGTATTACTTAAAGCGTTCTAGCGTTAGAGATATATAGAATAGTTAGCGGAGTTAATATAGTAATTGCAATTGGAACTACCCTAAAGATAATTATAGATCGACTTAAACTTCCTATTATCTC
>Ga0307515_10014635_pt1 | contig 14523 bp, 6 predicted proteins | sample 17_EM_MG_FD_194513 | JGI IMG/M metagenome (GOLD analysis project Ga0307515, IMG submission 194513) | Populus trichocarpa ectomycorrhiza microbial communities from riparian zone in the Pacific Northwest, United States - 17_EM | ecosystem: Host-associated > Plants > Roots > Unclassified | place... | reverse complement strand
GTAGAAAATCGAGAAAACAAGTGCCTTGTATTATAGTTATAGTTTTGTTCTATCTATTTTCATTAGTTATTCACTAGAGCAATTATGATCTTGAAATCGATCCAGGGCAAATGTTTTGATCTATTATGACATAGCCAAGAAGCGTTCAACGGACCTTTATGGGCTTTGAATTGATGCAAAAACAATTTTTTATGCAACATTAAAGTATTTAAAGGCATCTGTTATTCCTTTTAATATAAGAGCAAGAGAAAATAAAATATAAAATCTAGGAAATATATATTTTATGCTATCTTTATATGTGTATCATTTATTCTATTCCTATGAAATACTAGATAAAAGAGTTAGTTAGTGATACTTCTTATCTATACACAGATAAATACACAGATAAAGAGAGTACATATACATATAAGAAAATTTCGTTCATTCTCTTTTATTTTTAGATTTTTTTAGAAAAACCTATCTTTTAGAAACATATATTGTGGAAAATATTTTAAGAAAAAAATTAATTAAAATGCATGTTGTTATGATAATGGTATGGTTGTGGTGACAACGACAATATCATGATGGTACAAGTGATGGTGCTGATAATGATTTTGATGGCTATAGCAAAACAAATTGATTGGTTTGGTAAAGCTGTGTGATTTCGTTTTCAATAAAGTGAAAGTGTATGCTATAGCTCTGGTAGTTAGTGTTATCAAAATAGGATTTATTTGACTAGCTAAACTAAATAACTGGTGACAGGGACCTGAATCAGATCATTTTTAAAACTGATAAAATTCACAACATTGAATAAAAAACAACCTGATGGTTGAATATCGGTGAACATTCGATTCAGAGCAATGATCCAAAACTGTAACTAGGATAACATTAATGGTGATAACAGTGTTTTGGAAGTGTTTGGGGGAACGATGGTGATGGGATAGTAGCAGTTGCTGTGATAGTGCGCTTATGATAATAGGTGGCGTTGTGTTGATTTTCATGGTGGTAGTGTGACCTTTACAATCTATGAATAGAAAACAGAGCACTAAAAGCCATTTTTAAATATTTGATTCGGTTTATAAAATCATTCATAAGAAATAATAAATATAGGATAATAGTAATTCACGATCATGTAATGTTTTCATACCATCATGAGAATTCGATATTCATAAAATTTTACTTCTTAGAATTAAACAAAGGCAAATTTTAGCAATAATTTAAATTATATTGAAGTAATTCGCTTTAGTGCCAGTTAACATAAACTACTTGATTAATTAAAGAATATAAAGAGGAGATCAGAGTAGCCTCAATGGAGGCCAATTCAGTTCATGGTAGTAATACTCTCTTATTCCATAACTACGAACCATCAACATCATTGACTCTAGTCACTGATTTTAGACTATAAGATCCTGTCAAGTTAGAGTATGAAATGTTTATGCTCCATTTGGCATGTAGATGTTTTTAGACTGACCATGGTCTCAAAAGTTATTTAGTTTTCATTACTTAAATATATTTTGGTTTGAAAAAAATTATAATTTACGGCTTTTCTAATTAAACTTGTTTTTTCAAGTTATAACTGTAAAAACTATCATAGTACTAAATACACGGTTACTAAACTTGCTTTATTGCTTTATTTGTAGTAGGATTTTATTTTAAAAGAATTTATTGTTCATTGAAATGGAAGCTTTGATTTCAAGAGCATAGTTTCAAGAGTTTATTATAAATAAAAGTTTTGCAATGCTTCTAAAGCCTTTTAAAAAGCTTTGCAAATTATCAGTAGGTCACCACCCATTACTGCTATCACCAGAGCAAGTTAAAGCATCGACCAACCAAATTTTGGAATCAAAAGCTTGTCATTTACAGCAAGAACTTATTAAGTTGTCGGTGAAGGTACAACTTTATTTCTTTGCACAATATTTGAATGAAGAATCCTACAATCTTACATTATATGGTGTAGAAGGGGACAGAGAGCTTAGCCGCCAGGCGAAGGGGCAAGAGGCTAGGAGCCTAAATGGCTACTTCACTATCTACTACCAAGTGCCCATGAGGCGTTGTGGCGTTATATTGAGTCTCAACCACTTTGAAGCATCAAAAAGCAACCAATCAACGCACGACTGTGCACTATCCTAGATGATTCAGACTCATGAGTACTTCGCTCTACTATCACCTGTCTCTAAACTGTTATCATCATGTCACATTCTAAGTTCAAAACAAAAACAAAAAAGTTGATTTAATTTTTTTTGTACCTTTTTATGTTATTTTGAAAATTCAATACAATTTACGGGGATTTTGCCTCTCATTAAAAATTTAACACACAATTGACCCCACAAATAGCATAATTTTATTGTGTTAAAATTGGAAGGAAAATTTGCCTCTTATGAGATGTGTTAAATTTTCAAGATAATTATAAAAAAAGAAAGAAAAATAAAAGGATACAGAGTTAAAAGTATGCCATTAAAATAGAAATAAAAAAAACCATTGTTTGAAAACAACATGGATGCAAGCATTCAAAGAGGAAAACAATAGTGGCGTAGAATTTTAATAGAAAGAAAAAACAGGTATAAACATTCGAATAAATAAAAAATCAATAAGCACAAACGTTGATTTGTTCATTGTTTCTGTAATTTCCGGAATTAGGATGTGAATGAGTTGTCTAACACAAAGGCCCACATTTTAGTGTCATATGTCCATTTTATGTATACATCAGCAATTATCGAGTAGATTCTACTAAAAAATTTACAAGTGTAAAAACAATTGTTTTCAAATGAAAGAGAATAGGTGTGGGAAGAAGAGAATAGGTGTTTTCAAAAGTTACTACAAAAGGATTTTGCATTCAAATGAAAGAAAACAAAAACTCTTCCAAAGGATTGAACAATATAATTCAGGTACATTGAATTATGAGTATGGCTCGCTGTTTAAATAATGTGATTATGCTTAGTCATAAGTTTTATAGCATAATTTTGGATGAAATGAATTTTGATTCATTCATTAGTTTTTCAAATAGTTTTCAATTAGGAAGCATTTCAATTTTCAAATATAAGTCCACATCAAAATAGCAATAATACAATTTCAATAAGAAGTTAAAAAACATGAATGCTTAAAAAAAAAAAAACCTCGTATAATATGGATATAGTTGGATCAGATATATGGCAATATATGACAATATAGCCAAAAACAATAAGAAATACATAAATTTAATTTTGGTTAAATGAAATATAAGGTAGGATATTTGAAAGATATGATTAGAACCCACGAGAATATGAGAGAGATATAGCTAAAATACTCGGTGTTAAACTTTTTATTTTAAAAAAAATCCAAATATAATTTTAAGTTTTATGAGTTGAAAACAATCAAACATTCAAGTAAACATATCTTTTTTTTTTGTGTGTGTGTAAATCGGACTGAAAGCCCTGAATTAAAATGAGATTTTAATACATAATAGAATACAAACCGCCTTTAGGTGAGTTATTAATAACCCAATCCTCCCTAACAAATGGATTGGCTAACCTTACACCTCGCTTCAACTAATCATTAAAGTGTTATCTCCTCGTCACAATTAAGTATGCTAGGATCAATGTTTAATATATGTGTGTGTGTGCGCCCACCAAAAACTTAAACTAATTATGGAAGTGAACTTCACTTTCTTATTAAAAGAGTCCTGCACCAGGTGTCAAGTGCTCGTGAGCTGCACCGAGCACCATTACAGTGTTGTAAAAAGTCAAGCAAGTTACTTTCGGTCAATTTCGTTCTTCTAAGCGAGGTTATGCAAGAGAGGAAATTTGCATTCCTAAATCCTTGCGCAATAATTTTGCTTAATTCTAGACATTGTGGTGTTCTAGGAAGTTTTACTGAAACCGATGAACTTCCTAAAAAAAATTTGTGATGGGGTTTTTTTATACAGCGAGAAAAACTACAGTGTGTGGGTGAATTTGGATATTGAATATATGAGGGGGCTTGTTTGAGCGGTTTAACTATTGGAAAAATTATTTATGCGACACTAATTTTTCATGTATATATGTTCCTTTAGTTAGCATTGCATTATTTTCTTGGAATAGAAGAGTTAATACATAACAAATAATCATTTCTATTTTGAGATAACAAGAATTCTTCACTATAAAAACATATTTGTATTTATATATTCATTTATGTTTCTCAAACTTTTTATACAAAACATAATATCCTTCAATTTAGAGAAACACACAGAAAATACGAGGTTGGTTGCTAAATCAGAATTCCTTCGTGTAATTGCTACCCATCGTCACATCCTCAGCTAACATGGATCTTGCATTTATAATCCATATCATCCTCGTAACCTATCTTGTCTCCTTCTAGACAGTAATTCCTGAAATCAAATAATAAATAATATACCTAGGCCTAGACGTGGCTGATGATCCCAACACACACAACACAGCACAACAGCACGAGCATATGCAAATCATGGCAAAACTGGTGGTATGCATATCAAAGTCAGGAAAGTGACAAGGCCCACATAAGCGGACAAACTTCTCTAGTAGGAGATCCTGTTGATTTTTCCAATGAACAAGGATATACCAAGTGAATCTCGCTCCCTCTACAGTGACAGTTAGACGATTTGAAAAGGGTTTTTGTCTCTCAGTGTATGTGTTTCCAAAAGCCAAGCAAATATATAATATCATGAAATTCAAAGCATATCTCTAGCAAAAATATCTTCCATATGACCACGATCAAATCAAAAACGAAGAAAAAATAAAATTTAAGGCAAGCTTAAAATGGAAAGTATAAAGAGACAGAATTAAGGACGTGCCTGTTGCCACTGCAAAACTCGAAGAGCTTGCCAGTGGAGGAGAAGATGATGACCGCCATCTCAACATCACACAGAACCGATAGTTCTTTAGCTTTCTTTAATAAACCTCTCTTTCTCTTTGAGAAACACACTTGACGGCTGCTTTTGTCTTCGATTCGTTGTAACTGCACCTTCCCTCTCACCATGACCGATCCACCAAGGAGTGATCTCTGCGTTCTGTTTCACAAGAAGAAAATGAAGCAGTGTAGCTTAGTCAGAGAGAAAATGGAGAGACGATTGGGGATTCTTATAGATTTGAGCAGAAACAGTGAGGAATCGAGTTGGGTGAGTTGGTGATTCCGGGTTGAGAATACTATAAATGACTGGCACGTGGACGCATATGATGGCTTCAATTTCCGTATTTGTTTTCGGGCTTAAAATGGCTAATTCTACTTTTGTCCTTTGTAATGCGGTTTTTTCCTTTAAAAGCTAGAGCTGTTGATAATGGTAGCTGTGGTGTGTATATTTTATTAATGGGGTGTTTGATAATGTGGTTATGATTGTATTTTATTTGAAAATATATTATAATAATATTTTTTTAATTGTAAAATTATTTTTTTATATCAGTAATGTATCAAAATGATATAAAAATAATAAAAAATATTAATTTAAAGCAAAATAAAATTTAATTTTTAAAAAATATTTTTAAAATACAAAAATAAATAGAATATAAAAGCATGTGACGTTAAGTAAATACCCGGGAGTTATTTACATGAGACCGAAGTATTGGCTACATGCTGTAAATATTATAGTAGAAATAAATAAATGAAATACATTTTATCTAAAAATAATAATAAATAAAAAAATCTCAATATAATTAATAACATTGACTGAAATTAATTAAAAAATAGACCATGTTGATTGAAATTCATAAAAATTAAACTATTTTTTAACACTAACTAGGGTGTGTTTGTTTTGCAAAACAAATATTTACCTACAATTTTATTTTTATTTTTAAAAAAACATTCTCTTGAAAAACGATTAGTTTAACTTTTTTTAATGTATTACGAAAAAATATTTTTCTATGGAAGTAAAATAATTATTTTTCATTAATAGTTATAATTGAGCGGTGGTGATGAGATGAGAGAAATGAAATGTTACTGATAATAATGGTAATGTTAAAGATAAGAGTAGACTCCACTAGTTGAGGTGGTCATGGTCATATTATTACCAATAATAACGAGATTTTTCACTGAAAAAAAAAAGATATTAAGATTATAACTATTTTTCATGAAAAATCAAAATAGTAGTTATCTTATTTTTTTATATTTGTGATAATATAATTATTAAATATTTCTTTTATTTCTTTTTATGAAAAAAGTACTTATTAACTCTAATAAAAAGTATTTTTATCCTTAATATTAAAAATATATCTATTAACTAAATATGAAAATATAAAAGAACATAATTTTAATCTTATATATTGATAAAAATTCTTGTATATAAAAGAAGAATATTGTATTATTCACCGTTTAGTTTTCTTTTTCATTTATAAAAAAATGAAAAACCTGTGAAAGAAAATTGTGGAAAATATATAAAAAATATGTTCTTCAAAATTAGCACAAGTAAATTTTTTGAAAAGTAGCACTATCAAGATAATCACATTAAATTGATTTTAAATTATGTATAAGAATGAGGTAATTGTTAGCAAAATACAATTGCCTATTTATATTGATTATGTTTCGTAAATCTATGAAGTATATGAAAAAATCAATAGATCATATGAATATTTATGATAAAGTGAAATACTATATAATAAAAATTAAAAGATTGTGTAACATGCTCAGATATGTGTATTTATAGTTGAATAACAAATCATGAAATTTTTATAAAAGAGATCATGCATGTCATTAAAAATAACAAACTATATTTTGAAAAATATTGTTATGGATAAATAAATAAATAACTAGACTTTTAAATTACTAATTACCCAATAATTTCTATAATTGTAATTTCTTCAATTACTATTCTTTGTCATAAAAGGAGATGAAAATGAACTCAATAATAATATTTTGATGGTGTTTAATAAAGAGACAAGACATCAGGGATGAAAATGATGGTACGAGGTTGTAGGATACGAGATGCTAAGATGTAATTGATTTGTATTCGGTAAAGTGGACAAAAAAAGACATTTTTGCTCCTATATTTGTTTAATTACAGTTTATTTTTTATTTTATACTTTAATAAAAATTTTTGTGCATGTTATGTTAGACATATGATTTAATCATGTTTTAGCATATTTTTAAATATATATATTCGTCAATAATTAAAAAATAAAAGCATTTTTAATCTAAAAATTAAAATGCTAAACACGCGCATTCACGCACACGTACACATAAATTACTGTAACTTTCAACTTTTTTTTTGGATTCGAAGAAACCCCACCATCCAGAAAGCGTATTTTGTGGGTTCAGGTGAGCTAGTAAAACCCCGGCTGTCCCAGGCTCTTATAAGAGATGCGTGCCCTGACTCGAACTCGAGACCTGCTATGTAGATCTCAAACCCTTTACCATCACGCTATTACCTTTCAACTTCATAGATGACATTTATAGTGGCATGGATGCTGTAATAGAATGACATAAGGAACCAACGTTGTAAACCCTTGCAGCGCTGATCAACTGTAATAAGGGATCAAATGGTTTTTTAAAGTATTTTTTTATTTAAAAATATATTAAAATAATTTTTTTATTTTTTAAATTTTATTTTTAACATTAATATATTAAAATAATCTAAAAATATTAAAAATAATCTTAATAACAAGTAATTGTTTATGAAAACAATAATATTGCTTAATTTGGATGATCGTCGCTTGTGATTTCTTAAGTCGTATTCATAGCACGCTTGGAGCACGTGATTAGTTAAGACGGCAACTATCATTATCATTTTTTATTTTGGTAAATTTAAAGGCCGAAAGTGAGACACCTGGAACTCTTTAGCATTTCAGATATTTGACGAAATATCCTCGTAGGCTTCAGGCCGTTTGTATGCGAATTTGGTCTCGTATAGGCCGTAGGTCACCGCCATACGGGGATATTTTTATCTTGGATAAAATATTTTATAGAAAAATGATATTTTTTGTTTATTTTTTTATATATTTAATAAAAATCTGCTTTTAAACTGGAAATATAATATATTTACTAAAAAATACTTTCATTTCATAAAGACGTATAAAAAATCTTATACTAGTTGGCTACTTGGCTGTTCTTTGCCGTCAACCGAGTAAATATAGTCATTAGCAACTTATTTTTTTATAACATCAAAGAATGTTTTTCAATGCGAGAAAAATGTTTTTTTATCGTGAGCCAAAACCCTTGCAGAGGGCTACAAAAACAGAACGCCGACTATTATAATAAAAAATAATACCATAAAATTTCATGACAAAAAAGAAAAGATCAAACGGTATTTAATATAAAAAAAATGACAACTGAATAAAATCTAAAAACAATTATGAAGGGTTGTGAAAAAAAAAAAAGCTTGCTAATATAAAAGGCAATGATTCCATAAAAAAAATGAAATTTCATATTATTTTTTAGTCAATTAGGATAAATTGTAAAGTGCATTAAAAACATTAAAAAAAAAAAACAAAATAAGCCAAACTAGTGCATGGGCCTAAATGTTTGGCCCAATCAATAGAGGTCTGGCCCACATGTAACGCCTTTATATATATATATATAAAAGAAAGGGTAGACAAAGTGTTGTTCATAATTATCTCAAAAAAACAAACAGCGTAGGCGAGACGTCATCTACTATTCTAGTTTTTGATGACCGGAGGATTGCTGAAAAGTTAGGCCGTGAGTTTTTCTGTCAAAAAATTTAATTTTCAATTTGTTTTTGACCTAAAATACTTAGAAAATATTATCTTCATCATCGCCACTATCACATCATCACCATCGCTTCCACGACCTTATCATTATAACACATCATCAATCATTGTGGGACTAGTATATTTTTTTTTCCACATAATTATTTACAAAACATTATAAAAATCAATTTCATGTAAAATTCATGAAACATTTCACACAAAACAAACATCCCTTAACATTTAAGGTCTTATTTTTATTCTTCAACCAAATACAACCTTATATGCAATCTTTTAATTTTCTATTTTGAATTTCATCTTCCTTTAGCTATTTTTCAATTAAGTTATTTAAGAAAACAATGTTAGAGGCTTAGGTCGTTGGTAAGTGGATTTGCTCTCTGTATTATCATCACAACTCAAATCTTTTAAAGAATAATGTGTGTGTGTGACTTGCTTAAAACACATCAGAATATGTCGTATGATATCCTAAATTGAATAGTAATTTTGAGATGGTAGCACCTTTTAGCCAAAAAATAATTATCTGGTATGAAAAACTAATTTCTGTATAAGTTTTAATTGCCCTACGGTTAAGTTCCGTTCGTCAGTCTTTGCTCTATGGTTTTAGGATTTGTTTTAGAATACTATATTATTTAAATTAGAAATTAAATAAAAATTAGAAAAAGTAACCTCCACTTCACATTTCTTACAAACCTATCACAGATCATAAAATTACCATAAGGATGCAATTTATATCTCAATTATTCCTTAAGAGTTAATCAATGTATCTGATTTGTTCATAGGAACCCAATTGAACACTAATTATTAAATTGTAGGACCAAAATGTAACAATTCAAACTTCAATGACCATAATATTATCATCATAAACTTCAAATGACTAAACTGTAGTATTTACACTGCTGGGACCAAGCATAGGATCTTTCGGAGTCCCTAACACACACCAAGACAAGGTAATAAATCATCAATAAATCTGACTTGCATGCTAGAGCCTAATTGAAAACTGTCTTTTACATTCAGAGACCAAATCATGATTTTTCATAACCAAGGGACTAAACCATAATTTTACAAACCGGGGACCAAATTATAATTTTGTCATCTTCAACCTCGCAAATGGGTCTCTCCAGAATTTCAAAACTGATTATTCCAATTTCTTCCATTTTTTTCTATTTTCTTTTCAGTATTAAAATTCCTTAAGATCTCTAACCATAATACACCAATTAAACAAAGTCTCATCTCAAATCAATTGTTTCTACCATTAAACCCATATCACTATCAATTCAACATGAAAAACAAATAACTCAACTTAATCTTACCATAAATTAACTTCAAAGATCAACCCATCTCACATCCTTACTAACAGCCAATATACTTCATCTAAATCAATTCTTGATCATCTTCAAATCCTTACTAATCAAACAAACTTAACATATATACAGAACCATACTTAACAACAATAATCACTTTTAACAACAGTAATCTCACCTTAACTACTTACTCTCCCCGTAATCCATTTCGTTTCTTTTCCTTCTCCTACCTCCCTTCTCTCGGTTCTTCTTTCTATTTCTGGTTTCATCTTTTTTTTCTTTTATGACTCTTATATATAATAGTAAATGATGACAATAGCGTAAATAACTCAAATTAAATGAAACGTCCAATTTTCCCACCAGTCATTATTAACCATAATTATTTATAAAAGGGCAATATTATTTTTTTAATCCTTATGATTTTATTCTTATTTCACTCCTAAGTCCACAATTTATTATTAATTATTAGACCGGAGTATATATTCAGACTGGGTGCAATGACTTTCGCAAGTATTGACCCTCTAATAATCCTATAATTATTTAATTTTAAAAAAAGAAATTAATTAATCAAATTGAAATTTCTAATTTAGTCTCCTTTAAAAGTTATGCAATTTTATAAGCATGAGTCTTTGAGGAAGAATTTTATTAGACTTGTAGAGTTACTTTATTTTAATATAACCTTCACCACCAAGACTTTAGAGAATTGACTTTGTGGTTAAAGATATTTCTTGATTTTTGTATCTGAATTTTGGAACTAAAACATTAGGAATTTCACTTCATCTAAATGTATTGAGTTGATGTATAATGTTTGTTTTTAGGATTGTTTAGAAAAAAAAATTTAATCTTGTTTTATGATGAACAAATTATTTTCAAAATATCCCTAATTATTGGAAAAAAAAAAACTTCTCGACAACAAATGACTTTAATAGTCATAAAAAAATCACAAAATAACTATCATTCAATAGTATCCTATCACTCGAAGGGTAAAAAAATCTTTTCACATTGTCCATTTATCATTCTAGAATTGTTTGAGGATATCTTGGTCCTTTTGTAATTTTTAAAATAGTTAAATTACTTGATTTTTCTTAAAAGCAAAAAACAAAAAACTTTGGCTCAGGGACATTTTTGATAATTCCTTTTGCTACGCGAAGTATAATTATTCTATTACCCTTGAAGTAAAAAATTCTTAGGCTTAACTTTAGGGGCATATTAGTTATTCATATTGTTTTTTTTGGCAATAATCATGTGTTCCAGGGGTGATTCAATAATTTAATTAAAAAAAAGTGCTAGCACATTCCACAAATGTGCCAGTAAGTGAATTTCATGTTGTGTGCAGTGGTGATTGATTTTTTTTTTCTCTTTCTTTTCTTTGGATTTCATTTCAAGCCTTGTAACATTTCACATCAACCCTTCAATATATTTGGTCTTAGGATTTGTTCTCTGTTTTTTTAATTGTTACTTTTTATATTTCAATTAATTTATAGAATTGAGTCCTCTATTATTATTTTTTTAATTTCAGATTTAGTCTCTATTTTTTTTATTTCTAGTTTTTTTTGTTTAGGATGTTTTTAAAATTGATTTATTTTTACAATTGCATCCTCTATTATATTTACATATCAGATTTTATCCTCATTTTTTATGTTATTTTTTTCCTTGATAAGTTTTTTAATTGATATATTTTTTTTTAATTACATCTTTTAACATTAAATTGAGTTTCTTGATTGACTCCAAGTCTTGGATATAAGAGGTTGCGAATTTGAAAACTTGACCCATATTTAGGAGATTTGCCCGAGTTCATTTATCTATTTATTTTAAAACTCATATTTTTTAGTTTCATTATTAAACACTTGATTTGATTCGATATTGAGCTCAATAATCCATTTATTTGTTTTCTTTATGTAGGATTTTTCACTAATTTTAAAAATTACCCGAGTTATCATAGTTTTTTTTATTTGCTGTTCTTTGTTGGATTTATCTTTTTTAAAAGGATTTTTTAATTAAATTAATTTAAATTGATTGTTAAATATTTTTTTTAAAAATATTATCTAGTATGTCATCTTCTCCATTTTTTTAAAGGTTAAACAAAAATATTCGGCCCGCAACGTAGCGCTAGGTAAAAAATCATTTGTTTTTTTTTTAAGTTCATGTTTTTTCAATATCATCCTTTAAGATTTTAGTTTTTGGAGATTGGGATCCGTAAACATTTTTTTGGCTTTCTATTGGATTTTTTACTAATTTTAAAAATAATTCAGGTTAACTCAGGTCTTTTTATTTTTTGTTCTTTGCTAATTTTTTAATCACATTATTAAATTAACCCGACTTAATTGATCCAATGAGATCAATGAATTGAGCATCCTTTTTTTTTTTAATGTTAGAACCAATTCGGTATGGGTCGCGGCATACCACGAGTCGCAAATCTAGGTTTGCTCAAGTTATTGTTTTAATTCTTTTCTTTAATCGACGTTTTTGTTTCTCATTTTAGGCCTTGAATATTTGGTTAATTAAAATTGAGTTTTCTAATTTGTTTTGATTTGAGTTTTATAGGGTTATTACAGGATCATGCCCTAAATAGCGGGTTAAATATGGTTGGCCCGAATCAATCTAGTCTATCGACATCTTAATATATATATTTTAAAAAATATATAATCCAATATGTCACCGTCATAATATTTTAAAAAGGTTTCACCCATTATACATCAAATTCTTAACATTTTAACATCTTTAATTTTTTTTTATAATATTATAAAAAATAATTTAGTCTGCAGCATAACGGAGGTCAAAAGACTATTCTTATCTAAAATAAATTGCATGCAAGTGAAAACAAGAATATTCAATTTTGTTGTGTTAAACTACCTAAACCTATTGGATATTCAAGAAAAATGGATAGTGAGAAGAAGAGGAAAACGTAAGGGAACCCGATCCAACGTCCTAGGAGTACCTACTACTATACATGAAGCAAATACATTCACGATAACACATAATTTAAAAAATGATAGCAAGTATCTCGAATAAAAGAATAGGATAAGAATATTATTTTTACAAATATTCAAATGATTTTGTTTTTTTTTAAATAAGAAATTTAAATAAAGAAAATCTATTCACATGAGGCAGTAGAAAACTTAGCAGACCAAGGACGAAGATCAAAAAAGTATGATCCGAAGTCCGAAAACCTTCGAATCAACAAATCCAAACAAGCATACCGCATCAAAGAGGGAAAAAAGCAAAGTAAACATATAAAAGCATCTTTTATTTATTTACTCATGATATAATTTATGAATAACTTAAAAAGCTTAGATAAACAAGTAGATAATGCATGGTTTAGGTTTCTGATGTGTTTGTTTGATGTGGGAATCTTGTTGTTATTGTAGTTTATAATTAAAAATGAATTTGTTGAGAAGTTTCTTTTTTGGATAAATTTCAGGAATTATGTTATTTTTTTTTATCTTTTATCTTTTTTTTTATTTTTAGTTTTTTACTAGATTGGTGCTTGTTCTACAATATTGTGGGTTGTGTCAAAATTTTTCAAATATAAAAAAAAATATTTATGCAACATCAATATATTTTAAGAAAACAAGAAAAGTATGTGACATAAGTCATTCATTTGATTGAGTTCAATAAAATCGTTTAATTTAATAAAATGATTAAAAAAGGACATCGACAATAAATAAAAGAAAAAAAAGCAATAATTAACAATAAAAAATGAGATGGCAATATTGTACTCGGGAGGAGAAGAAAGAAAAGCTCGTTAGAGATTCACCATCGATCTACCGTGGATACCGCTCCATCACCAAAAAAAGCTCATCAATATGATTCTAATGTCACAAAGAAAGGCTGCATGATGATCACAAAAGAGGTTGCACACACTGCTATAGTAACGACCCATAAAGCAAATCAAGCAAAATATCATGAAGTAAGCATCTCATGCTTATATTTAATCCATTAATTTAGTTTAATCAAAAAACAAAAATTCTTGAAGTGAGCATTTCATGCCAGACCCACGTCTGTTTAGGCTCAGCATGTAGCAGAATCCAAGAACATTCTCCAAACTTATATGTACTTGGGCTCAACGTGTAACTGAATTAAAAAATGTTAGGTCTGACAGCTCACCAGACCCACGTCTATTTGAGCTTAGTGCGGGGCTGAACCCAAGAATGTTGGGTCTAGCAGCTCATTAGACCTATATATACTTGGGCTTAGCGCGTAGCCGAACCCAATGATGTAGGGTCTGACAGCTCACCAGAGCGATATATACTTGGGCTCAGCGTGTAGTTGAACTCAATTATGTCAGGTCTAACAACTCGCTAGACCCTTGTCTATTTGGGTTTAACGCGTAGCTGAACCTAATGACGATGGGCCTGATAGCTTGCTAGACACACGTCTATTTGGGCTCAGCGCGTAACTGAATCCAAGGATGTTGGGTCTGGAAGCTCGACAGAACCATATGTACTTGAGTTCAATGTTTAGCTGAATCCAAGAATATTGTGTCAGGAAGAAAGTCACACCCATGTCATCCAGGCCAGATATTCTCCCAAGTCTATATATGTTAAGTTATCACACTTTTTTTAAAAATAAACTTAGACTAAAACTAAATTTTAAAATAT
>Ga0307515_10014634_pt1 | contig 14523 bp, 6 predicted proteins | sample 17_EM_MG_FD_194513 | JGI IMG/M metagenome (GOLD analysis project Ga0307515, IMG submission 194513) | Populus trichocarpa ectomycorrhiza microbial communities from riparian zone in the Pacific Northwest, United States - 17_EM | ecosystem: Host-associated > Plants > Roots > Unclassified | place... | reverse complement strand
AAAATATGAAATTCTCCTCCCCTCCTTATTCTTATTATCAGCCGGCCATGGATGAGAGAAGGGATGGGTATTTATAGTCCCATCTCTTGTTAATTCCATTTTGGCCCCATCTTTCACCCTTTTTTTTATATATATTATAACAACATTTTGAATTATTATAAACCCCCCCCTCTTTGTATATTTTATTCTCGGGCTTCACAAGGTGTATTTGAAAAACACGCCCTAAATAACCAAACACAACCTTATATCTTAAAGAAAAAAGTGGTGTGCCAAACACGCCCTTAAGGATGGGTTTTGGGCTTGGTCCAACCACGTCGGCTGGTCATATCGGGTCTGAGGTCCCAACCCACATATACAGGCTGGGCTCAGGCCCAGCTCAACTTGTTTTATAAGGTTAACAAACGGCCCAACAAGTCTGTTTCCTTTTTTATAAGTAGGTTGGACTCAACCCAGTCATATGAGTCCGACTTAAGTCCAGCCCATAAAAACTTAGTCATTGACCCAACCTAGTTACCAAGTCATTAACCTAGGTAGAATACGAATTATTTCACATTCTACAAGCTAAATAATACAATAATAGAAGAAAAGGGAGGAGGATTACCTGGCCTGGGGGTTCTTGTTGGTCTATCGTGAAGATGGTGGGCCAGGATGGAGACTCTAATGGGTAGTGGAGTTGTTTTCGTTGCTGGCCTAGGAGAGCCACTTGCTACTTGTTCATGGTTGAACCAAAGCTACTGAATCTGGTCACGTTGCAAGGAGCTACTGGAACTTGTTATTGGTTCTTGCAGAGGCAATGTTGTTGATACTAGTTGTCGGTCTGCTATGAGAAGAAGATGTTGGTTGAAGACAGAAGGGTTACTGATGCTTACGGCGTGGATTGTGGGAAGGAAAGGGGTTTGTTTTCTGGGTTAAAAAGATGAAAAGTCTAGTATAAGGGTGTTTTTTTAGGTGGTGTTTGCAGAAGGTCATAGAGAACTGGTGGGGGTGTATTTTTGCTTCGGTTTTTCTTTGGAAAAAAATTCATTGCCTTTTCATCTCTATTTCCTCCTTTTTATGTGGTCTCAGAAGATTTTCACATCCTTTTTCAACCATTGATCTACCCCCATTGCATCTCCTCCTTTGATGTTGTTATAGTACAAGAATAGCTGGCCTAAAAACCTGGTTTGGGTGTGGGTTTTTGGCTTCAGTGTTCCAAAATTATTGTTATTTCATCTAGCAAAGAGTACAAGTGACAAAGTGTAAAGGTTTTTTTTTTTTTTTTGTCTCGTGTAAAGGAGAGAGGAGGGAGTTTTAAACCTTGCAAAAAAAAAAAAACAGGTTCCTATTCATTCTTTCTCATTGGAGGTTGAGTGCTTCCTAAAACGACGTTGTTTTCTTTTTTCTTTGTGTGTGTGTGTGTATAAAATGTTGTTTTATACAAAACACGTTGTTTCATTTAAATGAAACAGTGTCGTTTTGGCATTTAAGGTTTGAATTAGATTTAATTCTTCTATTTCAATTTCAATCTTCAACCTTCCAATTTATTCAATTACATCCTTAATTGAATTTTAGGAATCAATTCCATTTTACCTCTGCACAATTTCAAAAACATCCATTGATTTTAGTGTGTTTTTCATCCTAGTCCTTAATTTTGGATTTATGCAAATTATCTCCAATTGATCATTCAACCTTTGATTTTCTTTAATTTGGCCCATGATTTTGCCTATTTCAACCCCCGAAGTCTTGTGCCTCTTACAAGTCGATCCCTAGTCTTGAAATTCTTTGATTTTGCCTTTAATTGACCTCAAAACTTTATTTTTCTTGAAATATTGTCCATGTTTTCACCCAATTGACTTTGTAAAAATTAAATTTAATCTTCTAAAATTTCAATCTTCTCAATTAAGTTCAAATTAGGTTTCCAATCTTAATTGTTTTCCAATTAAGTCCCTAATAAAATTAATTTGACCTATTAAAAGTCTAATTAAGTCTCTGCAGTTAATTAAAACTTTTAATTTGATCCAAATTAATTCTTAAACTTAATTAAACCTTTAATTGGACCCATCAAATTGACCTATCAAAAGTTTAATTAAGTCCTTGAACTTAATTTTATGAAATTTCACCTAAAAGCCATTTAATTTGGCATTGAATTTGTATTGTCTCTTAGTCTTGGATTTAATGAGATTTAATTGGGCTCTCAATTCTATCTAAAATCCTTGTTTCATTCCTCCCTATGACTGAAATCCTTCTCAACCTGTTCTTGCCAGTATTTTTTATTTTTTGTTGCTTCTCATTTTCTATTTTATTTTTGTATTTTAAAATTTTTTAGAAAAATGGGAGGTTAAAAATTTATGACAATTTTTAAGAAACTTTAATAATGCATTACAGGACTCTAAGAAATAGTTAAGTAGAGTCAAATGACTTTAGAACATGGTGAATAAAGCTGCCAAGCCGGCACAATAACTTCAACACTTCTCCCTTGTGCAGACTTTAGGAACTAAACACAAACTGCTATAAATTGATAAAACTTTGGCTTGGATAAAGCTCTAGTAAAAATATCTACAATTTGCTCTTTCCACCTTAATAAGATCAATCTGTTCTTGCAGAACCTTCTGGATCCTATGTGTTTTGCTCTAGCATGAAATATAGGACATGAAACCAAGATAACGAAACTCAAATTATCACAACAAAGCTCTGTTGGTTTGTCAACTAGCTGATAAATATCATTAATAAGACTTCTCAATCATAAGCATTCTTGTGTTGCAGATGTTATAGCATTATACTTGGTTTCTATACTTGATAAGGCAACAATTAGTTTCTTCTTGTTGCATAATAAAATCGCAGCTAAACTTGTGAAATAGCCAACAGTTGAGCAACTTGACAATGGATCTCCATCCCAATATGCATTTGTGAAACCTGACAAAGTAAAATTATGCTCCCTTCTTGTTTTTTTATAAGGCAACCCATATGTCAAGTTTGCTTTCAGATATTGAAGTATCCTTTTTGCAACTTTAAAGTGCAATCATTTGAGATTTTTGTTTTAATTGACTTATAACACCTACTAGATAACAAATATCTGGTCTTTTTATGGTTAGGTAAAACAAGCTTCCAACAAGCTTACTGTGAAGTTCAGCATTATTGAGTTCTTCTCCTTCATCAGCTTTCAACTTTAAATTTTATTCGATTGGAGACGACATTGGTTTGTAATCAGTTATATTAAATTCATCAAAGGTTTTTTTTTACATAATTTTTTTGAGAAAGGATAATACCTTTCCCACACCTGGAAGCCTTCAAGCCAGAAAGTCCCGAAGAAACTCTCCAAGGTTCTTCATTTTAAACAAAACTTGCAAGTGTCTCTCTAAGCTTAGAAACTTCATGCTCATCATTCCATGTGACTATCATGTTATTTGCATACAACAGTACTAGAACATGCATTTTTGAAGTATTCTTAACAAATAAACTAGAATCAGCTTTCGAAGAAGAAAAACTAGAAAAGCTTAAGTATTGAGCAATCTTTTCATATCAAACCATAAATAGCCTTCTTAAGTCGCAAACATGAGTTAGAAATTATTTAGACTTAAATATAGGTGGTTTTTCTATATAAATTCATGGTCAATCTCTCTATAAAGGAAAATATTTTCACATCTAATTACCAAAGTTTATAACCTCGAGATGTTACCAAGAAAATGTCATTCTTGTAATAAAAATGGATAAAAGTTTCTTCAAACTTTACTAGTTGATGAATATAACCCACAACCTAATACTACATTTAAGAGGTATTGTTACCTTAGATAAGATCCCCGAGTTTCTAGTTGGAGAGACTCAATTCATAACCACAACAAATACATGAAAAAAAATAAAATAAAATAATAAAATGTTAAAGAAGCTTTGAAAACCCAAAAAAGCTACAAAGTTTAGATTTTGAACGCTAGAAGAGGACCAATATTGAACAAGATAAGAAATTCACATATAAACTCAAATATCTTGCTCAAACAAATTGGAAACTATCTAAAAAAAATAGTAACTTGTCATAGTTCTAAAGCAAAAGCACACAAATTATTGTGATTGAAGGAGATAAAAATAAGCAACTCTTTATTTTCTTACTACTTCATTGTTGACATCTTGAGAACAAAAGCTTCACACAATAATTATAAAAATGTAAAAGTCTCTACAAGTTAGCCTTGAACATTTTATTATATGGCTATAACCATTAATGGAGGTTCTACAAGTGTTTGTTTAACTATATATAAGTTGCTAAAACATTTATTGTTGCATTGTCGTGATCGCACAAATTAATTATTCGAACTTAAATAAACAACATAGTATAAAGCAAGCAAGGGGTCGATTCCACGTGGCAGTTTTAGTTTGGATTTTTATGTTATACGATATGCAATTGGGGGGAATTTTGAGATTATCTAGACTATAGCAGAATTAAACAATCAAGTTAAATTAAATAAATCAGAAAACTATCAAGAGAACAAACCTTGGTTTCAAGTAAACATCCACCTATGAAAATCAGAATCGATCATTGAAACGAAACATTAATTTATATTCTGAATCCTTATCTTTTCTTAACATTGGTTAGTTAATAGATTCATCGTATAACTAACCCTAATCATCAAACAATCACAGTGTTCGCACTAGTAATTAAAATTCAATAGCAGCCTTAAGAACTAGATAAGTTGATTAATTTAGACAACAAAAATATCTGCAATTCATGTTTGATTTGATCGAATATTTTCCCTAAGATTGATAACATAGATCCGCTATGATTATTAAACTTAGTTGCTTCACAAGTTCATATATCACAACTCCGGTTTTGATAGCAAACTTAGCAATAGATTGTTCACAATAATAACTTAGAGTCCGCTCACAGTTCTTGAAATAAGCATAGGAAAAAAAACATATTTTGTGTTTGTGGAGGAAAACAAACAATCCTAAGAAATAAGCATAGGAAAATAAACATATTCATTCATCATATAAACTGAAAAGAAAAGGTAAAATAAATCTTATAGTTCTTAAAATCTGAAAGTTTTTATGTCCTTGTAACCAAGAAAAAGAGTTTAGTCTTGCATGTCTATTGAACAACTAATCAAAAAGAAAGAAGAATGCATGATTTTGGGTTTGTAGAGGAAAGGGTGCGTTTTTTTTCTCTTCTACCCCCCCTTCTTCCTTTCTCTCTTTCTTTTTATTTGATAGGAAACCCTAATATCTCTTTCCTATAAAATAGTCCTTACCTAAGTAGACAATTTACATTTAAGTAGTTCAATAACTATTTTCCTAAAAAAAGAGAAATAACCTTGCATAAAATCCTCAAACTTTGACTTTGGACTTATAAGAGTTAAATTTCTGAAATAAAGATCTGGATGTTGGTTTGGATGCTTTGGGAAGTAATTTGGACTTGTTTCTTCACAAAACCTGTTTCCTGGTAGAATTCATGTGGTATCTTAGAAAAATCATTTCTCTCTCATATGAGCTCGTTTTCTACTGAAATTTGGTATGATGATAGGTCTTCAAGTCAGGAATCCAAAACAATTGAGTTTGCATAAATGGACTTCTCTAGCTCAAAATATTCAAGTCGGAATGGCCAAACATCAACATTGGTAGAATACAAGATTTGTCTTTGAAGGCTGCGATCTCCATGCTCTTTTTCTTTTTATTTTTCTTTCCTTATATGTACAAAAAGGTATGGATGTTAGCTTTCTAATGCCACTAGAATCACTTCGTTTCGACCTCTAGAGCTGAAGTTTTGCACAAAACATCGATTGGAGATCAAATCTGACAATTATCTCCAATTTACTTCTTTTTGAATCTTATATCCAAAAGTGCCTTCAAAACATAAAACAAAGAATATCAATGAATTATATATATAAAACATAAGCAAAATACTAGGTAAATGTGGGTAAAACTATCAAATAATGTGGTTGTGTCATTTATCATCATGGAAGGACCAAAACTAAAAGCTTTTCCAAGAAAAATTATCAAAGAAAAAGCCAAAAGTGGCAAGGTCATTTAGTTGGAAAACTCGTGGAGGCGTGGAGACATAAAAGATGAAGAAATTAAGGGGGAGAGAAGGAGAGAGAGAAGGGATTGTTAGAGAAAGAAGAAATTTGTGCTAGAGAGGAAGAGAGAAGAAAAAGACATTGTTGTTCTTCCAAAATTAGGAATTCTAGTCTTTTAATTGGGGCTTTTTACTATCAGACAATTAAATATTTTTTAATGTTTGTCGGTAATTTTGTTGGTAATTAAAACTTAAAATTTTCAATTAAACCTGAAATTTTCCAAGACCCTCCCAAAATTCTCCAATGCAATTTCACTCTATCGTTGATTCCATCTGTAATGGTCAGTGGCATGGTCATGTAATTTTTTTTCAACTCTCTGAAACTTTTCGAGGAACTTAGTTCATCAGTAATGTTTAATGGCAAGGTTCTATAATTTTTTTTTCAACTCTCTATAACTTTCCGAGGGACTTGGTACGTCGATGATTCCATCGGTAATGGTTAGTGGAATGGCTATGTAATTGTTTTCCAACTCTTTGGAACTTTTCGTGGGACTTAGTCCATTAGTGACTTTATTGGTAGTTTACAATCCGTCGGTAATTTCATTAGTATAAAATAGTTATTTTCCAAAGTATTTGTGTATTCTCTATCTATCCAATCTGCAAATACAATAAGATCACAACACAATAACACCATTTTTATTCATAATAATAAAATCATAACAATAAATGCTCCATCAGTGTTAACAACAGTTCATTGTAAATGAATAACCAAAAAGATTACATTAAAGTCAATTTCATTACACATTGATGTTTTACAATTTAATCAGAATTACCTTCTTCTTCTTCTTTAATTCATCATCGTCATGTCCAATATAATCTTCTTCATTAAATTGTTGCTTGTTAATATCATCATCTTCAGTTGTAAGCCCCTAGAAAATAAATGCATGAATTTAAGTAATTAAAGAAGAACCCATTAGTGAGACACAAAATTTTAACTTAAAGTATGAAGATAACATAAGTAAAAAAAAAAAAAAGACAAAGTGTATAAGGATGAAATTTAGGGCCTAATGTGAGAAAGATAAAGAATTAGGGGACTAAATTGAAAAGACATAAATAAGTGAGGGGGAAAAAAGGAGAGAAAACCCATCAGTCCTAGGAAGAAAAGGGGTTTGACAGCAGAAAAGAAAGAAGAAAAGGGGGAAGGGGAGCCATTCTTCTCTTTAAGGCCTTCTCTCAAAGAACATGTAGAGAGAACACATGCAAACCAATTCTTGAGAGTATTTAAGGGGTTTGAGTGAATATTTAACATTAAAAACTAAACAAATTGTAGGGAGAATAAGAGAAGAAGATGGCGGCAACAGAACGAAGATGAAGAGAGACCAAAAGGTTTGAGGGAGAAGAAGCTTTGAGAAGCAAAAACACAGCTAGGAACAAACCTTCCTAGATCAATTTCTAACACTTTTAGGTAAGTTTTATACGAAATTACTAGTTCTTAAATTAGGGTTCTTGAGGGAATTTTTCTGGGGTAAATGTAAATTAAGGATAGAGTGTGTAATAGGAGTGAAGGGGACATAATGGTCTTTTAAAAAAAGAGATATGTACTAAGGCCTTGAATCCTTCGGCCAAAGATGAAAAATGAAGGGGAAAAACCTTTGTAATACTTTTTATGTGTGCATGTTAAAAGAACAAGTGTTTATGATCATGCAAGAAATTATTGCATGCTGAAATTTGAACATCTAAATAATTCATGTGGTGCCTGCTCTTGTGAAATTTAATTATGAGTGTTTAAAATCTCACGAATGATTATTTCTATGGAAATTACATGTTTTATATACAATGGTGATAAAAAGAGTGAAAGAAATGCATGAGAATGATTGGTTGTGTGTTTGACATATAAAGTGGAAATTTGGATAGTGTTCCTAGCTAAATTGTGGCCAGAAATTGGACTAGTTAAAGACAGAATTTGGGATGTTATCGTTCATGAAAGTTGTAGATCAGAGTGTTAAATTTCCAATGGGACTAGATTTGCCCAAATCGGAGTTATAGAACCCTAGATATAGATAACAACTTGAAGACATGTCGGGCTGAGAACTACTGGACAAAATTTATGTCAAACCTTAAACTGAAATTTGAGATTAGCGAATGAGAGAATTCTGGGTAGATTTCTTCATGAAAAATGTGGTTAGTGATGTTAGCGTTTGAAGGGAACATACCTTGCCCTATTTAGAGTTATAGAACTACTAGATAAATACTAGAGAAAGGTCAAGTTGTATGTTGTAGGACATATTCATATGCCACTATATTTCGATGACTTTAAATGTAAAAACAACAAAACTGGGTTTAAACCTCTTCACCAAAGTTGTGTATTCGTGTCTTAGCTTACTAAAGAAATAAACCTTGTTTGAAACCGAGTTCTATAATTCTAGTGGGGAGTGAAACCACAGTTATTAAACCCGGACCGGCCTAGCGGGTCAACCTAAGACCCGGTCGACCCGGTGGTTGGACCGGTTCGGGTTTGTTAAAAGACCGGCTGGTGTAACAACCCGACAAAACCTGATCGACCCAGCGGGTCGACCCATAACTCGAGCGAACCCGAACGAGACCCGTTTTTTTTTTTCAAATGTGGTTTTTCTCCTATACCCCTCTTTTTTCATATTTTTTTAGTTGGTTATTAACACTTTTTAAAGTTCAGTATATAAATATTAGAAAAATGTTTTATTTTTTCAATGTGGGATTTGAAGCCCTTTAATATATATGCTCTATGTTCCCAAGAAAGAAGTTATTTTTTTAATGTGGGATTTGAAGCCCTTTCGTATATATACTCTATGTTCACAAGAAAAAAGTTACGTTTTTTCAATGTGAGATTTGAAACCCTTTTGTATAAATATTCTATGTTCCCAAGAAAGAAGTTATTTTTTCCATGTGGGATTTAAAGCCCTTTCGTATATATACTCTATGTTCACAAGAAAAAAGTTATGTTTTTTCAATGTGGGATAAAAAACTTTTTGGGTTTAAATAATTCAACTTAAAAGGATAACATAGTATCTTTTCAATGTGGGATAAAAAACTTTTTAAAATATTCTTTTAAACTTCATTATTTACAACATGTATAGCCTATATTCACATGGATTTTTTCTTAATTTTTTCATATGAAATATTAAAACTTTAAATATTTTTTTTAATTTTCCCGGGTTGATCCGTGAAACTCGGGACCCAACCCTTTGGCCGGGTGAACCCCCGAGTCGGGTTTGATAACTATAAGTGAAACACTAAACTGTGTTCTAGTGTATTGTAATAAATTGTCAAACATAATGAGTCTAAGTATGAAGTTTAAAGAAGTGTTTCTTGTACAAAGAATGAGTATGTGGATTTTAAAGAATGTACTAACGGAAAGTATTTTTATGATTCAGGAGAAACACCAGGGACAAGATCTTCTATCGTTGGAGCTCACTCGACCAGAGAGGGAGGTAAGTAAAATCTTACTTACAACTTATGATGTCGATTTAAGCTTTTGGTTGTAATTATATATACTATATATGAAAAGAATGTAGATGAATCATAAATGGTGATGTGAAACTAATGTGATTGCATTGCTTTCGCAATATGTGAAAGCCAATGTTGAGATCGTTTTCAAAGTTTTTGGAAACCAATGTGATTGAGTTGCTTTCGCAATGTGCGAAAGCCAATGTTGAGATCGTTTTTGAAAACCAATGTGATTGAGTTGCTTTTGCAATATACGAAAACTAATGTTGAGATCGTTTCTAAAGTTTTTGGAAACCAATGTGTTTGGGTTGCTTTCGCAAATATGCGGAAGTCAATGTAATGATTGTTTTCGAAGTCTTTTGGGAACTAATGTGATTGAATTACTTTCGTAATGTACAATAGTCAATGTTATGAATGCTTCCAAAGTTTTTCAAAAACCAATGTGACGGGGTTGTCTTTAGAAACGATCTCAACATTAGTTTTCGTATATTGCAAAAGCAACTCAATCACATTGGTTTTCAAAAACGATCTCAACATTGGCTTTCGCACATGTGAAAGTCAATGATGAGAGTGTTTTTTTCAAATTGTGTGGAAATCAATGGGATTAAGTTACTTTTACCGAGACAAAGCCAATGTAAGTCTCCGCAAATTGCTTGAAGACTAAGTATGTTTTGGTTGTTTTACGAATATGTAACTAAATGTTGTGTTATTGCTCAAGTTACCTTGAGAATTATGGTAAATCGAATTGTTATGATATTTTTAAGGTCAATGATAAATCGTTATGAAATATTTGATAACTATATGAATCAAAGCACACTGACTGATTTAAAACTGAGAGTTAATCGTACATATGTCAAGTATGAATATCTCAATGTGGTATTATTGTGGAATTATGACTATTGTTCGTGAAATCTTCTATAGGATTGGATAAAAAAGATGAATACTCTTATCATTATACATTCTTATAAGACAAATTGTTTTTGAAATACAAATTTATGCTTAATAAATCTTTGTTGCAGGACCTTTGCGTATTGGCGGGCCAAGTAATTAAGTTATAATCAAACTTTAGAATTCAAAAATTTTGTTGTACATGTAAATAATTTTGTAAATTTGACTAAAAGCTTTCTCTTATGATTTCTATTTCTTTAATGACATTGTTCTACCTATGTTTGGATTTATGCATGGAATTCTTAAGTAGAATATTATTATGCAAGTTGATGTATATCTTCACGTAATTTCCCATGATGTGTCTAAATAAAATAATCATGTTTTATATTGGACATTAAATTAAATTCAAATAAAATAAAATACATGTATAGGTAGTAAAGGGATTAATTAGAGTTCTAGTAAGGTAAGCATAATTTGATGTATATCTTCACATAATTTCCCATGATGTGTATAAATAAAATAATCATATTTTATTCTGGACATTAAATTAAAATCAAATAAAATAAAACACATGTATAGGTAGTTGATTAGTGATTAGTACTTAAGAGTACATTCTCATTAAGACTTTATGTCATCATATTTCACTTAAAGTATCATTAAATTCTCTAACTTAAGCATGTTCTATAATAACAAGTCTGATAATATAAGATAGTTTTAATTTATGGTAAATGCCCATTTTAAATGCAAACATATCTCACAATTCAAAGGATTGATTGATGTGAGTAACTATTGAAAGTGGAAGGACAAAGAAAGGGCTAAGCTTAGAAAAGAGATGCTGGTTCAATTCAAACTGAAACACCATTCATTCATTGGGTCATATCTGGAGCTGTAGATCTTGGATTTCAGTATGGTTTATATTGCTAGAAATATAAAAACATAGGCCTAAAACATTCATGAAGAGTCCAAGACTTAATTCTGCCGTTTTGGAGTCCAAATCTTAATACCTTACTTGTTAAATGATTAATCTAGATTTGTGTTGTATAACACTTGGTAGAATAAATGTTTGATCCTGCATAGTCTTCAGCCGACATCGTTGTTATGAGAGGAACTTGATTTGTTGTTAACATAAGTTAGCATCATGAATTCCTGACAATATTTAAAAGTATGGTGTTACTAAAATAAGATAATTAATATGATCATGTTAAAAATTTATAATGAACTATTAAGAATAAATCATCCGATTGGAACCTTCTTTATGTGTGGTTTTCAGTTGAGTAATAAAAAGAGTTTATACTATACTTATTTTTAATACCATTAGTGGATCCTCTAACCTTGATAACTGTTTTTATCATTGTTTAATCCTCACATTAATCTCACATCTCAAATATCTCTTTAACTCTTTATTACATTATATATATAGTTGACCTCATTGTGGATCGACCCCGGTCTTGCCAAGTTATTTATTACTTTGACACTCCTGCACTTGGGATAAGACATCAACTCTTTGATCGTGTCAGTAATAAAGGGATTAATTAGAGATCTAGTAAGGTAAGCATAGTGTGTGCATAAATGAAAGAAAAGCTTAAGACATGTGTTTAGGTTGTACCTTCTCCTTTTATGTAATTCAAATTAATAAGTATATGAGATTAGATATATTTCTATCTTAGTATTTATTTATAGTTAAGTTCTTGTGGAATGGATATGATGTGATTATTGAAACAGTGCAATATGTATATATAATGTTAAAAGAATGGATAAAATTGGCTTGTGGTTGAAATGATATGGATTAAAGTCTAAGACAAATGGACTATGCTGCAATAATGATTATGAAATGGATGAGATAGTTGAAACTTGGTATGTTCACTTATAAAGGAAACTCTGCCAAATTTTCACTAAAATTACTAATAAATAAAGGAGCATGATTGCATGTATAAATAGACAAAAAAAAATCCATGATAAAGACTCATATTCAGTTGAAATGTGTAAATTGTTGTAGAATTTCATGTTTTAACATCCTCTAGAGGATGAGGGTGTTACATCATTGACTTCTATATGTCTATTGATTTTCAATAAATCATTTTCCTCCTTAATGTCAACATCAACAAAAATATTCTCAGCAACATGAAAAATTGAATTTTCTTCTAAGCCGGTAGACAAAGCAACTCGATATGCAACAACTAACTCATCAATTTGAAAGACATTGTCTCTTGCATTTACTTCATCGTTACCATCCTGAACAATTTAGACATAACCTCTAGGTTTGGTTTTCACTATGGATAACCAATCAGCCCTAAAACGATCATTTCTAAAGAAAAGAGTGTATGTGTAATAAACTTGTTGGCATTGCTTAGCAAAAACAAAGACATCGTCGACATTGCGAAGTCTAGCCTTTGTATTAATTTTGATCAAACTATGGTGGGGATCTACTCTGACTCCTCTATCGGTGGTATCATACCAATAGCATTTGAATAAAAATACTTTATTAAGCTCGCTATAATATTGCGTTTCAATCACCTCTTCTAACTTTTTATAATAATTAACATCAAACTCATTAGAAGTTGATCCCTTAACACAAACTCGACTATTATAGGTCTTTCTACCCTGACCATACTCTTCAATATGAAATACATATCCATTGAATAAATACCATTTATTCCACTTGACCTTTCTTTTGAGACCTAAACATAGTAAATTCAAACAACCACTCTCTCTCAATTGATATACATGGTACATGATTACAACCATTAACAGTTAAAAAGAAAGGTTTAATGAAGTTAAGTATTATGAGATATATAATACTCATCATACTATCAGTATTATGAGATATAAGAATTATGAGATATAAAAAAAAAAGTATTATGAGATATAAGAATTATTAAGTATCGCTTACATGTGTTCTGAACCACATGATAAATTGTTCATCTTATAGTCAGAAAATTTGAGATTCGATCAAATGTGAATTTTAAAATAGTAAAAATTGACAATGTTACCAATCAGGAATTTTTCAATCTATCAATTTATAAGACAATAAGAGAAAATTATTTAAAAATAACTTGTTAATATTGTACTTGATGAGTAACATGTCTCAATTCATCGCAGTAAATTACATATAATTATGTTCATGTCTGAATTCAATTTCTATCAAGTATCTTCTCCTCACTACATTATTTAGTAAAGGCCTTGGAACAACGTTGATTATTGTTCTCAATTGAAGATTAAACGAGCACGAGATAAATGTTAAGATCTTTTTACAAATATAAGCCTTACGTATCAAAGCCTCGACATGCGCCTTGTTTTTAATTTATTTTTTTTAGGTTGAACACGTATCTGTATGGAATTAAATAAATATTTTAAACCTAAAAAAATAGAAATTTAAGTAGGATGCATGTGTAATCTCTAACCTCTTGAATTGATACATCTATTTATACTGGACAGGGCCTCCAACTTTTTCCTTAAAAAGAAAATGTATTGGTAGAAGCTCCATTAAGTCAAAGAAAGATGGTGGGAATATCATCTCAAGTTTGCAGATTGTCTAGACAATATTCGTTTCAAGCTTCTTCATATGTCGGGAATGCAATTTGTTAGAGCATATATCTCTAAAATAGTAACTGATTTCCGTGAGTGCATCTCATATCCCTTTTAACAATAAATCATGATAAACAAGTGGAATGAGTGTTTGCATAAACACAAGAAAGTTATGACTTTTCATTCCATACAATCTGTCATCCTCCAAATTCACCAATCTAGGTATGTTTGAAGCAAATCCATCAGGAAAACATAGATCCTTAAGCCATTGGTAGACAAATAATTATGCATTATTGTCTAAGGCAAAGTTGGCTTTGAGTTTTGCAACTCGTGACCCATTATAAACCAACTTCATGTTATTATGATGATAAAACAAAGGTATATCCATTTTATCCTTTATGTTGTTCTTTGTCTTCCCTTTCACATCCATCATCGTGTTAAAAATATTTTCAAACATGTTCTTTTTTATATGCATGACATCTAGATTATGGTGGAGGAGATTAGATTAGTCTTTCAATAAGGAAGCTAAAAAAAAACATTTCGCTTTACTAAATTATGGGTCCCATTAAAAACAGGAAACTTCTGCTTACCGGATTCAAAACTAAAACTAATGCCCTTGTACTGCAAGACCACGTCATACAATTCTTTAC
>Ga0307515_10014633_pt1 | contig 14523 bp, 9 predicted proteins | sample 17_EM_MG_FD_194513 | JGI IMG/M metagenome (GOLD analysis project Ga0307515, IMG submission 194513) | Populus trichocarpa ectomycorrhiza microbial communities from riparian zone in the Pacific Northwest, United States - 17_EM | ecosystem: Host-associated > Plants > Roots > Unclassified | place... | reverse complement strand
TAAATTAGCAACACGAGAGCATCTCACAAGTTGATTCTTACAGTAACTAAGACAGGCCCTCGTGTAAATATGAAGACATAAAAGGACAACGAGACAGGCAAATGGATAAGCCCTGTTTCCTTTTATCTTCTTCCCTTAACACCTCGCCGACTGGATCCACCCAATACAGTACTGCTGGCATGGCCACACTTAACACCACCTCCTCCTCCTTCCATTCCTCAGCTCTCTCATATCATTTTTCTCTTTCTTCTTCGAAACCAAACATTAAGTCGGGTAGTCGAGGAGTAATCAGATGCTGCGCATTGATGTCCTCCTCCACCACCTCAAAATGGCAGGGTCAGAGCAGGCGTTCATTGCTTTCCAACTCTCTACTTCTCTCTCACTTCCTTTATGTTCCTAATGGTATGCAATATCATAATAAACTTACTCTTTTTACATTCTTTGCATGGAAAGTTCAATATGGTAGTAATAGATTATAGCACTTCCTTTTGCTTCCTTTTCTTTTCTTTTTTCTTTTTGTTTTTGCCCCCCTATTCAACAAACAAACATGCCCTCTTAAAAAGACTGAACTGCACGTGATTCGAAGGGCTTGTGCTTGTCTTCCATTTGAAGTAATGCCATGTGCTTCTAGCCTAGCCAGGGGTTGCTTCAAACTGAAGTCTGATTAACTACTACCCTGTTCTGTTTTCAACCTCCTGCTTTTTGAAAAAGGAAAAAAGTAAAGAAATTGAAAATTTTGTGTTTCCAAGTTATTCATTGATTTGGGATAAGTTTAATGAATTGGTGATTTTGTTTGATGTGGGCTCACTATATTTTTTGTTTTGCAGATGCTATTGCTGGCAGTTTTTTCGATAATTATGTGAAACGGTATGGTATGATTGATTAATGACTATGGATTTTGGCATTAAATTGTTAATGGATAAAACCAAAACAAATAAATTCGAAATGGTCATTGGATTGTAGTGAAAGGAAATGCCTGAGGCCTAAAGATTTCTAATTCAGTTTCAATACTTTACAGAATTGAGTGGACACAAACTTGATTAAATATTGACAAATTGTCAATGCCTTGCCTGCTAGTGGAATGATACTCCAAATTTTTCCAGCACTATATTAAAATAAACTATGATGACTGCGATTGAGCCTTATATGATATTTGTTTCGTTCAACGAGTGCCTCTACTACTATCAGAACTAATTCCTTTCCTAAAATTTTTAACAGGAAAAAGCTTGATCCACTAGAGGCTTATGTGCCTGCTGTTATATTGACTGAGTTGCAGATTAAGGATTTAGGTAATTCCTTGTCTTGCCACATTATTTCCTTCCCGTGGGAACTGGAGAAATTAAGAGATGATGCCAAAATTACACTTGCAATATTAATGTTGTCAGAAGATGCACAAAAGTTGTTACTCGATTTTGTATCTCTTACCTTTTCTTTTTCTATTGCACACTCACACTAAGGATGTTCCTACATCCTCGTACTAAGCAAGAAACCTGAACTCAATTAGGCATTAAAGAATATATTGATAGTGTACCATGATGCTTTAATTTGTTCTTTGACTACTGTAGAGAAAATTCTGGATGTTGATCAGCCCCAATTCGGCAACTATCGATCTTTATTACGTTCTGGCCCGGCAGCATCTCTTCGTGTAAATATTCGAGCAGTAAGTCAACTTCTCTAGCCTTATTCATTTTGTATCTAATTGCTTGTGAAACATTTTTTATTCCGGGAGAATTTTCATAATTCCTTAAATGGTGTTTTATCTATTTGATTTTGGATACAGCTTAAATGACTGGAAAGTATGTAAGGTACCACTAAGTTGGCTTCAGAAGAAACAATATGATTATAAAGAGAGAAGATATTACTTTTTGATTATTCTCTCAACTATCATTAAGGCTTCTAGAGCAGTACTGGGAAAATGGAGTATAATTTCTCTGTGTATGGTCATTAAATTGGAGTTTTAATTGACAGTAAACTCAGCAGTCATCAACCTCTAAAATCTTGAATTTGATTTTCGACCATTAAATCAACTGGACAGTGGACAATTGTTCACTAGTCCAAGTGAAATCCCTGAAGCTTAGAGAATATCTAATAGGAGCTTTGCAACACCAAAAGGTCATTTATGTTGGGGTTAGGATATTCATGAGCTTTACTTTTGTAACTTCTAGGAGACGAGATTTGATTGCCTAATAACTCAAAAAGAGGACATACCTCTCTTTAACCATCATGCTAAGTACTTTCAAGTTTGTTCATTAATATGCCGATAAGTGATTTACATAGAGGGTAAAGAAGCACCATGCATTTGAGTTTCTTTCTTAAATTCGTTTGGAGCCAAGATATCATTGGCTAGGTCCCCATGATGCACCCGTATTGAATTTGTTTTACAGAGATGGTCAGATAATATTTGCATCATTGACTTGAAGCTTAGAGGTTATCTAATTCAATTAGATGGTTCAGGCAGTATTGCCATTGGAGTATCATGTTACTGTTCAGTGAATTTTTTCGTAGTATCGTTAAATGCTCCAGCCATTGTGAGTAGAGATGGCGGGTCTGTCTCTTAGATGGCGTGAGGATGTCGGTAGTTTGAAACTTTAGATATGTCAAAAAGAATATGGAGCATTTAGAGCCCAATTAAGCGCTGCAAGATTTATTTGGTTGTGTGATAGCATTTAGAGCCAGGCCTTTGAATGTCGCAGGTTTGGATCAAAACTCTTGCCTTGACATAGTGGTTATTGACATAGTGGTTATTAGACTGTAAGCCATGCTTGTTCATCACTACTTGCTGTCAAACAATCAGTCTTGCATCGATATGGTTAGTGTCATCTGAAAGCCCGTGTTTAAAAAAGATGTCCAAAAAACCAATTTCTTATTTGGATTTCCTTTATGGCAGTTTTTCTGTACATGAGTTCCTGAGGTTTGGAAATTTTCTTCGGAACTTCAGGTAGCACAATATGCTTCAGATGCTGGAAATGGTAACGCTGCTTTCAACAATGTTGATCAATGTCTCAGGTATCTCCCAAAATCTCTCTGCTGCTCATGAAAATGGAAAATAGTTATAGGTGTCTCCCACATTGTTTTGAGTGGATTTCTAAGTGCTCCCTGCACTCTGGCCTTCCTAATCGTGGATCACAGTAGAATTACTGTGCTTATATAGGACCGGTGGGATATAAAACACACAGTAGAATTACTGAAAATCGTTTTGGCTTTTCATTGAAAAATGCTTCTCTTGGATAAATTTATCGAAATGGCAAGCAGGTCAATTGAAGAGCACCGAAACTATACAGAAAAAATGTTAGTGTAGATCATGAACATCCAAACAAATCCTGACAGAAATAACTTGTCCGCTTTTATAGTGCTTTGGAAGAACTCGATTCCTTGCTTCTGCGTGCATCAAGAAATGAGCCAGATGCTTCAGTTAAATCGATGAAGGCAAAAGTAGGAATTGCCCTTGCTGCAATGGAAAGGTAATCATGGCAGTGGGTTTTTGAAACCCCCCAAGAAAAGCAGCGCTGTGCATTAGTAACAAATTCTTGTTTTCTGGTATCACTTCTCCTTGTCAATATCTATATTTCAAGGAAACTTACTTTCCTCCCATGCTCTCTTCACAGCCTTCTCCAGACTGTCCCATCTGATGTGTTAGATAAAGGGAAGGCTGTTGCGGATGCTTACCGGACCCCAGATGAAGACTCTGAAGCTGAAATCTTAGACCCAGAATTGAAGCAGTTGGAATCAATCTTATGACATATTATGATCTTTCTTCTATCCTTTCATCTTTGTTTCCCCTCAGGTACTCGAGACGAAAGAGCAATGAGATCCAAAACTAAGAAATTTTGTACCCATCATCAGTCTGCCGTCTTCAAATAATCGTAGCAACGTTTATTATCATTACGCACCTACAGAGTTCCGATTTTATAGTTTCTACAGCCTCGTGTACCTCTTATGAACAGTAACTGATGAGAATATAAAAGTTGCAACTAGATTTTACGGAACAAAGGTTCAGGGTAGTAATCAGCATGTAAATTTCTTCATTTTTATATGCTTTTTTGATGAAGACGTTGTAAATTTGCAACTAAATTGTTACTTCCAACAGTTTCAAAAAATCAAACAAAAAAGTTTCGTAGCTGCAAGCTCAATCCTAGCTGTGGTCACACAAACGGTTGCTACACGCAAGAACCAGGCAAGTGAGACTGCAAACCCCTTCAAAAAATATTTACTCGCCAAATTGAGTAATATTGAAAACAAATAAAACTTATTGTATTGTTACAGTAGGGAAGCTACTTCATAACCTGGTATACTTGGAACACGCATCAACAAGATAGAAGAACATTTACAGCACAGGTGTGAACTGTGGATATTACACAACAAACAGGATGCTACTTCAGTAAAAGTGAATCACCACTGGAGAGAACAAAAAGAGTAAATTACGAGGGTGACAAGCTACTAAAGATGCGCTTTAAACTCGGGCAGGCTGCACGTAATCGGCCCATGCTTATTGAGCATATCTGGGGGTGTCAGAACACAAATAAATTCAATTAGCAAGCGAGTAATACAAGTCTAAAGGAAATAGAACAAAATCAAAGACTGTCTTTCTGCTTGGTAAGATAATTAAGCTCTCCATTTTTCAAAAAGAAAAAAATATAATAAAGTGCTGATCTCACCTTCGGACAAAAACGTACATCAAGAGTCTCCAGCATGCCACATTGAGATATGGCAGCTTCAACAGCTTCCTCATCAATGTTACAAGACTGCAACAACAATTAAAACAGAAGCAAAAAATATAATGCATTAGATGGGGGCAATTTGAGATGCGTTGTCCCAAAGGCTAAAATGATAATTGCCCAAAAGATACGGCTAGCACATACTCTCTCCTGTAGGAGAAGAGAGGCAAATAATTGAAATCCGAGGAAAATTACACATCAAACCAGAAAACAAGTGATCCTTGTGATTGGTATTGCTGTCCAGTTTTCTTATACATTTATTCCTAAGGAGAGGGACCCCCCCCCCTACTAAGCACAGTATATGCATCTATAGTGCAAGTAGCACTGCGATACTATCATGTATTCAAGCTAATAACTGTGGTACCAGATTGAGGACATCCCCAAACCCAGGTAAAAGCATGCAGATGAATTAAATGGCAAAAGAAATAGCCACATTATTTGTGCAAGGTCCTTCATTATCCGACTTAAAGACAAGCTATTTTTTTTCCTTTTCCCCTTGAATATAATAGGGGTAACCCAGACGACGACCAAATCCAGGAACTCATTGAAAGTCAGAAAAGCACATACCTGGAGAAAAAGACTAGTCAGCCTTGGACACTCAAGCTTCAATATTTCCAAGGAGCAACAATTGCTGAATAACATACAAACATACAGATATTAGATAAAGAAAAGTATAAAAAACTAATATGAAAAAATCTTAAACAACATCAACAAACAGAAGCACACCTCAAATTAAGAAAGCACAAATTAAAGCAAACAACATCGACTTCCTTCAAATTGGCAGATAAAGAAAGGTTTAGTGAAGACAGATGCAAACAAAGGGCCACTGGTGGAATGACAACTTTCCTAATATTCGGACAACCAACACAGTTGAGGTTCTGCAATAAGCGATTTGGCTGCTCAGGTGGCACAACAATATTCTCATGAGAGAACAAGGCAGATGAACTAAATTTGCCTGGCAACTCAGAAAGCTGACCACCACTGCATCCCCAATTCAGGTCATGCATATTTACACAGCCATTCAAGCTCAAATGAGTAAGGTGTCTACAACAAGCAAGAAGCTCTTCGATTGCAGATTGACAAAGGGTCCCATAAGACAAGTCCAACTCCTGAAGTGCTGGAAGAGCACCATCCTTGTAAAGAGGCTCCAATGATGTGTCAGTAAGATATTTGCATGCTTGTAATTTTAGTACCTTAGAAGATGAAGAGGTAAAAGAAAATAAGTCATTAAGGCCAACAATTTCATAAACTGTAACATGGGAAAAAGCAAATCAGATGTTTAGGTCAGCCAGGGACACATGTTCAGCTTAAAAATGAAATATTTAAGTTCATAATTCAAGCTGAAGATGACAAAACCTTAAACAATCTTCAGATGGTCTTCTTTTGAATAATTAGACAGTATGAAATTAAATCGCAAGCAATTCAACATGTTTTAGTAAAAAGCTTTAGCACGTTCACAATGAGCTCTTTTGAATGTTCAAATTATACAAGCAAGTGGGTTGTAGAATAGTAAAATAGACCTTGCCAATCCAACAGATGTCCAATTATTTTTTTTTATTATAGGGATCCAATTTTATTAGAATTCAATTGACAAGGGTGAGACTCAAACCTAAGACCTCCACCCTCATACCTGTGCGTACAACTAGCTACAGGCTCATTGGTTATAGACGTACAAATTTTACAAAAGTAATTGAAGTGCACTGCATGTAAGCGGTAGAAGTATGCAAGCTGACATTATGAAGTACCTTCAGTTGCAAACAAGAGTCGAACACTGGCTGCAGATTCATCAAAAAAGTGTATGACAAATCAAGAACAGACAAATGTGGAAGCCGCTGCAAAGAAAGTAGTCCGTCAGAACCAACAGAAGGGCAAGACATTAAAATCAATGACCCAATCAGTGGGCAGGATGCAGTGGTTGCAGACAAGCAGTCATCCTTGAGTTGGCTGCATGTAAATAACACATATCAGTCATGGGACATGAGCGGGGACAGCCAAAAAAACTACCAGAAAGTAACATGACCTGCAAAATGAAGCATCCAGAGACGTCAAGAGGGGACAATTAATAGATGCTTCAGATAATACACCACATCCTTTTAACTCAAGGGACACCATGCATGGTGCTTCAATGCTAAGGATTTTCAATTTGGGACATATTCCCAAATTGAGTGATCGGAGAGCAACCTGAAAAGAGGCAGAATGTTTCAGTTTACCATCAATTTTGTTTGCTATAATACACCTTGCGTATCATTTTAGCAGAACAAGATTGGCGTCAATAATTCCCACTTACTGGGCAGAATGATGCTTCCTCAAGATGATCACAGCCATCCAAACAAACAAGCTCTAGAGAAGGGCACGCCAGATCAAGAGCAGTAATAGCACGACAACCAACTAGGGAAAGACTGACTAAAGAAGTGCTGTGGAATCGCACAGCTGTCAAGGCCTGAAAAGTAAAAATCATTTCACTCAGTTGAATGGGAAAAAAACCAATTACAGGAACTGCAGAAGTTATTGCATAACTTCACTCACCTGGGCACAAAAACATTCAACAGAGAATATTATTTATAATAAAAAAAGTTTTAAAAGGGTGAACCTATTGCATACTACAGAACCAATGATTCACCATGAATCTGAATTTTTAATCAGAATTTAGCTGCCAGGCCCTTTCTCCCTGCCCAATCTTCAAAAGTCCACTTATTAATGTTTACTTGCTCTGCACGTAATTAGAAGTCATTCCAAATTTTAGCAACCCAATATCCCTATGAGTGTGATTTGGAATTGCACTCTTCATATCACTGAAGTCCAATTCAAATTCTAAAGGAGTATCATCGGCATCAGAGATGCATTGTTTAGAAGCATATGTCCAAGTCTAAATAATTCACCAGTGGAGCTCCATCTTGAGAGTTCGTCATTAATGTACTGAAAATGACTTGATCCATACTAGTTGGGGCTGGTTCTATGGCTCATTCTCCTCTATTTAATTTGTTCCATTGAAATGATGTTTAAAAAAAATCCACTTTTAGAACATGAGATATCCCATGACCTATATCAAAGCTGAACAATGCAAATCCAGAAAATCTGTTCGGTAAAAATCTCATTATCGAAGGCATAAGAAATTGGAATTCTAATACAATAACACCACCAATACCTTTCTTCCTTTATAAGAATTACTGCTCCAGAGAAAACAAAACATGTGAAAGATTATAGCAGCAAAAAGATAACAGCATTAAAACACCAGGATCCCTCATCACGCACATGCCAAGCATGATCAGATTTCACAAAATGCATAAACCAAACAGACAAAAAGAGCCTAATTTACAAACCTCGCAATTATCAAGAACCAATGATTTTAGCATAGGGCATCCACCACCATCACTAAAAACTTCACAAATAGAATTAGTCAGAGATTCACAATCTGTGAGGTCCACTTCTTGCAAATATTGACACTGCAATGCTAATGTTGTTAGGTTTTCCTGTTTCTGCAACGCTAGTTTCTGCAAGTTAAGAAACAAATAATAAGAGTGCTACACTGATAAAAGATGAAGGACAGCATAGTGAATATACAGGAGTCATCTGGTGAAACATACTTGAAGCGAATTGGAAGTGATATTGATTCGATGAAGGGCTGGGCAATTAGACAACATTATAGATGATAGCATGATACTTTGTAAGTTCAGATCAGCAAATCTGCGGTGGAGGGAGGGGAGCAGAAAATAACATTACTCCAACCAAAAAGAACAAAAAAAAACACTCTTGCAATCCGACAAGAATGCTTCTCAAGATTTGAATGGTGGGATAGAGGAATGGAAAAGCATGCTTACTTTCGACAATGTACTAATCTTATGTTTTGCAGGCGAGGGAGATCCAAGGACACAGAAGTCAGAAGACTGCAATTGTCAAGCTCCAAAACCTAAAATAAATTACAATGTCAATGCTCCAAGTTATTTATAGAGGACACCCGCATCTAGGCAAGAGCAGCATGCAAAGGAAGAGAATTCATACCTCCAGCATATAACTATATGCAATCGCAGACATTGAAGCTGAAGTGATGCCCTCACAGCTATGAAGCTTGAGAACAGTTAACATTGGCATCCTAACAGACTTCAAAGAGAAAAGAGAAAGCTTATCGTGATGTCAAACAGCAGAATATCACCATTTAACCAAATCAAAGATGGCACTGATTTAGAAGAACTAACCTCAAGTGATATGTTTGGACAATAAGATGCATTAAGAATGTGGAGATTAGCACAAGTGAGGGCTATTTCACGCAGTGTCTCATCACTCACACATGAACAATTTGACATGTCTAAAGACTCTAACTGGGGGCATGAAATTGCTGCTGAACGAATTGCTGCATCCGTAAGCTTGTGGCAAGACCCTATATCAAGGAGACGCAAGAGAGGACAATTCAGCACAGCCTGTGCCATGTTGCTGCGCTTCAAAGACAAAGTCTCAAGTTGTGGACACCTGCAAAAGATGCATCTTAGCACAAAGTTTTAGCAAACTAACAGAATTTTGATTTAAGAGCTTAATAGTGTTTCACCTGACAGATATTCTCATCACTCTGCATTTTGTCAGTTGAAGATGACACAATCTATCATGGTTTATTGGTATCTCCTGGATACCACTACCCAGAGTAGCATCATTGACATTCAAACTCTTCAACATGATACAATCTCCCAAGGCACCAAAAAATGGATCCCCTAGCTGTCCTTTTCCTACGGTTAAAGTCTCAAGATTTCTGAAATAATTTAAAGATATTAGCATCAGCTATGTGTTATTACTTGACCATAACAATGATGAACAAAATGAAAGGCATCTACCTTAAAGAAAAGAGTGCTTTCATAACAAGCAAGTGAATAGCAGGAGCACCATAAATATTCACTTCAGTGGCATTTGGGTATCGCCGAGACATGTCCTCAACTACAAATTCACATTAAATACAATCAATTTGATTCCAAAACCACTATTTGACAATGAGAAGCGAAAAGGATGTAAAGTGCTCCTTTTATAATACATTACACAATATTGCTTTCATTTGTAGATCATAGCATTTGATTGCTAAATGCATTATCAATTCATACATAAAAGTAGGCTAACATTGCATGCTCAACAATGCTTTTTAACAAATTCACACTTTAGGAATGCTATGCTTGTATACTCTATTCTATAAATGTACAATCCATCCCACCTATATAATGTTTGACTATTGAACTGATAAATCCATTCTTATTTATCAAAAGATGATTCGAAAATCACTTATTTTAAATGAGTCATCCAAATAAATTCTACAAAAATGAAGAAGATACCCATAGTTGCACATCTACTGAGGTGTATACCAATATTATGTAGAAAAATTCTGACAATGATGTGTGTGGCCCACAGAATCAAAAATGCATGTCTAGCCTCAAGGAATTTTCCAACATAAGGACCATCACATTCATACATTTTTTTTAAAAAAAACAAAACTTCTGCATCTACACTATCCCAATTTGACTACTTTTTGTTGCATAACATTTATTTCACACTTTTTCCTAGGCAGTAGCAATAAAATGACCAAAAAAATATATAAGGTGCCCTATGTTTTACATGAAATTTGGGTAGAAATTGCAATGCATATTTGCAGGGTTTCCAATTTCCAAAATTCAGTCATTCTTAAGCTAGGTAGAAAAAAACATTGACATTAAAGCCTTCTGGTGATACGATTGGGAGGGGTGGGTGAGGGAGAGAAGACGGTGACAAGCTCCTTTCAGTTTTTCAAAACCACATCTCTTCACACTCATACAATACCCTACCCATATGCAGGAGGAAGATAGAGTAAAAGATTTAGCAGAGGGTACTAAGTCGAACTCACATTGTTCTACAGATATGTTTCGATTCTCAAAATTCAAACACCTCCAGAAGTCTTCATGAGCACTAGCTGCTCGCCACTGCCTACAAACCATCGCAGCCCGACATAGATTAATGGGGTCCAAGAACGAGAAAACCTGGGTAGAAAAAGGAAAGTACAAAATTAGACCCTGAGATGGAAGCAAGGTGTGACGCATATATTAAAACAATCTGAACAATGCACTTTACCATATGCAACAAGTCATCTGTAAGATCCATCCTAACTTCTAAGTCTTCTGACTTGGAAGTGCCGCTATCATCACCATCATCTCTTGCACCATTAGAATCAAAGGGATTATCATCGCTGTTGTTATTCCACATGAAGTTATGATAAAAAATCTCATTATTGGATGGAATTGAAGAGCTCTGACTTAAACCAAGGTGTCTATCCGCTGATGAAGTAGAATTGCCAGCATCTGAAGCCATTACCGCAGCATAGTGACAGTCACTGCAGAGAAACAATTATCCATCATGCAGGAACAGCAACCATTAAAACCATGAAGCACGCATACACTCTGAAAGAACTCATTTAACATGCACATCACCAGATCCTAATCAGGTATTACATACAACGCTGGTGAAGACCATTCCATCAAAATATGAAGGTGATCGTAGCAAGTTTGAAATGTGATGTCCAAATGTGACTACATGCTCGCAAGCTAAAGACCAACGAAAGAAATGCACTTGCTACAAGTTAACCAGCAATGCTACTTACACTTCAACAGTCAAAAGAGAAAACTGAACCTATAAATCCAAAAGGTCTGGAAAAAACATAGTGTGGTTTAGCTTGAATTCTCTAACAAAATGACAAATTGTGGAACAACATTAATTTCAAAACATGACCAAGAAGCATAGACATCGCAGTAAGCAGAAAAGCATTGAATTATCATCCAAAAAACACTGAAAATTCGAAACTTCAATAGAGAAAAAGATGCCATTTCAGAATAAAAGATAAAAATAAAATTCAGCCCCGATTAAACACAAAATAAGTTCAAAACTCACTTAGAATAGGAGTAAACTTTAGCCCTTTTATTATGTGAATCACGATCGCACCCCCCATTACCACTCCCGGCAGCCTCTGCCACTGCAGAACTACTACCACTATTTTCTCCCCGTCCCAGCCACGAGGTACAAAACGCAGACCTCCTCAAAGCAAGAGGAGGAGCCACAAATTGACCCTCCTCCTCGAAACCCGGCCCCACCTCTCCCCAATCAGTCGTACCGCTGCTGCCTCCGCCACCAAAACCACTACGAGCACGTTGCATCGCCCTAATCATTTCCTCAATCCACCTCATCGACTCCCGGCCATAACGCTCACGGCGGATATCTCTCGATGCAATCGCCTCAGTATCTTCCTCCTCCTCGTTATTTCCAAGATTGCCCTCGGTCTTGCCTTCATTTTCTGAAATGCCCTCTCTCATGGCTTTGTTATCTTCTTCTTCTTCTTTACCGAAAATGAAGCACGAGAAACACCAAATCTTCATGCAATTCGAGGTAAAGGTAGTACCTTTACTCGCGCACACACAAAAGAACCCTAGGTAACGATCTCGTGCATTTCTGTAACAAAATCAGAAACAAAATCCCTAATTTGAAGAAATGAGGTGAACAATTGCAAAATCCTGGTGTCAAAAGTGTAGAGTCTAGCTTAGATTTAGGGTAATTAGAGTATGAAAGAAATAAACCGATCGGTGTTGACACATGGAAGGAGAAACGAAAAGGAGGGCTTTAGAGAGAGAAAGCTAGAGGGTTTTTAGAGAGAGAAAATGATTTTGAACGGATCTGATCGGATCTTGTAAGCTCTGCCTTGTTGAAGGTTGTTTTTCGCTTGAGAGAGAGAGAGAGGGATGGAGGGTGGGAGTGAGGGGGATCGGCGTTTATGGGGATATAATAATAATCTCTGTATTCCCCTACTTATGGAAAGTGTCAATTTTTGTCGTCGAACGATGCCGTTTCGAGGAGGTTCAATGTTTAAAATGTTACCCGTGATTGCCTTAATAGTATGGTTAAGGACAGGCACCTGAGTGATATCATATTATTAAAGCCTGACCCATCGATTGCATCAGGAAGTGGGGAGCTTTTCTTTGAATTTTAACTTCTAAATATTAGCTTTGAGGGTATTTTTATCATTAAATAAAAATAAAAAATATTACACTGTAATTTTTTATTTTATTTTTTTAAGATAACACAATTCGTTAAAACATGCACGTATCACATACGCTTCTAGTGTTAGGATTGAATTTAAAGAACATGCGGATCCTAGTAATGTATGTCTAATCACGGGCCGTTGCAATTTTAAGGTTATGCACGTGATGCACGCTAGATTTTTAAATTTAGACGTCTGTGTGACATACGGGCGTCCTAATAAACAGTTGTTCTTACAAATAAATTTATAACTGTGTTATTTTATTAAAAAAAAATTAGCCACGGTTAAAAAAACAAGAGAAACTCTTAGCTCTTGCTGTTTAACAATGATGTTGTTGGTAATTTACATGGTTTTTGGAAGGAAAACAGCAGAGCAAATCACGTGTGTTCTATGTTTGTCCTTAATTGTTAGTGTTTTCCTTGACAAGTTTAGTGTTCCCTGTTCGGTGTTTTCCTTGACTGTGCTGGAAACCTGTGGGCTTGAATTTAGAGGTAGCCGCAATAAATTTTAGAAAATTAAAAATATTTTAAAAAAACAATTTATGAGCCTGAATTTAGAGGGAGGGGTAATAATTCACCATGAAAAAAAAAAGGAGGTGGGTAAAAACATTCTATTGTATTGGCTGTTCAACAAATGATTTTGTTGGTATATATAGCACTCTTTATCATTTTGGGCATGCAAAAACAGTTGAGAAAACCCCATGGATGTTTTTGTAATGGCAATGGAAGGTGACATACTAATTGCAGTGTCTTTTTTTTTTGCTCCTTGTAGTTGCTGAGGCAGCATCATGGGTGCACGGACCTGCATATAAATTGATCTTCTTTGGCCAGGAATAATCCAATGCCTGGCTCGCTCACGGATTTTGAGTTCGGAACACAGGGTTGAAATTATGTTTTTTTTAAATTAAAAATAAATTATTTTTTTATATGTCTAGATCATTTTAATATGTTAATTTTAAAATTATTTTAAAATAAAAATATTATTTTAATATTTTTCTAAACAAAACATATTTTAAATATTAATAGCTATCCCAGTACTACGTATGCTTTCTCGAGTCACCCTTCCAAGTTCGAGAAATTATACTCGCTTGTCCCCAGCCTTCCTGCTGTCACCGGGAAAAAAAGTTTTTTAATAAAAAAGGCAAGAATAAGGCACGATTTTTTCGTTTATTCTATATTGTGCTGTACCAGGATCAATAAAAGGTTTTATTCCACGCAATTAACACAACCACCTAACATTGTCCTCCATTAACTTTCTCTGCAGCCAGAGAGGAAGGCAATGAAAATAGAGGACCCCTCAAATTTCTTTTTATTATTTATTGCAGTTAAAATATTGTTTGTTTAAAATTTTAAAATTTATTTTTATTTAAAATTAATATTTTATTATTATTTGGTATGCTTATAACAAAAATAAAATTTAAAAAATATTATTTTAACATTAAAAAAAATCAATGTAAAACACAATTTCTACCATTCTTCCACCCACGTCACTAAATCTCAATTAGGTTTTTTAAAAGCTACTAGATATTCTAAAATGTATTTTTGTGTTATGGTGCGGAGTAAAATGATGTAAAATGGCAATGTTTTAAGTTGAAATAAATTGATTAAAAATATCTAAAAAATTATAAAAATGAAATTGATAGAAATAAAACTAAGTAAAAAATTTAAAATTTTAAAAGATATAGTTTCAATAGCGTTTCCAAACATATTTTTACAGCTAGATTCTGTAATATTTATAATTTATTTATTATTTAACGGGTAAAAAACTTAGAACATTTAT
>Ga0307515_10014632_pt1 | contig 14524 bp, 16 predicted proteins | sample 17_EM_MG_FD_194513 | JGI IMG/M metagenome (GOLD analysis project Ga0307515, IMG submission 194513) | Populus trichocarpa ectomycorrhiza microbial communities from riparian zone in the Pacific Northwest, United States - 17_EM | ecosystem: Host-associated > Plants > Roots > Unclassified | place... | reverse complement strand
TTATTAGGCTTTATAATACATAGATTGAGCGGTCTCATCACAGTACTTCGATAGGTTTTTTGGCTAGTACTACGTATAAGGATGCGTCCCTGTCGCGCTGCTGCTGCGAATGAATTTTATCAAATAACCGGATAAAACTTTGCATAACAAATGCAAAGGGTGGCGACAGAAACCTTGGTAACTTTAGGAGAATAGCATCCTGAAACAATTGGATCCCACTTGCAGCGAGGCCCATAATGCCGTGAAATGAAGTTATTTTAAACCCTTCTGCCTCTACGGTTTTCCGTAGCCCGGCACTTGTCCAACGCCAGTAATCATAGGGCGTTGGGTGATAGTACCAATAACCATGTGTTGTACAAATTATACTGCCGCCCGGCTTTAATATCCGTAATGCTTCTGATAAATAGCTATGTGGCGAGTCGACATGTTCTAAAACTTGGTTAGACAATATAATATCGCAAAAATTATCAGGTAGAGTAGTTTTGCTATCGTAATCTATGTGATGATCAGCCAGCGGGTTTATATCGAGGTCAACCCCCCAATATTTTCCTACCATCGGTTCGATAACAGACCGGTAAGGCATATCACCGCAACCGAAGTCAATCAAAGTTAAATTTTTATTTGCCGCCGTTAAATCCTGCATAACTTTCAAGGTAGCATCACGCAGTTTTGTTAAGTGTACATATCGTGTTGAAAACAAGGTTGGCTTCAACCGGGAGTTGCTGTTCATAACCGCAAATTTAATTTTTTATTTTAAATACTTACCTGTAAACATTTAAGGCAAACTACGTTGCGAAAGGCCAATAAAAAAGACGACCTGCATTTTGCAAATCGCCTTTTTCATTAGCGTTAAAACTATATTAATTGACTGCAATAAACAGCTTATGAATCTCGGAAACACTTAGTTTTCGGCCATATATTCTGACCTCGTCAATTGTCCCTTTTACGAAATAACCATTTGTAGGCACTTCGGGATTATCACGACCGATGCACATCTGAGCAGCTATGGTACCGTTTGGCGAAGGGATTTCGTTGGTAACATTGTCCAATACTCCATCTACATAAAATTTTATTTGCCGAGTGGTTAAATCATATACAGATGTAACCATGTGCCATTGGCTTGTATTAATAATTATGGTTCCCCGTGCACTTGCACTCCCGCCACCCGGGCCGTAAGTTAAAATACCTGTAGAAGAATAAGCATAGCCTGTAATGCCCCATGCCCAACCCTGATCGGCACCGGTAAAGTGTTTAGACAAAATATTATCACCAAATGATGAATTGTAGCCATCAAGTTTTACCCAGGCATTAAGTGTAATACTTGTGTTATACAACCTAAGCGCAGGATTGTCGGCCACAGTAACATAGCTTGTTAAACCATTAAAATAATATGCCGAATTTGACTTGCCATGCCTGTCAGGGGCGCTTGTTAAATCAATAGCTGTTCCATTAAAATTGTGTCCCGAAGCATCGGCAGTACTGTTATTAAACGGATAATAAGCAATTAACCCCACCTTTAAACTATCCTTAACAGTTACCAAACAGCTTACGCTTTTGGTTTCCGCCACATTACTCAACGAGATCTGCGACGTCCCTTCGTTTTTTGCTGTGATAACACCCCGATTAGTAACAGAAATTACAGAGGTATCTGATGATTTCCATACCAGTTTGGTAGTATCATACGATGTAGGGGTAACCGTAACATTCAGTTTTACAACATTGCCGGTATACATAGTAAGGGTATCGGTTAACAATAAGCCCTGAAGCGGATCTGGTGCCGGCCCGTCGTCTTGAATTTTTGTACAACTGCTGTAAAGCACAGCAAATAATGGTATTAATAAAAAGTAAAGTCTTTTCATAATAAGGTTTGGGTAAGTAGTAATTTATTTAGTTAATTTTTATTGTCTAAAAATAAATAATAATCGGCTATCGGCAAAATATATTACTATCGCAATAAAAAAGCCCTCCGGAATTACCGAAGGGCTCTATATTGTAATTTACTTACCTGATTATTGGCTTGTAAATTTCTTGGCGTTAATTTTACGCTCGTTTTCGTTCAGATAGATTTTACGTAAACGGATACTTTGCGGCGTTACTTCGATGTACTCATCGGCCTGGATGTACTCCATTGATTCTTCTAATGAGAATTTAATGGCTGGTGCAATCCTCACGTTGGTATCACTACCTGATGCACGCATGTTGGTTAACTGCTTGCCTTTGGTTAAGTTAATAACCAAATCGTTATCGCGAATGTGCTCGCCTAATACCTGTCCTTCGTAAATATCAACTCCCGGATCAACGTGGAACCTGCCACGATCCTGTAATTTATCAATTGCGAAAGCAGTGGTTTTACCTGTATCCATAGATACCAATACACCATTTAAACGGCCAGGAATAGTACCTTTCCATGGCTCATATGCTTTAAAGCGGTGTGCCATAATAGCCTCGCCACCGGTAGCAGTTAATACGTTGTTACGTAAACCGATGATACCACGTGCCGGGATATCAAACTCTAAGTGTTGTAAATCACCTTTAGGTTCCATTACTAACAAGTCGCCTTTACGTTGTGTTACCAGCTCAATTACTTTACCGGCAACATCGCCCGGTACATCAACAATAAGGGTTTCAACCGGCTCGCATTTAACACCGTCAATTTCTTTAACGATAACCTGTGGCTGACCTACCTGCAATTCGTAACCTTCGCGACGCATGGTCTCGATCAATACTGATAAGTGAAGAATACCACGGCCATACACCAGGTACGAGTCAGGCGATTCGGTTTCAACAACCTTAAGCGCCAGGTTTTTTTCCATCTCTTTGTACAAACGGTCACGTAGGTGGCGCGATGTAACAAATTTACCCTCTTTACCAAAGAAAGGTGAAGTATTGATGGTGAACAACATGTTCATGGTTGGTTCATCAATTTTGATAACCGCCAGTTGCTCTGGTTTTTCAAAATCGGCAATGGTATCGCCAATATCAAAACCTTCAATACCAACTACAGCACAGATATCGCCCGAGCTAACTTCTGTAGCGCGTACTTTACCTAAACCTTCAAAGGTATAAAGTTCTTTAATGCGTGATTTTTGGATAGTGCCGTCGCGTTTTACCAAAGATACCGGCTGGTTTTCTTTGATGGTACCACGTGCCACACGACCGATAGCGATACGGCCTACGAATGAAGAATAATCCAAAGAGGTAATCTGCATTTGTAAAGTACCTTCCTGGATAGGTGCAGGAGGAATGTTAGCTAATATCGCATCCATCAATGGGAAAATATCCTCAGTAGGTTGTTTCCAGTCGGTGCTCATCCAGCCTTGTTTTGATGAACCGTAGATAACCGGGAAATCCAGTTGATCTTCAGTTGCTTCAAGGTTGAAGAATAATTCGAAGATCTGTTCGTAAACTTCCTCAGGGCGGCAGTTTTCTTTATCTACTTTGTTTACAACCACAATTGGTTTTAAGCCTAAAGCCAAAGCCTTTTGGGTTACAAAGCGGGTTTGAGGCATAGCGCCTTCAAAAGCATCGCAAAGTAGTAATACACCATCCGCCATCTTCAATACACGCTCAACCTCGCCACCAAAATCGGCGTGACCAGGAGTATCTATGATGTTTATCTTAACGTCTTTATACCTAACCGAAACGTTTTTTGATACGATGGTGATACCTCGCTCACGTTCCAGGTCATTGTTGTCCAATATTAATTCACCAGTTTCCTGACCATCACGAAAGATGGCGCAACTGTGTAAAATTTTGTCAACCAATGTAGTTTTACCGTGGTCAACGTGTGCGATGATCGCAATGTTTCTTATTTTTTGCATGAAATATGCCCCTATAAATTTGGCGCAAAGGTACGTTTAATATATGAGATTTTAAAACGCAGTCAAGTTATAGTTGAGATAATGATTTAGATTTAACAATTTAAGCAGTTGAAGTTTACATTTTTTAAAAAAACGATCATAATAAAACTTTTTTCTGGTTTTTAAAATCACAGCTGTTTCATAGTTTTACTGCTATGAATGAGGACAAATACATCCAGATAGAAAACACCTCTGATTACAAAATATTTACTTTCATTAGCCAGGGCAGACATGGTGAACTGCTTAAAATTGTCAGATTTGATGAACTTATAACAAGGGAAAGCACTTATAATTTAGCCTTAGGCACTATGTTACCAAATGGAAAAGTAGATTTTACAAGTACAACAAATAATGGCGACAGAAACAAAATCCTGGCAACAGTTGCCGCTATTGTATCCATTTTTATAGAAAACCACCCCAGCAAAACTGTGTACTTAACCGGTAGTGACGAAAGAAGGACATTACTTTATCAACGCGCTATGGCTTATGGCTACCCCGAGTTAATACAGACGTTTAGAATATATGGAGAAACCTTAATAGATGAAGTTAGTGAATTTGAACACTTTGATCAGGCGAAAAAGTATTCGGGATTTCTTATAGAAAAGAAATAATTAGCTATGGGCAATGTGTTTACCAAATTTTTCTTCCACTTTTTTTAACTTTTCAGGTAAAAATTCAGGGCCTGCATATTTGCTGAGCGCATCATTTACTGTAAGTTTTATTTCGGTTTCACCCTTAATAATTGGTTTTCTATGCTTAATCTGATCTTTCATCTTTAATAATTATTGATCATCAATCCAACACAAATATAACGATATTTTAATTTATTTGTTATTTCAAAAGCATTCTATCAGCTATCATTTCCAATTCATTTTGTAGTGGTATTGGTAACGCCTCAATCTTTTCGATAAACTTAATGTCCATCGTATACATATAGTCGTGAAATTCTTTTAGCGGCTCATCAAAATCTGTTGCTATACCCACTCCGTCAACATCGCTTAAATCTATCTTTACTCCATTCTTTTGAGCTTCGTTGAGCAATTTTATTATAAAATGCTCAACCTGATACCTCGAACTTAATGGAAGCTTTTCTATCACCTTAATAATTACATCATTCTCCATATAAGCAATTTAAGCAATCGAAACTTATACTCCAAAAGCCCAACACAAAAACTTTCCCATTATCCTACCCCAGGTTTCGGTATTGTGGGTGCCGCCAACAACTTCAACATAATGAATATCCGCAGGACGCGAGTAGCCTTTTGCCTCCAGTTCTTTAATCAGGTCTATAGTATCGTCAATAGCATCAATAATGCCATTTTTGTTCCTGTCGCTGGTTTCGTCTTTGGTACCTGTTTGCAGCCAGAACTTCAAACCGGGTTTACCTTCAGTTTCTCTGACTAAAGCATGCGCAATCCGGTCATTGTCAGTATACCCTTTAGCTAAATCCTTACTTCTCCACCAAAACGAACCTGAAAATACCCCTACCTTATCAAAGGTATCGGCGTTATTCCAGCAGATATCAAATGCCGATAATCCGCCTAAGGAAAAACCGGCAAAGGCTGTACTTTCAAATTCATGAATACATGTTTCGGCTTTTATCTGCGGCAGGAATTCAGTCATAATAAATTGAGTATAAATATCAGCTTTAGCGCCCCGCTTTTTAAAATCGGGCCGGCCGGCTACGCCATATTCCTGCAGGCGGTCTTCGCCGGCATGTATGGCTGCCACCAACAATGGTTTTATGCGGTTGGTGTTATATAGTTGCTCAAGTGTTTGGTTAAGTGCCAGATTTTCCAGCTCCTGTCCATCGTTCAGCAATAACAGGTTTAACGGCTCTGCAATTTCCTGTTCATCGGGTATTAATAGTGTACATAATACCTCTCTTTTGAGCAGGGCAGAATTTATCGTTATCGTTTTTTCTATTATCGTCATTTCAGTTTCGACCCAGCCCCAATTCATCTTATGTTAATTTTAAAGGGCACAAAAGTACGCTATGTTTTCAAATTATTACGCTAACGTATTAATTTATCAGTTAGTTGCCTTTTTCAGTTAAACCACTTAACTTACATCAATTAAAACTTAAACTGCCCATTTTGATAGAAAAATATCATCGCTGGTACTCGCCAAACCTAAACCTGCATGTAGAAATGCTGGTATTTGGCGATCGCGGATTTCCTGTTATACTATTCCCTACTACCAAGGGCCGCTATCACCAAAACAAGGATTTTGGCCTGATTGATAGCGTAAAATGGTTTGTAGACCAGGGCCTGGTAAAGATTTACTGCCCCGATACATTGGACGACAGAACATGGTATGATAAAGGCATCCACCCGGCCGACCGTGCCCGTAATTACAGTTGGTACGATAAAATGCTTTTACATGAGCTGGCGCCCTGGGCCATGCACGAAACCGGCATTGGTAAAGTAGCAGTTGCCGGATGCAGTTTTGGCGGTTACCATGCAGCAAACTTTGCATTTAAACACCCCGAGAAAGTGGCACACCTTTTTACTATGGGCGGCGCCTTTGACATTAAAATGTTTACCGACGGCTTTTATAACGATGATATTTTTTACAACAACCCGGTAGATTATTTGCCAGGCAGCAACGCGGGCGACCTATGGAACATCAACATCATCCTGGGCACATCTGAACACGACATTTGTAAAGATTATAATATACAGCTATCAAACATATTAAACAAAAAAGGTATTAACCATTGGTTAGATATCCGCCCGAATGCCAGCCACGACTGGCCAATTTGGAAGGAGATGTTTCCGCATTATTTGTCAACAATAAAGTAGAATCAAGAATTAAAAGTAGAATCAAGAATTAAAAGTAGAATCAAGAATTAAGAGTCAGGAATCAAGACAGAAAAACAATACTATCTAAAACTTAAAATCTACATAAAAACATCCGGAACCCGGCAACACGCAACCGGCAACCGAAAACAAAACACTATGAAAAAAATAGGCATCTTATTCGGACAGGAAAATTCGTTCCCACAGGCTTTTGTGGATAGGATAAACCAGAAAGCTGAGAAAAACATATCGGCGGAGTTTGTACGCATTGATAAAGTTATGCAGGCCGAACCATTGGACTATGCTGTTATCATCGATCGTATTTCGCAGGATGTTCCTTTCTATCGGGCTGCATTAAAAAACGCGGCCATTTGCGGCACTGCCGTTATTAATAACCCATTTTGGTGGAGCGCCGATGAAAAGTTTTTTAATAACGCGCTGGCTGTAAAAATTGGTGTGCCGGTGCCAAAAACAGTGATATTGCCTTCAAAAGATTTACCAGATGACACTACCGACAAATCGTTCCGCAACCTGGCCTACCCGTTGGATTGGAATGGTATTTTTAACTATGTTGGTTTCCCGGCCTACATGAAACCCTTTGATGGCGGCGGCTGGAAAGAGGTTTATAAGCTGGACGATAAAGAGGATTTTTTTGATAAGTACAACAAAACCAAGCAGTATGTAATGATGTTGCAGGAAGAGGTTGTTTTTGACGATTACTTTCGCTGTTACTGCATTGGCGGCAAGCACGTACGCATTATGCAATACGAGCCGCGCAACCCGCATCACTTGCGTTACGAGCACGGTAAAGCCCCGGCAGCAAAAAAGCTTTTGGATACTGTTAAGGATTACGTGATAAAACTTAACCAGTTTTTAGGTTATGATTTTAATACCGTGGAATTTGCCATTCGCGACGGCATCCCTTACGCTATTGATTTTTGTAACCCGGCCCCTGATGCCGAAGTGACCAGCGTAGGCCAGGACAACTTTGAATGGGTGGTTGAAACCGCCGCTGATTACGCCATTGAACGCGCAAAAAAACAAAAGGACGGTTTAGATAACCTTACCTGGGGCGAGTTTGTAAAAACATCGGTAGCCAAAACACCACTGGTAGGTGCGAAAGTAAAACCGGCTAAAGTGGATGTATCCGTAGCCAAAGTTGATCATGCTATTGAGGCTGAGGGGAAAGTGAAGAAGGAGAGGGTGGTGAAGGCGAAGAAAGTAGAAGAGCCCAAGAAAGCCAAAAAATAACGCTTGTCATTTCGACGAGGTACGAGGAGAAATCTTATACGCTATACAACGGTGCTCCGTGAATTGCATAGCGTGTAAGATTTCTCCTCACGCTAATGCTCGCGGCCAGCCCTTGTTCGTCCGAAATGACAATTTGTTTATTAGTATAGAAGCGAATACACGGAAACATTCAGCATAGAAACTGAATGTATTTAACCTAACCAATTATGAACAAGTTTACCTTAGGTGTTGAAGAAGAATTTATGGTGATTGATCCTGTAACCAGGGAGCTAAAATCGCATGAGCAGAGAATTGTGGACAGCGCGCAAAAAATCCACGAAGACCAGGTGAAGGCAGAAATGCACCAGGCGGTTGTGGAGGTAGGCACGCATATTTGCCATAATACCACCGAAGCCCGCAAAGAGGTAAGTAAACTGCGCACAACCGTGGCCATGCTTGCCGGCGATATTGGCTTGCGCATTGGTGCAGCGGGAACGCACCCGTTTTCGCACTGGCAACATCAGCTCATCACAGATCATCCACGTTATTTCGAGATTGTAGATGAGATGCAGGAGGCTGCCCGCTCCAACCTTATTTTTGGTTTACACGTGCATGTGGGCATCCAATCGCGGGATATGGCTATCCACATTGCCAACCAGGTGCGGTATTTTTTACCGCACGTGTATGCCTTATCAACCAATTCGCCTTTTTGGGAAGGGCGTAATACCGGGTTCAAATCGTTCCGTACCAAGGTATTTGATAAATTTCCGCGTACCGGTATTCCCGATTATTTCAGCAGTATCGAAGAGTATGACAATTACATCAAGCTGCTGGTAAAAACCAACTGCATCGATAACGCTAAAAAAATCTGGTGGGATATCCGGGTTCATCCTTTCTTCGAAACCATCGAATTCCGAATTTGCGATTGCCCTATGCTTGTTGATGAAACCATTGCTTTTGCAGCGCTTTTCCAGGCGCTGTGTGCTAAATTATATAAGCTGCGTCAGCAAAATATGAAGTTTATAACCTACTCGCGGGCACTTATTAATGAAAATAAATGGCGGGCCGCCCGTTACGGCATCGATGGCAAAATGATTGATTTTGGTAAAGAGATGGAGGTAAACACCCGGTCGTTAGTTTTGGAGCTTTTAGATTTTGTAGACGATGTAGTTGACGATTTAGGTTCGCGCGATGACCTGCAATATGTACACAAAATACTGGAAACCGGTACCGGGGCCGACAGGCAGCTGGCCATTTACCAGCAAAATAATAACTTTGCGGATGTGGTTGATTACATCACCTCGCAAACACTAAAGGGACTATAACGACAGAATGACAACGAAACCGGAAATAAAGGTAGCCATACTTGATTTGTATGATGGGATAGCGAATGAGGGGATGCGCGGTTTCCAGGATATTTTAAAAAGATATAAAGCACAACACGATTTAAATATCACCTATAAAATTTTTGATGTTCGCAGGGGATGCGAGGTGCCGGGGCTTGATTTTGATATTTACATATCAAGCGGGGGGCCCGGCAGCCCTTTACATGAAGGCACAGAATGGGAAAAGAAATATTTCAGGCTGACAGACAGGCTCGAAGATCATAACTTATCCAACACTACCGATAAAAAGCATGCTTTTTATGTTTGTCACTCTTTCCAATTGATGTGTCGTAAATACGAGCTGGGGGATATCAATACCCGCCGTTCGCCATCATTTGGTGTGTTGCCGGTAAATAAAACCGGGGCTGGTTTAACCGAACCCTTGTTTGAAGGCCTTGCCGAACCATTTTACGCAGTTGACTCCAGAAGCTGGCAGGTGATCAATCCGAACGAAAACCGGTTTAAAGAATTGAATATGCAGTTGGTGGCTATCGAAAAAGAGCGCCCGCATATTGATTTGCCACGGGCCATGATGGCCATTCGTTTTGACGAGTACTCCTTTGCTACCCAGTTTCACCCCGAAGCGGATGCCAATGGCATGAAAAACCTGCTTTTAAAGGAAGACAAAAAAGATGAGGTAATAAATGAACACGGCGACGTAAAATACAAGGAAATGCTAAGCCACCTTGCCGACCCTGACAAAATCAGCCATACCCAACAAACGCTGATCCCTAACTTTTTAGATCAGGCAGTAATGAGTTTGCAGGGATTGTAGTGTTTGTGTTTTCGTAGTAATGGCACGATAATTTCCTTTAAAGAGTTCTCATGCAGAATGATAGCCGGAATAGTTTTCAAACCGGTTACGGGTCAACGCCACATAATTAAAAATCCGAAGTCCCATAAAAACAACAAAGCCGCAACCTAATGGTCCTGCGGCTTTGTTAATATCAAATATCTTCTGCTTAGTTGCTCTTGCTGTTATCAGCATTAAACAACTTCGCTTTATCAACTTTTTCAATAATCATCCCATCGGCCAGCGTTTTAGTGATGGCAGCATAAGGGGCAGATACTACTTCCTCGCCTCCTTTAAGCCCGCTCAATATCTGGATATAAGAATCATTCTGGATACCTGTTGTAACCTGCACTTGTTTTAGCTTGTTACCCGCAGTTAACACAAAAACATATTCTTTTGATGGTTGTGTAATTGATGGCTTACTCTTGTCGTCGTCTTTTTTAGGCGGCCCGTTCTGGTCTTTTTTCTCCTCGCGGGTGGTTACCGATTGAATAGGTACCGATAATGATTTTACCTGGTTGGTGTTGATATCAACTGTAGCTGTTAATCCCGGACGAAAAGGTGACGGGTTATCTGCCGTTTTTTTCAACAACGACATGTATGAATCTGCATTGATGCGTACTTTAACGGTAAAGTTAGTCACCTGGTCGGCAGTGGTACCAACCACGTTGGCCGAGCTTCCTATTTCAGATACAACACCGGTAAATTTCTTACCCAAAAACGCGTCAATCTCGATATTTGATGAATCGCCTAACGAAATGCGATTAATATCGTTTTCGTTCACATCAACGTTAACATCCATTTTGCTTAGGTCAGATATCGTCATGATCTCGGTACCTGCAAATTGCTGGGTACCTAAAACACGCTCGCCCAACTCAATAGACAGTTTTGATACTACCCCATCAACCGGCGAGTAAATGGTTGTTTTAGCCAGGTTATCCTGCGCTTCTTTTACCGAAGCCGATGACTGTGCCAAACCATATTGCGAGCCGATAACATTTTGTTTGGCGGCTTCATACGAAGCTTTAGCGCCTTCGAATGCAGCTTTAGCATTTTCATATTCAGATACGGTAAGCACTTTGTTTTTATAAAGCTCTTCGCTGCGTTTAAAAATACCTGCCTGGTTGTTAAAGGTGGCCTCTGCCTGTTTCAACATCTGGCCAGAGTTACCTACACTGGCTTTCTGAGTATTGTATGATGCAATAGCCCTATCGTAACCCGACTTTAATATATCAGGACGGATTTTACAAAGTAATTGCCCTTTTTTCACCACATCACCTTCTTTGATAGGTAATTCAACAACCTCGCCAGATACTTCGGGGCTTATTTTAACTTCGATATGCGGTTTTATTTTACCGCTTGCAGATACGGTTTCGTTAATAACGCGTGTATCAGCTTTTTCGGTAGCAACCTGCGTTAAAGGCGGCTTACCAATAAGGCCGGTTGCTTTGGCAATGATCAGCAGAACAATCAGCGAGCCAAGTCCTATCAGAATATATTTAGTAGTTTTTCCCATGATTATGAGTTTGGATATTTACGGTTTTAGTTTTTTTATTTACAATGATATTTGTTTGCCCAGGTAGTAATCAATCACTTTCGCCCTAAACACAACCATATATTGCGCGTTGATCATGTCAAACTGCGATTTATTGAGGTTGGTTAACGATGTATTATAGTCAAGCGAATTTACCAAACCAACATTATAACGCTGTTGTATAATATTAAAGGCTTCTTTATTGGCCTGGTATGTTTGCGTATATGACAGGTATGATTTTTCGGCAGCTTTTACATCCAATACCGCCTGGTAAATAATCTTGCTCAGGTTATTACGGGCAAGCTGTGTGGTTACCTTAGCGTTTTCATATTGTATTTTTGCTTTGCGTACCGACGTACGTGAGCTAAAACGGTTAAAAATGGGTATCTGTAAGCTAACCCCTACCGATTGGTTAAAGTTATCGCTCAGCTGTTTAAAAAACGGATACTTATTATATACAGCGGCATATTGTGGTAGTGTAGCCGGTTGGTTACGGTTGCCATTAACAAAACCGATTGTATCTATCCTGCCGGTAGGTGTTATCCCTCCCAATAAAGTACGCGCGTCTGAATAATTTGAGCCTAACTGGCCAAACAACACCACGCTTGGATAATAATTACCCTGGGCTATTTTTATTCCCTGCTGGGTGGCTTTCTCCCGTTGCTCGGCAAGCAATAAATCCGGGTTAACCAATTCGGCGGTTTTTAAAACTTCTTCCGCGTTATATAATGTTTGAATGTCTGTCAGTTTGCTGATATCCGGTTTCTCAACTACGATATCCGTTTGCGGAGTCATTTCCATGTATTGCTTTAAAGTAAGCAACGAAATTTCATAGGCATTTTGAGCATTGGTATAATTCAAATCGGCTGTAGACACGGTTGCTTTGGCCTGCGACAGATCCGCCAGTGTTTGGTTGCCCACATCAAAGTTTTTTTGCGCCCTATCTAAAGTAATTTTAGATACATCTATTTGCTGCTGAGCGGCTTTTACCAAATCCTGGTTGGTTAATACCTGTAAATAGGTAGTAACCACATTTAAAATTAGGTCGTTCCTTACTTTTGCGGTAGCTGTTTTATCCGCATCAAGCAATAAACGGTTCTGAATGATAGTATTGCGCAACTGGCCACCCTGAAACAAGGTTACCTGCGTTTGTATGGTACCATTCAATGCAAAAATTCGCTGGTTGATGAACTGGTTGGTAGATGGGTCGATGTTACGGCCAAAGTTAAATGATGCCTGCGGACCTGCCGTAAGGTTTGGGAGCTGGTTATATTTCGACTGTTTTAAAGTTTCATCATCCAAAGCCTCGGTAAACTGCGATTGTTTGATGGTAAGGTTACGCTCCAGGGCCAGATCAACAGCCTTTTGCAACGATATTACCTCTTGCGCATTAGCCCGGAAGCTTAACGACGAAAACATGATGGCGCAAATTACAGTAGCTTTAAAAGATGGTATAAATTTTAGTTTCATAAGGTTTTTCTATACAATGGTAAGCAACTGATTACTACCTTGCGGTGTTGTTTTCTATCTACCGGAAAATTTAACATTAACTTTTGTTTTGAATATGTACCTGGTTAAAACTCCCTGGCTGCTAAAAAAGCTTTACCCCGAGCTTATTTGGAATGTAAACCAAACTAACCGTTGTATTTATCTCACTTTTGACGATGGACCCATACCTATTGTTACACCATTTGTTTTAAATATTTTAAAACAGTACAATGCCAAAGCAACATTCTTTTGTATTGGCGACAATGTAGGCAAACATCCTGATATTTTTAAGCAGGTTGTTAACGATGGGCATGCTATTGGCAACCATACCTACAACCACCTTAAAGGATGGAAAACTGACAACAAAACCTACCTTGATAATTTTCTATCGGCAGATAAAATACTGCATACTAATTTATTTCGGCCACCTTATGGCCGCATCAAAAAACAACAGGTAAAGGATTTAAAATCTGTTAAACCCGACATCAAAATCGTCATGTGGGATGTGCTGAGTGGCGATTTTGACATCAACCTAAAGCCGGAGGATTGCCTAAAGAACGTTATGAAGTATACCGAAGCGGGTTCAATAGTTGTATTTCATGATAGTTTGAAGGCCTTTGATAGGTTGGAATATGTTTTACCAAGGGCGATGGAGGTTTGGAGTAAGGAAGGGTATAGTTTTGAGTTGATTGGGTTGGATTGAGTTGACTGGGTTGAAAAGGTTGAAAATTAACTATAAAGAAGTGGTTGTACAAAAACAAAACATTAATTAAATGGCATCATTTACTGAACTGGAAACTTGGAAGCAGGCCCAAAAAATACGGATGCTGATTTCTAACCTTGTCAAAAGTTTTCCAAATGAGGAAAAATTCAGATTAACCGATCAAATAATTCGATGTTCGAGATCAATAGGTAATAACATTGCCGAAGGCCATGGACGTTTCCATTTTCAGGATAATATCCGTTTTTGCATCATCGCCCGTGGCTCACTTTCAGAAACGCTTGATCACATGATTATTGCAAGAGATGAAAACTACATTGATGACGCGGTATTTAAATCGTTTCAAAATGACTACGATCAATGTCTTAAATTATTAAACGGCTACATCTTTTTCATCAAAAAGAAAAAGAATGACGAGTTAAGTTGAGTGGTTGATTAAGTTGATTAGGTTGTAGATTCATTTTCATTTAACCTAAGCAATCCAACCCAATCAACCAACCCGAACCAACTCAATCAACTTATTCCAACCCAATCAACTCAATCCAACCCAATCCAACCCAATCAACCGCCAACCTATTTAGAACCTATCCAAATAAGAATTGACGAAACCTTGATTATTAATTAGATGTTATATTTTGTAAATTCGCCGCACTAAGTTTCTGACAATCAATTTTAGTGTCAATTTCTTTTACTTTTCACCTAAAAATCAAAT
>Ga0307515_10014630_pt1 | contig 14524 bp, 18 predicted proteins | sample 17_EM_MG_FD_194513 | JGI IMG/M metagenome (GOLD analysis project Ga0307515, IMG submission 194513) | Populus trichocarpa ectomycorrhiza microbial communities from riparian zone in the Pacific Northwest, United States - 17_EM | ecosystem: Host-associated > Plants > Roots > Unclassified | place... | reverse complement strand
TAACGGCAGCATCACTACTCTCCCTCTCTCTTTCTCTCCTGAAAAGTTTGCTAAAACCCTGCTTTCTAGGGTTTTTCCTTCCATTCTCAGCTTTAGCTCGAACTGAACTCATTTCCCTTTTCTTTTCTGCTCAGCAATTACTTACCAAGAAAAAACCACCTCCACCATGCTTTGACTCGACCAGTAATCGAAGGATGAAGGTGCTGCGTTTTGCTGCGTTTTTGGTAGCTTTCACTACTCTCATTGTCGTCGGCAAAACGACGTCACATTTGAGCCCCGGACCTCACGTCACCGATGTCAATATTCTGTTGCCTCCTAAAATGACGCGTCCCGTCGAGTATCGCCTCCAAGGAAGTGATGGCTGCTTTAAATGGTAATTACTAATTCATATATATATATATATATATTATTTTTAGTGATTTTATTCTAAGTTGTTTTGATTGTGTAAATCTTGACAGGTCATGGGATCATCACGATATTCTATCAGTTATACCCGAGTATAATTTAAGCTACAGCCACTGTTCAACCAGTGCACGGTTGAGATCAATTGCTCCCTTTACCGGTCGGAAGGAGACAGCTATTTATGCTGCTGATGTACACACTGGCATTGTGATTCGCTGCAAGGTCTTTATTGACAATATTTCCAGAATCCAGATATTTCACAATTCTATTAAACTTGATTTAGATGGTCTTGCTACTCTCCGAGCTCGCGCCTTCGATCGTGAAGGTACCTTCGCCCCGGTATATTATTATTGTGATGATGATAGTTGGTAGTGATTCATCTTTATTCTCCCATGTTTGTTGGTTCTCGGTTTTCTGTTGGTTGCAGATAATGTGTTTTCGTCATTAGCTGGATTACAATTCATGTGGCAGCTGATGCCTGAAACGGATGGATTGCCGCACCACCTTGTCCATGTTCCTCTCAGGGATTCTCCGCTCAGTGATTGTGGTGGTTTATGTGGTGATTTGAACATCCAAATAGAACTTGAAGATAGTGTATGTCTACTGTTTGCTGCGTACCATAGTAAAATGAGATATATGATTGAGTATTATAATGCATGGTCTAATCTTTGTTACTCAGTGTTGTATTCGATGATTCATTGTGCAGGGTGTATTCTCGGATTTGTATGTTGTGAAAGGAGTCGAAATTGGCCATGAGAATGTTTCGGTGCATTTGCTTGAGCCACAATTTAAGCACTTGGCTGATAAGATTGTTCTAACTGTGGCAGAAGCCATGTCACTTGAACCTCCCTCACCTGTTTTGGTCCTCATTGGTGCTGCCTTTCGATATACGCTCAAAGTCATTCGTGGGAATATTCTGCAAGGTTTCTTTCTTGAATCCTTCCTTTTGCACTTGGCAGCAAAATTTTTGTTTGGTTCATTGTCAAGTTTGATGACTCTGCCTGAGAGAATTATGGCCATATAATATGTAATTCTTAATTTCTTTGCCAGTATTCACTTCTGATTCTATGATTGCTATAGCTTAAAACTGAATATAAGATTGCATCAGAAACAAGACAAGTAAGGATTTGGCATCTTCTTTTGAGTAATGGATCAAATTTATTCGGTTCAGATTACCAGCTCTTGCCACTTAGGTTGTAAACTGGATGATGTTCTTGCCTTGATTTCCATAACTGATTTAAGAGATAATCTAAAACAATTTTTTACCTAAGTTTTTTATTAGATGATTGTTTGTATTGTGCTTGAAAGTTGCACGTGGGTGAATAATATTGAGGATGAATGGTGGAAACTAGTTTTGTTGAAGGCTAGTTTCAGTTGGAAATCTTTTCCTGGGTTTCAAGTCAGAGCAAGATATCTATTGTTCAATTCTTGAGTTTTATGTGCATAGAAATGGCAAATTGGCATGCGGTATGTTGGTTGTCTTCCATGAACTGTGTTGGCCTCTTAAGAGTTGCATGGGCTATGTGCATCTGGTTGCCCTATCAGCTTTGCTCTTAATTATCTAACTTCAATATCTGTTGGCATTTTGCAGTGGTTGCTCTTCCATCTCCACATCATAGGTGGTCTGTTTTGAACTCTTCGGTTGCTGAAGTGGACCACTTGTCAGGCTTTGCTCAGGCACTGAGCTTAGGGGTAACATCTGTCATTGTCAAAGATACTAGAGTTGCTGGCCATATGCAAGTTTCATCACTTAATGTGGTTCTACCTGACACTTTGTGCTTATATATAATGCCCTTGCCTGTTTCTGGTGATCCTGTTGATGGATTGAAAGCCATTCCATCCTTGGCACGTTGGTTTGTTGTTTCTGGTCGTCAATATATTATTCAAATGAAGGTTTTCTTGGGGGGACCTGATGCGCAAGAAATCTATATTACAGAGGTAAATCCTACATTCGTCTGGGATCTTAAAATTAAATCAGTTATGGTGTATGTAGTTCATACTTGTAACTTGTTGGAATTCTTTTCATGGTTGTTTTCTCTTTGGTCAATATGGCTGGCTGTTGTACGTGACTGGTGGAGTCCTCTCACCTCCCTTGCCCGATTCCCCTCAGCTCTGCCCCAAAAGAAAATGAACCATATTGTGGCTGTGTATCATGGTTGGTTTTTGGACTTATTCTGGATATGAACTTATAGTTGTATGAATGAACAGCCCGAGTCGCTGCTAAAGATAGATCTCAGGCTGAAACTGTATTCATAAAGTACTTAAAAGAAAAAAAAAGGATGATGTTTTGAACCCAGGACCTTGGCACTACTTGGATGGACCTTTATCTAGAGGCTAGGTGGCATCCACAAAGCATGGATTTTGGTTTGTTTTGGCCTCAGAATATGCAGTAACTTATGTGAATTCTTCACGCCATTTCTTTCCAATTTTAAGTTTTGATAGTATCTTGGAAGAAGTTGAATAATTCATTGTTCATATGGAAAAGCAATTTCGTAGGATTGTTCACAGCTGTTACCTCTTCGTTATTGTTGCAAGCGCAATGTGATACTGAAATGTTAAGGTGGTGAGTATCATCAATTATATAAGTGCATGCTGTGTATTTTAGCTGATTATTTCTCCCTTAAAAGTCTGCCTAAATAACTGCTTTTAATGTGATAGAAGAATAACTTCCTTTAAATCTTTTATCTTGTATTTTCTGGAATTACAAGAAGTGTCATAATGCTAGAGTAACTCTTCTAAAAAGAATGTCAAAATGTTTTTTGAAACTCATGTTCTTTTTTTACTCACTCTCTATGCTCACCAGATTTTGAATTTATGTGAATTTATCTTATTCTCTTGTATTTCCACTTTCCTGTTAATTCTTGAGTTTTCTAGTTGTGCTTGAAATTTTGCTGGTGGTTGTCTCTTCAGACTTCTTTTGTTCTTGGGCATATCTTTTTTGCGGGCCAAATGTTCTGCTGGCACTTTCTCCTTGTTTTCTTGATTGTCATCCCTGAGAAGTTTGCTGCTTTTACAGAGTGATGACCTTAAGTTGCACCATGAGCAGTCTGAATACTGGACAATTTTCATGTTATCAGAGGATATTGTGGTCAAACATGGCTGGCGAAATTCCAGAATTCTGAGAGCAATTTCCCTTGGTCAAGGAAAACTAACAGCTTCTTTAACTTATTTGAGTGGGCACCGGGAGAGAAAAAAGGTGAGACTTTATAGTACTCTTTTGTGTGGTTCTGTAGCCTTTACTGAGCTGCTGTTTATATCTAGCTCTGCTCTCTTGTATAGGTTCTTAGTGCTGCGCAAGAAATTATGGTATGTGATCAAGTGAAGTTCAGTTTGGATGGAGCAAGCGGTACACATCAGACTATTCTTCTTCCCTGGACTCCTACTATTTACCAGGAGGTGGAGCTAAAGGCAACAGGAGGTTAATCACTTTCTATCTTTCAGTCTCAGTTATCAAGGTGTTTACTTTGCTTCCAAATATCTTGAGGGTAAATGAAAGCTGTTATTTTATGTAGGCTGTGCAAAAACATCCAGTGATTATAAATGGTTTTCTTCAGACACGTCTACTGTGTCAATATCTCCATTTGGGGTACTTCAGGCAAAAAAGCCTGGTAAAGCGACTGTCAGAGTAGTGTCCATTTTTGATTCTTCTAATCATGACGAGGTAATAATATCATAGCTCTCATTTATTAAGGCATATACTTGAGGGGCACAAATCTTAAGCAGTGTTTTTAATTTTTATAATCTTCATTATGAGTTTTGCTTTTAAAGATAGCGGATTTAGAGTTTCCTTGCACTTCCACAGGGTACATGATATGTTTTGCCCTTGTTCTTTTCCAATCCTAGTGTAGCTCCAGCATTTCTCTTTTTGTTAGTGTTATATTTGTGTGTACATGTTGATGATTTATGTAGTCCTTCCATCCAACAATGTCCAGAACAAAGGCACACATAGTAAACTCCTCCACCAAAGGCTGATACCTTAATATTTATATTTGCCGATTGACATGACAAATTACCCATTTTACTCTACCAACAATACTAGGCAATAATGGTAAGACCCAGCAAAAAAATAGCATATTAATGTGGCTAACTTGTGTCATATTTCAGACCCTTCTCCTTCATCTACTGGCTTAATAAAATGGAACCTTTTTAAAAGACTATCACAAAAAATACTCTCAATTTCTTATCCAAGTAAAATTTGAACCATTGGGAAAAATATCAATAGGCAAGAAATAAAAAGAAATGAAATTCTCATGGTAAAGGGAAAGTGAACAGCTAAGAAAGAGATGAAAAATGGAATCCCAGTGACGAGGGAAGAAGCAAATCTGAGCCACAATAGCAACAATGTAAAGAGAAATAGAAAAGAAGTAACATACCCTTAACTTGACTTTCTCTCATTGCCTCAGAGGAGAGAATGATAGAAAATGCACCACCCTTCATTTGCATCCTATCCCTGAGCTGCACACCTATCACTTGGCACAACATTGAAGGCCTCTTAGCTAGGAGTTGTCACATTTTTTGCTTTGTAACTGGCATCTAACGTTGTATTCAAGACCATGTTTGTTACCACTTGCACTTTATAGAAATTCCAATGAGAAGTTTTGGCAAGTCAAGCTGTTAGTCACCTCCTTCAAATTTTAGCCCTTTCTCTGTCATCTTAGCTTTGTGGAAATCTAGCAGTTTTGCCCCACATACTAGAATCTCTAAGAAAGAAGGTAGGTTTTGACTAGGCGAACAGCTCAAGCTGCTCAACAAAAGATGGGCTTTCCTTGCTTCAGCACTTCTGCACAAATACACTATGACACCACTGGCATCAAACTTATAAAAAGTGGATTAGGGTAGAATTGGAGCTGAACCGTGATGGTATTAAGTCTGATGGAAGTCTAGTGTTTCCAGTTGCAACATAAAGGAATCAATTTGGTTCTTATTTTATTATCAAATAAAATGAGACCTATTTGAAAGATTACCCCAAATCAAAAGCTAAATAAAAATATGAGGAAGTGCTTTCTCTTATAATTTTTGTATAGAAGCAGGTCATGTCAGAGTTCTAATTTTTTTTCTTGCAAATCTTTTAAGTGAGTCCCATCATGCTTGCTTTGTGCTGCTTGGATGGCAAAACAAGTCAACTTGTCATTTCACTGGCAAACAGATAGGATGGTTCAACAAACTCCAATGGAGGAGCTTGTCATGTGTGCATCTGCTAACTGTGGTGGTGAACTACTTTAATCGTGGAAGTACATGTACAAGGATTACCTTAGCTAACATGCACATCCAACAATTTATTCCTAGTTGCTCAAAGCATAGTGTGAAGTTGAAGCCTTGCAATATCTAAATAGGTTTTTTTTTTTAATATACATTGAATTGCTCCTATTATCAGTACAATGCTGTGCATTGAACTCTTTTTTCAATATGTGATGCAGTATACAGTGTCTGTCCTCTGCTCTCCTCTCACTTGTTTGTATTTTATTTTGAGTGCTTTGGCATGGGCCATCGGCACCTGCATATTATCATTAATGCGGCTGGAGGTGTACTCTTAGCGAATTCCCAACATTTTTTCTTTCTTTCTTGGGCTTTTGAATTTAATTTATTTGTTTTATTTATTGATCTTGTCCTGTTTAAGAGGCGCAAAGGCACATGGATTAAAGATTATATATTTCTTTCCCAAAGCCTCAAAACCTGCGTGTTTGTTTGAAATCTGTCTCTTTCTTGTCATGACCATGTCAATATGGAAACTCTAGTCAATCTCTTCAAGTCAGTAATAATGCAGCAATATCTGGATATGCAGGATTTTGTTGAACAATGTTCACGCGGGAAATCTTGTTATCTGGATTGCTTCCTTGTGCTCCCTTGATTAATTTCATCTATATGAACTAATGTATCCTTTTCTTGTAAAAGGTGGTCATTGAAGTTTCTGTACCATCATCTATGATTATGCTTCAAAACTTCCCTGTAGAGACTGTTGTAAGATCACATCTTCCAGCTGCCGTAACAATGAAAGCATCAGATGGTGAAGCCCTTTCTCAAAATCATCAGGAATGTGCTTTTGGTTATAAATGTTTTCACTTTCATGTTCTTTTGTTCAATTCAATTTCATGTTTGCAGGTTCCTATTATTATAGATGTGATGCTTTTCATCTATTCGTAAAATGGAAAGTTGGAAGTGAGTCTTTCGTCATTGTCAATGCAACAGAGGAGGCACGTATTGCAGAAAAACTGGGGGCTTTTCACCTCTATGAATCAGTTTATGGTCCACCATGTTCATGGGCCTATATATATGCTTCCGGTCCTGGGCAGACCATGCTGCAGGCAACATTGTCGAAAGAACATCACTTGGATCAATCGTTTCATGGGTCCATTATTTTGAAGGCATCATCACGTATTGCAGCATACCCACCACTTACAGTGCATCAGGTAGTAGATGGAAGCCAATTTGGTGGGTATTGGCTTGATTTGGGTCATGTTGAAGCAAGCAATCACCTGGAGCCTTTGGAGAGCTTGTATCTTGTCCCTGGAACAAGTTTAGATATCATGCTTCTTGGTGGACCAGCACCATGGGACAAAGATGTTGACTATCTTGAAACTGTGGAAATATCGGGTGACAAGCATGCTTCCAGTAAAGATGGAATTCATGCACGTCGGATTTCTGGCAGCTATCAGAGTATGTACAGAGTTTCATGCCAAACTCTGGGGATATTTGTAAGTTATATATTGTGTTTTGGAGCTATAGACTATTGTAGTTCTTTTTGTCGAAAGCATTTGTATTGTGCTCTATTTACTACAAAAGTCGTAACATTTCTGTCTGTTTGATATGACTCAGGATTTGGTTTTCAAACGCGGGAATTTGGTTGGAGATGACCACTCTCTGCCTGCAATAGCAGAAGTTGCTTTGTCTCTTACATGCAGCTTTCCATCTTCAATTGCACTTATCGTTGATGAACCCGGTGAATATTTAAATTTTTCATCCCAGACATGAATGACAATAAATTATAATTTTATTTTGACTTACCTTGCATGCAATTGGCTGAATTTGTGGCACTCTTCAGTTAACAGACATCCCCAACTAGTTTGGTATTGAGGCTTGGTTGTTGTTGTTCAGTTAACAGACATGATGCCATAAGGTTCGCATCTCTTGCTGATCGTAGCACAGGGCAAATCCGCACCACCCCTGTTACTGTGGCAAATGGGCAAACTATTAGGGTGGCTGCAGTTGGCATAGGTGTTTCTGGAGAAGCTTTTGCAAACTCATCTTCTCTTTCTCTGAGGTGGGAGTTGAGCAGCTGTGAAGGACTGGCATATTGGTGGGCTGATGCTTATGAGTTGCAGAGATTGAAATCCAGCTGGGAGAGGTTCTTAGTCTTGCAAAATGAATCAGGAGAAGTACTGCCAGAACTTGCTTTTTTTTTTTTTTTTTTGTATTTCATGTATTCGTTTCACATTCTATATGCCTCCTTGCTTTTCTTAAATTGTTCTGAGATTTATTTAAGGAATTTTTTTATTTAAGAAAGAAACTCTATTGCTGAATAAGAATATTTCAAAGGTATCTTCATGAACAAATATGCACACGCACACCCCCAGCACCCCACATACACTCAATATTCACATGCTCATACATGCATGAAAGGCAAATAGTCTGGTAAGTTTCATAAGGAGCAAGTATTCCCAATATTTGCCCGTTCTGTAAATATGTGAATTACACATCCTCCTAAAATAATGAAAAATCAATATCAATGTTCCCTTTTTATTTATGAAAATTTTAATCTGAGGTGTTGAATATTCGTTTTCAGTGTATTGTTCGTGCCACTGTTATTGGTCTTGATGATGCCCTCGGTAGTCATTATTTGGCTCAGTTGCGAAGTCTAGAGAATGTTCTTACAGATGCTGTAAAGTTGCAGGTATGCTCGTGTTATTTTACATCAAATCTCAGATGATAGTTTATTAAGTTGGGTTCATGTTATGCTGCCATGTGTTTTTTCTATACCTTCTGTTCATATTGATCAATTATTGCTGTCTTAAGTTTGACTCGTCTAAATTTGTACAAATATGCAGCTTGTTTCTTCTTTGAGAGTGAATCCAGAGTTCAACTTGTTGTATTTCAATCCCGATGCTAAGGTAGATTCCAGTGCCAGACTAATAATTGCTTGTGTCACCTGCTTTTTTTAATAAATATGCACTACCAGTTTCTTTTGAACTTATTTAATGACATTTAATGACTTGTGTGTGACTTCATGAAATTTCTACTTCTTCCAAGGGAGGGAGTCATCATGTTTTGCACATGCAGACCATCTTTATCATTTTATTGCCTGTTTTGCTAGTTTTACATCAGCAGAAAACAGACAACTTTATTGTTTGTTTGCAGGTTACATTCTTGTCATGCTAATAAAAAACTGTCACTCAAATAAACGAATTATTGATACTTTTATATGACAGGATTGGTGTTTAGTTAATTGCAAACTGAGAGAGAATGATGGCTTGAGAAATTGAATCACATACAAAGAACACTTGGTATTTTGTTTCTTGTGAAATGAAGAAGTTCACAACCTCGCTGATTGATGTTTTTGTAACTTTTCTGAGTCAACAAAGGAGAAAGGAAGAGTTATCTTCCTATGCAATATGACGTGCTCAATGCCTACGCAATATGAAGTGCTCAAAGCTACATCTCAATTTCCTGTGCAATATAGATGCTTAATGCTCCTTTCCAACTAAACATTTTCAATTTTTTCCTTGCCTCATGTTGTATGTGTCAAGCTGCACCTGTGCATTTTGACATCAAATTTTGTGTATCAAGGACAATTCAAAAGCGAACTCTCATAATGAAAGTTGACATATTGATTAACATATATCTGCAACAATGGTTGGAATAGCTTCAAGAGAGAGTCACCCCTGATTAAAAACCCAATTTCTGCATGCCGAGTTGGTTTTTCATCAGATTATGGGAGATAATATTTTTCTCTCAGCAATGTTATCTGTATCGTTTTCTTTTATGTGGATTGTGTTTGTCGTATTGAAAGCACATTCGTGATTAAATATGAGCTTGCTAAATGCGAAGGGCTTCTTGTCCAAAAAACTCCTTTGATGTGCTGCTCCAGTCATTTTCTTTGAAAATTCTTTTTTGCTATTTATGATAACTGTTGTTTTGGATGGGATAAATGATGTTTAATGTCCTTTTGTGAGTCCATACTACTTGTGCAATTTTTGATTTGTACCATCAACTATTGCATTTAATAGGTATGTTCAAACTTCAATCTCATTGATTTGGTCCATACTACTTGTGGAATTTTAGATTTGTACCATCAACTATTGCTTTTAATAGGCATGTTCATACTTCAATCTCATTGATTTGGTTCCAAATGCTTAAGGTATAGAATGTTACTTGAGTATTAGTTCCATATTGAGGTGGATTTAGTTTATGATCGAGCCAGATGGCACAAAAATTGCATGCTCCAACTAGTTTGGATTTGAGTCTTAGCTGCTGCTGCTGCTATATGATCCCTTAATCATGAATTTCAGGCTTCCACATCTTACACAAGCATTTTTTCTATTTAGGTAAATCTTTCAATTGCTGGTTAGGTAAATCTTTCAATTGCTGGAGGGAGCTGTTTATGGGAAGCTGTTGTGAATGATTCTCAAGTGGTAGAAGTTGCTCAGCCCCCACCAGGCTTACAATGCTTTCAGTTGAGGCTCCTTCCTAAAATGTTGGGGACTGCACTTGTGTCAATATCTGATATTGGGCTTATTCCTCCTACTTCAGCTTCTGCTGTGGTAATTTGTTTCATCTATTATCTTACTATACAGTTATTCAAGTGAAATTTCTCAGTTTTACAAAATTGCCACTGACATTGATTAAATTTTTATTTTCTAAAGATACAGAAAGCTAGTAGACTATGTAAATGGTGTGTTTGGGGTGCATTTGTAGTGTTTTTGCCAAGACAGGTGCTTTAAAATGTTTTTGAATTATCCATATCAAACCAACAAAAAGCATCAATTTGATGATATTTCAACCCAAGATCACTTTGGAAATGCATTGCCAAACATACAATAGACAAATCACAGAAGTTCTTAGAGAAAAAGAGGCTCTGGTGGAAGGAGAATTTTTCGTCAAGCATACTGGTGAAACTTGAGAAATTGCTACTGTCATGAAATTAAGCAAAGTGTTAAGAAATTCCACCTTTCCTTACAAAAAAAATTGAGATTTTCTTATGCTACAAAGCAAAATCAATCAATCCATCCTCTCCCCTGGAATGTGCATTCTTTTCTTCAAAGCATACTTCATGCTCTATCATGGCATTGTTATTCTCTTCGATTTTTATTTTTCACCAATTAAATAAGATTAAATGCCTAGATCTAGATGTAATTTTGATGTAATGCAACAGTCTTTTTCAATGGTAACTGTTTACCTTACGAAGTGTTGCTATTGCAATATGTCTGCCAATACATGTTAGTTGTTAAATACTAACATAAATGCAAGGATGGTGATGCACAGATGCATATAATCAGTTTTATAAGACTAACTTCCCTATTTCCAAAATAGGTTTTTTGAACAGCGGATCTATTTTTCATATGCAAGGATAGTAATGCATATATGAATCTAATTTCTACATCATTCAGAAAACATTAATTGTTGTTCCCGAAGGATTTTTTTGTGCCCCTTAGTCATACATGCTCCATATCAGCACATCAATTTAACTAATATCTTGTTTGCACTGTTCAATTATCCCTTGGACTTTATAAACTCTCAGTTGCTTTCACTTCTTTTTTCCTTCAGCTCATGTGATAATAATATTGCCTTTATTCTTGTATTTTATTTTCTATTTCACTCATGGAGTGTTTCATGGAAGTATTGCAGGTTCAAGTTGCTGATGTGGACTGGATTAAAATAGTATCAGGAGAACAAATAAGTCTCATGGTGCGTTTTATGGTGTCTGGTTGACACACAAACACACACACACAAGTATTGTTCTAGTATTCATTTCTTATCTTAATAATTTCAGGAAGGACAGTCACAGCCCATACATTTAATATCTGGGATTAAGGATGGGAATGCTTTTGACTCTAATCAGGTTTGGATCGATCTGATTAATGCTATTTGGGGAGCTAGTAGTATTCCTGTTCTGGCCCCTGCTTTAACTGGACCTAGTTGTAAATGTATTTGATATTTGTGTGGCCATGCATTTGGAAAGATAGACTGCTTTACAAATTTTCGTAACCTAGTTCATCTCTCCTGTTTGATCTTTTTGTTTCTTAGCGGGACATCTCATGCTCTCTTATCCTCCATTTTGTATTATGTTATTTACTCAATCGTAAAATTCTGTGTAGAAAAGGACAAGTCTGTGTTTGTGTGGCCCTGCAAACACTAGCATATGCCAAGTTACACTTGTGTGGTAATTGTTTTAATCCTCAAAATCTTGATGTTTGTGAGCATTTGGTGCAGTATGCGTACATGAAAATTCATGTGCACATCGAGGATCCTATAGTTGAACTTGTTGACAAGAATGGTATGCCTAGTGATGCCGGTGGATATGTTAATGCTCCAAACTTTACGATCAATGCTAAAGATCTTGGATTCACAACACTTTATGTGAGTTCCCGGTTTGATGTCGTGCCTTTTATATTCAAATGCATGTTTATTCATTTTTCTTTGTGTTTCGTTGTCAGAGACACACAGACACACTCTCTTTTTTCCCTTTGTTATTTTGTCATGTTTATCGATTCAAAGTTTCAGACTATGTAAGTTTACGGGTAGATCTTGGAATCAGGTTAGTGTTAGACAGCAATCTGGACATGAAATATTGAGTCAATCAATAAAGATAGAAGTATATGCGCCCCTGAGAATTCATCCAGATGATATTTTCCTGGTACCAGGTGCTTGTTACATGGTATGACCCACAATCTTGTGCCTATCCTAAAATGCATTGAAATATGTCCTATCTGAGTTTTGATTTATTGTTCTTGTTTATGTATCTCATGTATTCTACAACACTTTTTATTGCTTAGCTTGCTATGAAAGGGGGCCCAACAGTTGGCGTATATATTCAGTATGCTTCAATGGATGATGGAATAGCAACAGTGGACAAATCTTCAGGACGACTTTGTGCAATTTCTCCTGGAAACACTGTAAGACCCAGCTGTTAACCTCTTGTAGCAATTTTCATGTATTGACTCTGAAATGTAACATAGAGTAAATTAAGACTTGGATGAGTTGAGTATCTTGCAAGGCTATTATTTTATGTCCTCGGTGTTGTAGAATTTATATCATTTGTCATATATATGATCTTCAATGTCTGCATGAAAATGAATCCTGATTGACTGGGTTTCTCCTGAATGAATTCTTGTCATTTCCCCGTCATGCTATGTAGTCATGTGTGCATGTGTGGACAGTTGATAGTTGACAAGCGGTTCACTATTTTGCATGGACCCGTAATCATTCTGAAATAAATGAATTCATAAGAACTATTTTTCTACCAGAGGATATCAATGAGTAACACAATGAACTCTGCTTGTATTCTTTGAGAAGTTGAGTTTAGAGTGTGCTCCTGTATGGTTACCTATTTTTGTTTCCTATCATAACTTCAGTTGGAGCTTTTGGAAATTAATAGTTTTTACATGCATTTTTATCATTTTGAATTTCATATGGACTAAGATCAGGTTGGATAGTTCTAATTCCCCTGGTCCTTATTGAGCCACATGATTCATGTCCAATGTCAGTCCAAGTCAGGAAGATGATGTCTCCTTATTCTTTATGTAATATGCTTTCACGTATTTGCATTTGTTTTTGTGAACAGACAATCCTTTCCTCGGTGTTTGGGAATGGAGGTGTTGTGGTATGTCAAGCACATGGTAGCATTTATGTTGGAGTTCCTTCTTTGTCAATGTTGAGTGCACAAAGCGATAAGCTTGATGTTGGCCGTGAGATGCCGATATATCCATCATTTCCTGAGGTGAAATTTTAAAGTCAAAAGTATTCTTTATTAATTTATGTATCAGTTCTTGGAATATGACTGGCTCACTTGTATTGTCAGGGTGATTTATTTTCATTTTATGAGCTCTGCAGAAGTTACAAGTGGACCATAGAGGATGAAAAGGTTAGGAGGAATATATTTCTCATAATTACTGTTTCAGATTTCTTTTCTTCTCATATGCCTGGTGATAGTAATTAGTTGTCTACTGGTTAAATTTAGGTGTTGAGTTTCAACATGGCAGAAAGCTCAAATGTTGAAAAGCACTGGTTCCCATTGGATGATGAGCAGGAACTTGATTTTATTAAAGTCTTGCATGGAAGGTTTGTTTTCTTAAATATTTTGACATGAACTAATAAAGCAAGGCTTCTTCTGTTATGCATTTACAACTTTTCATTTTTTTCTCAGATGTCTTAAGTTTAAACTGAACTTTCTTCTTATTTTTTCCCCTTTTCTGCCCCTGTGGTCTATCTTTGATACTCCCCATGAACTTGGCCTCTCCCTCTGACCTGATTATTAAATTTACTACTTCGGACAAAAGAAAAAAAAAACTGAGATTTATAAATTTCATCAGATGTTTAAAGTATCTACCTAATTCTTGATGATTTGTTATCTGATGAAAGTGTTTCAGGCCCAACGATGGATGGATCCAAAATTTCCATTCTAATGTTGTATAGCCAATGTCCTCTGACTGTATATGGCCCTTTTCTTTTGGATTTATACTTTTCATTACCAGGCTTGAAACAGTTCTTGAGACTCTTTTATTCATCTCTTCCTAAAGATAACTGGGAAATTCGAAGTATAATTAGTAGATGAGGTAAACTATTTTAGGTGTCCCCTTGTTCAAGGAAGTATTGTGCCTCTTTTTCTCTCTAGTCCTCATGTTGAATTTCTTGATGGACCTAGATGTAAGTTTTGGAATATTTTGCCCTTGGTTCCTTGTGATAAGCAGCTTTAGCAGTATAATTGATGGACCAGGTCCTTCTCATTGCTTCTGGTCATCTTTCTTCCTTCTTCAGCAAAGGATTGTTCTTGGAGGTCAGGCTATAACAAATTAACTTGATTTTACGTCACTGCTTTGGATTAGAGAAAACCAAGTAGTTCTTCACTGTTTGATTGTATCTTTTATGAAATTTGACCCTAAGCAAAGTTACTTTTTGTCGCTGCATCTGG
>Ga0307515_10014629_pt1 | contig 14524 bp, 17 predicted proteins | sample 17_EM_MG_FD_194513 | JGI IMG/M metagenome (GOLD analysis project Ga0307515, IMG submission 194513) | Populus trichocarpa ectomycorrhiza microbial communities from riparian zone in the Pacific Northwest, United States - 17_EM | ecosystem: Host-associated > Plants > Roots > Unclassified | place... | reverse complement strand
AGTTAAATTGTTTGTAGCGAATTTCTGAAATTGAGTTGTTTGTAGCGAATTAACATTCGCTGCCGAATTGTGTGTTGTGCAGCGAATTTGGGATTGGATGCCGAAGTTGAATTATCTACAGTGAATTTGAAATTCGTTGCCGAAATTGAGTTGTTTGCAGCGAATTAACATTCACTGCCGAATTGTGTGTTTTGAAGAGAATTTGGGATTCGCTGCCGAAGTTGTCTGGTCTGCAGCGAATTTCATTTGAAATTCGCTGCCGAAATTGAGTTGTTTGCAGTGAATTAACATTCGCTCCCGAATTGTGTGTTTTGGAGCGAATTTGGGATTCGCTGCTGAAGTTGTATTGTCTGCAGCGAATTTGTGACTCGCTGCCGGAATTGAGTTGTCTGTAGCAAATTAGCATTCACTGCCAAAAACGTGTTGGCTGCAGCGAAGTAGCATTTGCTGCTGAAATTGTGGCGCTAGTAGCGGACCAGTTTTTGCTAACGAATTGGGCAGCCTGCAGCGAACCAGTTTTTGCTGCCGAATTGCGTAGCCTACAGCGAACTAGTTTTCGCTGGCGAACTAGTTTTCGCTGGCGAACTGTCCGGCCTACAGTGAGTCAGTTTTCACTGCCGATTTCTACAATCAGCCTCCCGAGCATAAATGACTCAAATGCTTGCAACAATTTCATTGTATGATGGTTTCATACGTGGAACACTTAAATGTGAACATATGGATTCTTGAAATAAGTATGGTGATGAATGTGATTTAAGGATACAAATATACTGAATTGTGGCATTGATGTCTTAGGTGATGCGGCTGGGATCGGACCATCGTCAGGACAAGGACAAACCGCAGGTGGAACAAGTAGTTATTTTCCACCTTCTTCTCATATGATGTTTGTGTTTTGAAATGATTTACTTATGATGATATATTATTGAATCCTTGATGAATGATGAAACAACAATGAAGTGTCTGATTGAATTTTTGATGATTGTCGAAACGACTATGAAATGTTAATCGAGTTCTTGATGAATGTTGAGACGATGATGACAATGTTAATGTTCTGAAATAACCTATTTGAGGTGGATATATTATTGTGTTGCGATGAATACTAAACTGACTATGAGATGTTGATTAGGCTATTATGAATTTAGGCTGCTGACGAATGATTGTATGAGTATTACGAAGGATCTACTGTGGTATTTTATTGAATGTAGTTATGATGAATGGTTGTATGAGTATTACGAAGGATCTACTGTTGTATTTTATTGAATGTAATTATGATGAATGGTTGTATGAGTATTATGACAGATCTACCATTGTATTTTATTAATGTAATTATGATGAATGGTTGTATGATTATTATGAAGGATGTACTATTGTATTTTATTGAATGTAATTGTGACGAATGATTGTATAAGTATTACGAAAGATCTACTGTTGTATTTTATTGAATGTAATTGTGACGAATGGTTGTATGAGTATTATGACATATCTACCATTGTATTATATTGAATGTAATTATGACGAATGGTTGTATGAGTATTACGAAGGATCTACCATTGTATTATACTGAATGTTAATTATCATGAATGGTTGTATGAGTATTACGAGGGATCTATTATTGTATTATATTGATTATTAACTGTCATGAATGGTTGGATGAGTAATACAAAAGGTGTACTGTTGTGTTATATTGAATGCTAAACTGTTATGGAAGTTTGTTTGTATATTACAAAGGATCTGTTATCGTGTTTACTGAATGTTAAACTATTACGGGACGTCTGTACGAGTATCATGAATGGTGTACTATTATGTTACAGTGAATGTCAAATTGTTATGAATCGTTTGAATGAGCAATTCAAAGGATATTACCATGTTATAGTGATCTCATAAACTGCCTCTGGAACATTTGATGGTTAATGATTAGCTTTGGCTAATGGCATCCGAATGGATGACCAGGATAATTAATTGATTAGCTTCGGCTAATGGCATCTGAGATGGATGATCGGGTTGTGATTGTTGATCAGTTTCGGCTAATGGCATCCTAAGTGCATGACCGAGATAAATGTTGATTAGCTTTGGCTAATGGCATCCGAGATGGATGACCGAGACAATTAATTGATTAGCTTCGGCTAATGACATCCTAGGTGGATGACCGGGATAAATAATGATTAGCTTTGACTAATGGCATCCGAATGGATGACCGGGACAAATGTTTGATTAGCTTCGGCTAATGGCATCCGAATGGATGGCCGGGATAATTGATTGATTAGCTTCGGCTAATGGCATCCGAAATGCATGACCAGGATAAATGATGATTAGTTTCGGCTAATGGCATCCGAGATGGATGACTGGGTTGTGATTGTTGATCAGTTTCGGCTAATGGCATTCTAAGTGGATGACCGGGATAAATGTTGATTAGCTTTAGCTAATGGCATCCGAGATGGATGACCAGGACCATTAATTGATTAGCTTCAGCTAATGGCATCCTAAGTGGATGACAGGGATAAATGATGATTAGCTTCGGCTAATGGCATCCGAATGGATGACCGAGACAAATGTTTGATTAGCTTCGACTAACGACATTCTAAGTGGATGACCGGGATAAATGATGATTAGCTTCGACTAACGACATCCTAAGTGGATGACCGGGATAAATGATGATTAGCTTTGGCTAATGGCATCCGAGATGGATGACTGAGTTGTGATTGTTGATCAGAATCGGCTAATGGCATCCGAGATGGATGACCGGGTTATGATTGATGATTAGCTTCGGCTAATGGCATCCATGATGGATGACCGGGTTGCGTTTGATGATTTGCTTTGGCTAATGGCATCTGTGGTGGATGGCTAAATTGATTATAAAAAAATTAGCTTTGGTTAATGGTATCTATAGGAATGACGGGGGTTGATTTCTTGCTTAGTTTTTGTTAATGGCATCCAAGATGGATAGCCGAATTTAAATGTTGCAATTAGCTACAGCTATAAGTATCCAGGGTGGATGACCGGGTTAAGGTGAAGTATTTAACCCCGATCGATGTTAAACTTTGGCCCCACAACCTCGTGGAGAGGTTGGGGTGTGTGAGTGAGAAAAGTACAGTTAACGAAATAATGAGAGATGTACAATGTAAATAAGAAGTATAAGAAGGAATCTTCCCGTTCTAAGTTAATAATGAAAAGCAATGACAATGTTCTTCTAGATGTTTATTATTATGTTGGATTATTTACAATTCTTATATCCATGTTGTTTTGTAACAGGGACATCACACAATCAAGGTGCATAGGAAAGCCTGTTCCACAGGTTCACATATTTTGAAAGGTGCTATGTAATAGTATGACTTAGCTGTTATGTTGAATATTTGCCATTTGACACTTTTGTAAGGACTTGTAATGGAGCACGGATGGGGATGTGCGAACATGTAGATACGATGCTATGAATACATTTATGTGGTATTTCCTTTTATGAGGATGCTATGTTATGAAATCACATGAGGATCGTATGAAAGAAAGTACTAGTTGTGTAAGATTGTTGATTATAAACTCGTGTTGATAACGAGATTGGAACAAGAATGCAAACACACAGGTATGCCAATATGACGTACTATAAATGTATGAATATGAATATATAATATTATGGACATGTGTATTGGGTATCTGTTGTATGAGAATGTTGTTTTACGAGAACTATATCCCTATGATGCCATGATAAGGAAGGAACATAATCACTAGTTCACAAAATGTCATTGCGAGAAGTAAAAAAAAAATCTATCGATTTTGGCCTTGAAAAAGTCGGGTCGTTACAGGAGTAGAACAGGCCAGAACCTTTACTGGAACATCCGGGGTTGGCAAGGGAGGATCCCGATGTAGAGATCGAGAACTGTGATTTCTAGTAGGGGAAGCGCTTGTTAAGAGACGGAGACCATCAAGCTGGGCATCACAAAGAAGCAACGATTTCTTTTTAGATTTCCCCATAAGCTAACCAAGAGATTCGTAAGAACCCATAAAACTTGACAATCGAAAGATTGCTCTCACACTGTGGCCAGACAGAAGCGTCGCTTGTACCAAGGGTTCGTGCTCTAGCCGCGACTAAATAGTACACCGGAGTGCTTACAAAAGAGGAGCCTGCGAGATTACAGAGATTAAGAGAAGAAATCGTTGTACAGTGAGGGAGAAACAGATGCACACAAGCAGAACGCAACCTCTGTCTCTCTCTTTTTTTATATATATCAAATGCAAGAAATTGTATAGATCAAAAGTGAAACACAGATGGAAACCAGCAAGTCAAAATATACAGACATGAACAAATAGGCTTGTTCAAGGGGACAGGCTCCCTAGGACAAGCAGCTAACCAAATTAGCACAACAACGTGCTTATCAGAGTAAAACATAAACGACTAAGGGAATAGGCTCCCTTGGACAGGCAAAGACAACCAAAAAAAGGGAACATGCTCCCTGAACAACAAGACAAACCCGGCAAACCGGCAAGACAACAACAAATGGAATAAAACTCCAAAGATGCGATCAGCAGCAATTCAAACAAAACAAGCAAGAACCTGCAAAAACTGTAAAGCACCTGCAAGAACTGCATAGACACCAATGATCTAAACACTGCTAGAAAAGCAAGACAGACGGCACCAGAGGAACCAGTGCCTAGACAAGCAGCAAGCCAGCTTCAACTATAAGCTAGGAGAAACCAACTATGATGCAAAGTTAGAGGAGCAAGCAAGCACCCACAGAGGCGCCTCCAGATGAGGCAAACAACCAGATCCAAAAGGTGCACCAACCAACTATCACCTGAGCTAGAAGCAGCTGAAAGAAACAGGGACCATACACCAAGGCCACAAGTAGAAGCTGATACTGGCAACTCTGCAACAAAGGAAAACAAGCAAGCAAGAAGGCAAACCAACAACCACTACCAGAGCAACAACAGACAGAAACAAACAGGAATAGCCAGCACCAGTAACACAGCAACAGGGACAAAGGCCACAGGCAGATGCTGATACCAGCAACACTGCAACAAAGGAAACAAGGCTGCAAATAGGCAAACCAGCAACTACTACCAGAGTAGCAGCAGACAAAACCAACAGGCAAGGTATTGCATCACATCATAAAAGTCAGGCCTCAGGCAAAAGCTATAACTCTGCGACAAGAAGGAAACAGGTCGACAAAAGCAACAACATAGCAATAGAACCAGCTACAGACAAAGCAAACCCAAGCTGAATATTCTCAATAGATATAGAGAAATAACACAGGGAACAGATTCCCTATCCAAAAACCGAACCAAAAGAGAGGAGAAGATCATGGAGAGGATGGGGAAGCAGAAGTTGTGTTGCCTTAAGTCCTGGAATCAACCGTAGAGGAGCTCTTGGAGGGGCAATAACCCGTTCCAACTGGCTTCCCTAGATGGCTAAAGGTGGAGGAGGCAGCAGCTCTACTTCGTGTCAACTATTGCCTTCTAGGAGGCGGTTCAGGTGTGACATCATTGTGGCCTTCAGAGACTTCACAACCTTTGGAGAGGCAAAAGGGTTAGCACCAAGAGGACTAGACCTTGATGCAACTAGTTTGGCCCGCTTGCGCCCAGAGCCAACAGTTCTCCCTTCCATAGCCACTGCTGCCTCTGCAGACATTGGATCAATCCCTGGCTCACCTTGAGGTTCTTCCCTGTTAGACTACTTCTCAACAGATGTAGTTTTAGCAGAAGGGCTAGAACATCCAGATAGAGAGGGAGCTGTCTGGGAATGCTTCTTGCATTTGTGGTTGGAAGTTTTGGTGCAAGTAGAAATCGTGTGTCCCAGGGTTCTGCACTGCTTGCAAAACCGAGGTAATGATTCATACATCACCTGCTGGGACAAGGGCACACTGTTGGGCAGGATGAGATTGATAGAGGTTGGCAGGTCAGCTAGCAAGTCAATCTCAACAAGTAATCTGGCATAGGAGAGCCGGGTCATGGAAGCTGTTGGAGAATCAAAATGAACAGGCTTCCCAAGCACACTTGCAAGCTTAGAAAGACAAATTAGTGACCAACACTGGAGAGGCAGATTAGGAAACTTAACCCAGACTAGCATCCTTACCATTTCAGAAGTTGTAAAATAAAAAAACTCAAGCATTATTTTCAGAATCAAGGGCCGGCCAAAAACATAATAGGGCCCTCCACTTAGCACTTCAATCATGTCCATTTCAGATGAAAAAGTGAAAATTAACCATCTGGAATCATGCATAGAGAATTTGGCGTCACATTTCCAGGAACTATTAATAAATTTTGACAGGGATGTGTATCCTGGAAATTTGCCAGCAATATACCCAATTAAACTGAACCTCCATAGGTCTTTATGTATACCCAAATCAGTTTCCAGTAAATGGCAAGATGTCAAAGCAGTATAATTAGAAAAGTGCACTAATGATGGGGACAGAGAGATAGTAGCACCTGTGAGATGGTCAGGGGAGGAAGGTCGGTGTCTTCCTGAGGAAGCTTTGCCTTTCTGTGGCGGTGGAGTTGCGACTCCAACCTTCGGTCCGACTAGGGTTTCCAACGCCAGGACAAGAACCAAGAGAACCAGACTCAGCAGAGAGAACTGGGCGAGGCCTGGTGGTGGCAGAAGATTCTACATCTGGCCCACAAGGGCCAGGAGAAGACGATAGATGAACAGTAGGTGGTGTGCTCTGCATTCCTCTATTCAGATTCTTCACCCAAACCCTAGCACCATGGTTGAAATTAACAATATCAGCAAAAGCTATTGTTGTTCTTGGAGGAGTGTAGGCTTGAGAAAGACTGGAGGAGTGCGGCACACCAAGGGAACTGCTCCGACTCAGGGTCTGTTGTGCGTGCAAAGACGAGGGACACGACGTGCAAAACCCATAGTCTTGCTAGGCAAATCGTAGAACCGAGTACTTTTTCTTTGATTTTTCCATGTAAGAATGACGCAAAGAAATCAGAAGAAGAAACTGTTAGAGTGCAGAGAGCAAGAGAAGAAATTGTTGAACAGTGAGAGGGGAAGGGACGCGCACAAGCAGAACACCAGCGGGTTTTTCTCTCACTACAACCAGGAGCTTCTCTCTCTTGATTGACTGAGAGCTCTTTCTTCATTGAAAGCTTTGTCTCTTTCTCTTCTTTTTTTGATCAAATGTAAAAAATTGTATAGATCAAAAGTGAAACAAAGTTGGAAACCAGCAAGTCAGGATATACAAGCATGTATATACAAGGGAAAGGGAACAGACTCCCTTAAATAAGAAAAGGAACATGCTCCCTGAAACAGAATTAACAATTTAGCAAGGTAAACACAACCAATAAACAAGCGCCAAACCACAGAGGGTATGGCCATCAGACACATCTCTACAGAGCTAGTCAAGGACAACACACAAGTCTCTGCAGGCAACAGTGAAGGCATGACAGAGAAGGAGCAGCAACTCCAGCAAAAACATCCAATCCAGCAAAGGGAAAATCACAGTCAAAATCAAATCAGTAGCATCAAGCTCTATCTCTTTCCTTTTCTTTTGATCAAATGTAAAAAATATATAGATCAATGAAACAAAGCTGAAGAACCAGCAAGTCACAGAATATATATACATATATAAACAGGGAAAGGGAACAAGTTCCCTTAAACATGGGTGGAAAAACCACATGGCTACAAATAACCAAAAGAAGAACTCGTGACCGCAGCAGACAGCAAGAACCATAACAGGCATCCAGATAAGAACCTAAAGCTTAGCAAGACACCAAGAAGTATCCCAAAGCTATAGAGGGCAGCTAGGGAGCCAAACCAGAAACAAACAGAACTGAGACTAATACTTAGACACCAGGAAAACCACCAGTAAAGCAGCAACAAGCACAAACCAAGCACTCCAAAAAGAGAACCAACCAGCAAATGCATCCAGAAGCAGATGCTAGCGAGAAGCCAAACAGCAACAAGCATCAGCAGCAACAGCAGGCACAAACCAAACCACCTAACCAGCTTATCACAATAGCAAAACCACCAGCAAAGATGCACCAGGAAAAGCAAGCAGCCCAAACTGTAGAAAAAGCAAGGAATCTGTACAAGAGATAGGACAGGACTAACTAGTCTATAAAATAGTTAACAGGCAGTTCAATACAAGCCAACAGGAGACCAAGGGAACAACCTCCCTATCAAAATACATAATACAAATAAAAAATCAAAAGGTGGATGATGGAGCAGAGTTATCCGAGTTATGCAGCAGCTGGAAAGCGACAGCAGGGGCCTTAGACTTTCCCTGTGGACCCAAACAAGTGATGGCAATAACTTTGCTTCTAGTTAAATACTGCCTCTTGGGAGGGGCTACAACAATAGTATCACCACCTTCAGAAATATTTACTCGTGGAGTAGTAGGGAGTGTGGAGCCAAAGTTCTCCGGTGTAGCAACTTTGGACCTCTTGTAACTAGGAGACTGAGGCCTCTATTCACCAGTTGCAATAACTTCGGTGAACATAGAATCCACTAGGGGATCAGTAGAAGGGCCTGCACGATACGGTTCCTGCTTCTCAACAGCAGCTGTCTCTGCAGAGGCGCTGGAGGTGGCAGAACATGCTAGAGTTTCATGGGGCCTCGTCTTATGTTTGGGCCTGATTCCTTTAGTGCAAGTGATAGTAGAATGTCATAAGACCTTACACTGCTTGCAGAAATGTGGAAGTGATTCATACATAATCTGCTGGGGCAACGATGTGCCATTGGGCAGAACCACATTGACAGAGGAAGGCAAGTCTAAAAGTAGGTCAACTTCAATAAGAATTCTAGCATACAAAAGTCGGGTCATTTGTGCAGTAGGATTATCACAATGGATTGGTTTCCTAATCATGCTAGCAATTTTAGATAGGTAAATTGGGTTCCAGCATCTAAGAGGCAGATTTGGAAACCTCACCCAAGTTGGCATTGAGGTCATTTCGGTGGATTTAAAATCAAAGAAATCTGGCATTACTTTCAGGATGAGAGGTCGGCCAAATACTGAATAAGGACCTCCTCCTAGAACATCTAACATTTCCATTTCAGAGGAGAAGGCAAAGATTAGCCAACTCGAATCATGCATTATGAAATGAGCTTTATGTTGCCAGTTTTTACTAATGTAATTTAACAGAGAAGCATATCTTGGGAACTTCCCAGCAACATAGCCAATCAAGCAGAATTTCCACTTAGCAACAAGTTCACCGACATCAATTTCCTGAAGATGACATGATGCAGAGGATGCATATTCAGGAAAGTGAATAAGAGTAGGTGACTGGGAGTTTGAAGTACCTGGTGGTGTGTCAGCTGGGGCACCCCTGCTACAGCCAAGCAGAGACTTATCCGTCATCGGGGATGCAAAAGAGGTGGCGCCAACAGGGGAGGAGTGACACCAGAAGGAAATACTGAAGGATGGCCCTTTCCAGAAGATGGTAGGGAGGGAGAAACTGTAGACGGTGCAGGGTTGAGACCACCGGAGCCCGGGCAGGAACCTCTAGGGTTAGACCCAACCAATCGTTCTGTAGGTAAGAGGCTTGGTCTGGAACTGCCAAAGGAGTCTTCATTGCAACCACAAGAAGGGGGAGGATGAGGTGATTGAGCAGGAGAACTATTCTTTTGCATGGTTTTGTTCTTGTGTTTTGAGGAAACCCTAGCCGTACTCAAGAGATCAGTAAAATCAGCAAAAATAGCCTTCATTCTGGGTGGAGTGGAGGTCGGAGAAGGGGAAATAAAGCCATGTTGAACCAAAGAGTAGCTACGGGACTGAACCTTGGGCGTGCATGAGGCAGACGCATGACGGTTAGTTTGAAGCCAGAAATCACCCTGGGTGGAACAAAGAATTGAAGAGTTGGTTTTTGATTTTGTCATAATGGACCAAAGAAAGAACACTAAGGAGCAGACGACAAAGGAAGAAGAACAATGCACAATGAGGGAAGAATACAGGCGCGGCTAGGAGCACACAAACCACTTCTCTCACCACAACCAGGAGCTTCTCTCAAGTTCTGTCTCTTTTTTTTTTATCAAATGTTAGAAATTTTATCGATAAAAAATAGACTAGCTGGACAACCAGCAAGCCATATATACACATGTACAGAGCAAAGCTAGCGGGAACATGCTCCCAGCAAGCATCAAAGAATAGAGACAACCCAAAAGAACAAACCATCGGTTATTTTAGGAACCCAAAGATTACAAGTGCCTAGGATAACCGACCCAAAGAGAAACTAGCCACAAACACAAAAAAAATCCCATCCCCATCTACATAAGATAAGAATGCAAGCAACATGGACTTGAATCCACGAACCACAAGTATAGAACCAGAACCACCTAAGCAAAGCAGCAAACATGGAAAGACTCCTAAGACCAATGCAGCTCCCATCAGCCAACATGCAAAAGCGAGTGATCCTTCTCATGGAAGTGAAAGCTGATATAAAATAGAACTTGGAATCTCTTAAAAATTGTGAGCTCCTCTGGTTGTCCTTTCAAAGGCCCGCCTGTTTCTTTCTTCCCAAATGAGATAAACCACGATGCCCGGTGAAACTCTTTTCATATGTGCCTCCATGCTTTTCTTCATTGGATGCAACCTACGAAGAGCACTGTTTAAGGTTCTCATGCTCTTGCCCATCCGCAACCAGGATTTTATCATATCCCACAAATGACATGTCCATCCACACGTAAAGAACAAATCATTGTGGGACTCCTCCTCTTGCCTACAGAATACACAGGTGGGATTGATATGAATAAACCTTAATCTGTCACGAGTTCGGAACTTGCCCAAGACAACCAACCATAATATGAAACTATACTTAGGCAGAGACCACTACTCCCAAACCACTCTATGCCATGAGATGATCGAACCTACTGGTTGAAAGAAATTATATGCATGAGCCAGAAAGGGACCTTCACCATTAAACCAACTACTCATCAACGTGATGCTCGCCCTTGGACTTCCACAGTGCTGAGAGAGAATGTCCCTGACAGAAATAATAGACTTCCATAATGGGGAGGAATGCTGGTGAGCTTGAGCAGTCTAAATGGTGTCACTGCTCAGATAAAAGTGGTGCACCCAACGAATCCAGACCGAATCCGTTTTAAGATGAATGTTCCAAAGTTGCTTGGCAAGGAAGCTTCTATTACGTGCTCTTAGATCAAAGAGACCAAGCCCTCCTTCTGCCTTAGGCATGCAAAGAGATTTCCATGCAACCAAAGTAGAGTTACTCCTCCTAATATCTCCTATCCATAAAAAATTCCTGCAGATGCTTATGATATCCTGATTACAATTTCTAGCATGGGCAAAATATTCAGCCAGAAATGAACCTTGCCAAAAAGCACAGACCAAAGAAGCTCAAGTCACCCAGCATACGTGAGGTGTTTACCAATCCAGCCTTGTACTTACAACTCCAAATCCTGTAGAAGAGGAGGAAACTGGCTAGCTAACAGCCGATGGGGGCTCAATGGAACCCCTAAGTAGGTGAAAGGAAAAATCCCTTCCTTGAAGCCAGATTCTGAAAGGATGGATTGCTTGTGAGCATCACTAACACCACCAAAAAAGATGGATGATTTTTGTAGATTTATCACTAGACCCAATGTCTGACAAAAAATTATGAGCTGTTGAAGGAGGCAGCGAACTGAAGAGGAGTCACCGTGAGAGAAGGAGGACATCATCTGCAAAAGCTCTGTTTCTTTCTTCTTCTTTTTTTGATCAAATGTAAGAAATTGTATAGATCAGTAGTGAAAAAAAATTGGATACCAGCAAGTCAAAATATACAAACATGTACAAATAGGCTTGTTCAAGGGAACAGGCTCCTTAGGACAAGCCATCAACCAAAATAGCACAACAACGCATTAAGGAACAGGCTCCTTTGGACAAGCAATTACAACCAAAAAAAGGGAACATGCTCCCTGAACAACAAGACAGATCCGATGAACCTGCCACACAGCAATAAATGGACTCAGCAGCAATCCAAACAGAACAAGCAGAAACTGCAAAGCACCTACGGAGACTGTAGAGACACCAATGATCCAAACACTGCATTAAGCAGCACCCAGGAATATGAAATAGCCAAAAATAGCAAGGTAGACGGAAAAAGAGAAACCAACGCCTAAACGAGCAGCAAGCCAGCTTCAACTATAACAGCTAAGAGAAACTAGCTATGATGCAAAGCCAGTAGCCAGGAACAAGCAGGCACCCATAGAGGCGGCTCTAAAGGAAGCTAACACCCAGACCCAAAAGGCGTACCAACCAACTACTACCTGAACTGGAAGCACTTGAAAGAAACAGGGACCATACACAAAGGTCACAAACAAAAGCTGATACCAGCAACTCTGCAATAAAGGAAACAAGACTGCAAAACCAACAACTACTGACTGAGAGCTCTTTTTTTTTAATCAAATGTAAGAAATATATAGATAAATGAAATAAAGCTAGAGAACCAGCTGGTCACAGAATATATATACAAATATAAACAGAGAAAGGGAACATGCTCCCTTAAACATGGGTGGAAAAACCACATGGCTACAAATAACCAAAAAAAGACCCCGAGGTCGCAGCATACAGTAGAGCAGGGAAACTGAAACCATCCAAGGACCACAACAGGCATCCAGATAAGCACCCAAAGCTTAGCAAGACAACAAGAAGCATCCCAAACCTACAGAGGGCAGCCAGAGAGCCAAACCAACAACAAACCAAATTGAGACAAATACTCAGCCACCAGAAAAACCACCAGCAAAGCAGCAACAAGCACAAACCAAGCACTCCCAAAAGAGAACCAACCAACAAATGAATCTAGACAGATGCTAGCAAGAACTGACACCAATTAGATCACCTGCAAAGCATCAACTCAGGAACCAATCATCGAATCTTCCCAAACACAAACTGGCCAGCCAGCTAAAAAAACCACTAGCAGCAGCAGGCGGCACAAAAACCAAACCACCCAACCAACTTAACAAAAAACAGAACCATAAGCAAAGCCACATCAAGAAAAGTAGTCCAGATTGAAACAAAACAAGCAGGGAATCTGCATAAGAGATAGGACAGGACTAACTAGTCTACAAAATAGTTAACAGGCAATTCAATACAAGCCAACAAGAAACCAAGGGAACAACCTCCCTATCAAAATACATAATACAAATCAAAATCAAAAGTTGGATAATGGAGCAGAGTCATCCGAGCTGTGTAGTGGCTGGACTTCCCCTGCGGACCCAAACAAGTGATGGCAGTAACTTTGCTTCTAGTTAAATACTACCTCTTGGGAGGGGCTGCAACAACAATATGACTATCTCTAGAAATGTGTACTCATGGAGTAGCAGGTAGTGTGGAGCTAGAGTGCTCCGGTGAAGCAACTTTAGACCTCTTGCAACAAGGAGACTGAGGCCTCTAATCACCAGCTGCGACAGCTTCGATGAACATAGGATCCACTAGGGGATCAACAGAAGGGCCTGCACGATACGATTCCTACTTCCCAATAGCAGCTGTCTCTGCAGAGGGGCTGGAGGTGGCAGAACATGCTGGAGTTTCATGTGGCCTCGTCTTATATTTGGGTTTGATTCCTTTAGTGCAAGTGATAGTAGAATGTCCTAAGACCTTACACTGCTTACAGAAAATGTGGAAGTGATTCATAAATAATCTGTTGGGGCAATGATGTGCCATTGGGAGCACCACAATGATAGAGGAATACAAGTCTAAGAGCATGTCAACTTCAATAAGAATTCTAGCATGCAAAAGCCGGGTCATTTGTGCTGTAGGATTATCACAATGGATTGGTTTCCCAATCATGCTAGCAATTTTTTTATAGGCAAATTGGGTTCCAGCATCTTAGAGGCAGATTTGGAAACCTCACCCAAGTTGGCATTGTGGTCATATCAGTAGATTGAAAGTCAAAGAAATCAGGCATTACTTTCAGGATGAGAGGCCTGCCAAAAACAGAATATGGACCTCCTCCTAGAACATCTAACATTTCCATTTTAGAGAAGAAGGCAAAGATTAACCACCCCGAATCATGCATTGTGAAGTGAGCTTTATGTTGCCAGGTTCTACTAATATAAGTTAACATGGAAGCATAACCTGGGAATTTCCCAGCCACATAGCCAATCAAACAAAATTTCCACTTAACAACAAGAGCACTAACATCAGTTTCCTAAAGATGACATGAGGCAGAGGATGCATATTCTAGAAAGTGAACAAGAGCTAGAGACTGGGAATTTGAAGTACCTGGTGGTGTGTCTGGGGGAGCACCTCTGCTATAACCAGGCAGAGACTTATCCTTCACCGGGGACGCAAGAGAGGTGGCGCCAGCAGGGGAAGGAGTGACATTAGAAGGAAATGCTGAAGGATGGCTCTTTCTAGAAGATGGTTAGGAGGGAGAAATAGTAGACGGGGCGGGGTTGTGACCTCCTGAGACCAGACAGAAACCGCTATGGTTATACCTTACCGGACGTTCTATAGGCAAGGGGCTTGCCCTGGAACTGCCAGAGGAGCTGTCGTTGCGACCACCAGAAGAGGGAGGATGAAGTGATTGAGCAGGATAACCTTTTTTTTTTGCATGGTTTTATTCTTGTGTTTGGACGAAACCCTAGTTGCACTTGAGA
>Ga0307515_10014628_pt1 | contig 14524 bp, 11 predicted proteins | sample 17_EM_MG_FD_194513 | JGI IMG/M metagenome (GOLD analysis project Ga0307515, IMG submission 194513) | Populus trichocarpa ectomycorrhiza microbial communities from riparian zone in the Pacific Northwest, United States - 17_EM | ecosystem: Host-associated > Plants > Roots > Unclassified | place... | reverse complement strand
GATCTCGTTCAGCACCGTCTCTCGTGTCCCTTTGAGACACCCGCCTCGGCTGCCATGGCGATACCCCGCTCCTTGTGCGCGGCGGCAGCCCTTCAGCTCCGATAGGTCCGCTACACTCGACACAGATAAGTAGGGTTCGAGAGGAAGGACCGAAGGATCGAACCGGCATCCTGAAACCCACGATCGATGTCAGATATCTCTCGACACACAGATCATGCGACTCACAATCAGGTTGCAGTTTTGGTTGTATATCGCCTGCTGCTGTGCCATCTGCCAGGATGTTCCGATTTCAGTTGTGCCCCAGTCGCATACGGTCCGTCGCTACAAACCTGATAGTCAAGAAGGGCATCACGGATGTCTTCTGCGATTTCGGACACGGCCTGGATATCGTCTCGAGATTCTTCGTAACCCTCGACGTTGATGCGATTGCATAGGACGTCCCCAGTATCCCTGATGAGCCTCAGAGTGCTAGTAAAGAATGAGCGCGATGGTATGTTATAGTAAACTCAGAGCACCCACTCGAACAGCTTCGCCCGTTGCTCGTGCCAGGTTTCATCCCAAAGTCCGTCGTTGTCGTTGCACTGTAGAAACAGTCGATTTAGTCGTGCCATAGCAGAATCCAGCTTGCTCTTCAATTTCTATCCAAGCGTCAGCAAATATCACGACAATCTCACTGATCTGCACCACCTCGTGAAGCCTCAAGACTGTGTTAAGAGAAAACTTGATGGCAGAAACGACTGTCAGCGTAAAGACTAAAGACAAGACGGAGAACCCTCACGGTAAGGTTTGTGATTTGGTCATAGATCGCCTGCTGTTGTGAAACCTGCCCTGGGGTGTAAGTCGTATTCGACGCAACAAACCAATCCTCGCTCACTTGATAGCGAGTGATGGCTTCCCGGAGCCGTTCGACGAGTTTCGCCACCTCCCCAGAATCCCTCCTCTTATCTACGAATAGGGCTGCCTTGTCTATCAATCGAGGCGCATTGGCTTTGTCCAGCAACTCCTGGGATTGCTTTTCAATCTCTTCCAACGTGCTGCGGGAGGCGTTGACAGATGTGGCGAAGCGAGCAATCGGTGAGCGCACCTGGTCAGTTCGTTGCGTCGTTGCGTCTCTCCGGGGTCTTTGTCGATACTAGCCGTGGCAATGTTCTGTTTGAATCTGTCCAGCTTGGGTTTGAGGTCTCCGATCTTCTCCTTGAGGTCTTCGAATTCCTGCGAGCGTCTGTGTCAGTTGTGTGCGGCGGCCACCAGCTCGACCGATACCTCGTAATGCTTGATAAGGGCGTTCACTCCACCGAGGGCGGATTTGAGGGGAGAGAACCAATCAGAGGACTCTTTCGCAATATCGAGGAGGATCTTCGTGCCATCGGCGACTCTCCGCCTCTTTACTGTGAGGTTCAAACGGTTAAGGAGTTTACTCGACGGAAGGCGTTGGATCAGCTCACATCGGTTCGGATCGGCGTTGCTCCCGGCGGCCCCGGGGTTCGTCAAACCGTGACGCCGTTTTTGGAACATGATTGTTGTATGGAATGGTTCATGGTGGGCAGATATCGTCCGCAGTGCGAGGGCTACGATACCTCGATGCGGATACCGCATGGCGGTATGTAGTACGCAATGACTGAAGCGCTGAGATACTTCTGTGTCATGAGGACGACCCTCAACATGCCATTCCTACACGTCACCGCCTCCTCTCCGACTGCTCTCGATGAAAGTTCGCGTCCTGGGATTCGGTTGAACGCACGTCATTGACAACCCCGCTCCCCGGGTACACAAAACTCTAGGCTTGGATATGGATCATTTGTTACCTCCCCTCTCTCAATATTGACGAATATACTCCATTTAGGACCTCAATCGCAAGTTAGCATTGCGCCATTGCAGGCGCTCCGCAGTCGCGGTGTGGTACTGTTGGGTCAGAACCATCACAACTCCCCCATTAACGATGGCAATACCAAATGAGCAACACCCGCTGCAGACGCCCCGATACCCTGATACGTTCCACGAGTGAAGCTTGATGGCTCGACACTTGACTAACGCGTTGCCACTGGAGAGGAGCATGTATAGGATATAGGACGAACGGTTTCTTGGGTTGTTCAGTCGTGGTCTCTTATTTTTGGGTTCGACAAGTGACCGGTGACCTGCAGGCAACGCTTTGGTTTTCCTCTCCTGTAATATGTCTACTTTCTGTTCACCGCTTGGACTCCGTCTCATTCGAGTTTGGGTAGCAGCCATGTATTTCTTCGTTCGTATTGCGAAATCCCTCGCGATCCCACCTGCCTGTGGGCTGAGGGTTTTTACGAGCCAATCGAGTCGTTTTGTGGAAGGGATTTAATTCCCGCATGTCTCATCTACGTGTAGGCCCCTCCTGAGGATTATCTTCCAGAGGCTGTTGGATATAATTTTACGACCGAGAAAGTCAACGGCGGAGGGGATAATCAGAGCATCCCCGGAGTCGAGGTACTATTTCGTTCTTTCTTTCTGTAACCATCACATGTCTGGAGCTGTTTCTTTCGGTGTAGGCAAATCTGGACATTCAATATGCCGTCGGTCTGTCTTGGCCGACTCCCAACGTTTACTATAGGCATGTGCACGTGATCGTCGGTTTTCCCCGACTAACGTTCTCCTTCCAGTACCGGGGGATCTCCACCTTTCGTTCCCGATAACCCCACTCCAAGCACGTCTGCGGCCATGCCAAGCCCCTCAACTCCGACACTATCCAACAGACAATACAAACGAACCGCACCCCGATTGGCTCAAATACATCTCCCTCCAACGGACAGTTCCCCAGACCATCACGACCTCTTATGGAGACCACGAGCAGACCGTCCTACGCGACTACGCCACCACCATTTGCGCGTTGTTTGCCCAACTCGGTGTCCGTGGAAACGGTGTGTTTTTTAGCAGTGGGAATTGGGGTGTTGGGGGTGGGAATTGTCAGACGAACGATGGAAGGAACGTGACCCAGTTTCAACCGATATTCCCTGCTTCCTGTGAGTCTTCTCCCATTTGCATCCAACCTGTGTTTTGTTGGAGGTTGACAACGACACTGACGCGTGACGCGTTTATCAGGCCCTTTTGTTACCGCCGTTGGAGGAACGACTGGTATCAAGCCCGAGACGGCCATCAACTTCACTGGAGGAGGATTCTCCAATTACTTCCCTCGGCCTTCTTACCAGGACAAGGACGTCACCGCGTACATCAAAAACCTGAACGGTACTTACGATGGACTTTACAAGTGCGACCTCTGTCTCCTCGCATTTTGGGAACCATCTCTGAAGAGTGAGCTTGTTTATCGTGTTACAGTGCTCAGGACCGTGGATTCCCGGATGTTGCATCTTGTGCTGACAGGTACAGAGCGGTCATCGGGGGCAAGACTTATCACATTGGGGGAACCAGCGCCAACCCCCGGTGTGTCATCTACAAGACAAATATGTTTCATGCATCCAACTGACTTTATCCACCTCGCTTCAGACCGTGGCCGGATTAATCTCGCTGTTGAACGACTACCGAATCCCGCATGGCCTCTCTTCGTCTGGGTTCCCCAATCCATTTTTTTATTCCAAGGGTGTGGCAGGTTTGGTCGACATCGTTGTACGTGGTTCTTCTTTGGAGTCGAGACATTGGGCCTTGTGTTCACGGTTCACCTGTTGGTTACAGGATGGGATGAACCCTGGTTGTGGTACGGATTGGTTCAACGCCACTGTTGGGTGGGATCTGGTCAGTATATGTCCCACCGTCTCTCTCGCCCGGATTGTCATGCTGATGCCGTCGCGGGGGCTAGTAGCTCACTGGTTTGGGAACGTTGGACTTTAGGAAATTACAGTCGCTCGTGTTGTAGGGGAATCATTCGAACGTTCCACGATGGTGGCCGGTATCACGACCTACATCGAGCCACGTGCAACAACTGTAGTGTGAAATGGAAAATGTACCCTTTTCGGGGTGCTCTTTGGGTGTAGATGTGCTCCCCTACCAACGGAACAATGTAGGAGGTGTAAGCGCCACAGCAGTTTGTATTGCTAGGTGACTATTCGTGAGACTAGATATATATATATACCCGTCACCGCAGGGACCCTTACCCGAGATTTATCCCTTTATATCTGGATCTGAGGCTTTACGCATGGCATCCACCGACGAAACGGAAGCATCAGATACCGAGGTGGCGCCAGCACCCGGTGGGATTGAAGTGGGTCACCTTGGATCGTAGTCCCTCCAGTCCCCGGTGTCGGCTGATTTCGAGTGAAACTGCTGTCGCGTTGCGATTCCGGATGCGCGGTTTGGGGATCAATTGCAAACAAAGGTCGGCGTTCTGGGCCGACGGTTCCCTCAAAAGGCATATCCGTCTAGACTCGTGTGTGCGTGCAGTGGTTCACGGTGCATCCTTACGGACAAAGTCACTCGGTGATCCAAGTTGCTACAAACGGATTGGAGTTTCAGAAAATTTCAGAGCCGGCCGAACCGTGTCGTGGAGGAAAACTTTTCTCTCAAAGTCCTTTCGGCACAAGCAAATTGGTACGGATTAGTACTGGTTTCCGAGCGGTCTACTCTTGACTTTCGCATCCACAACCCCTATCTCTCTGTCGTCTCTCTGCATTCTGAGCCTTTGGCGTTACAAGTTCTCGATCTACGTTCGGGTGCGGAGTGGGTTTCCTAGTGAGAGATACCGCGACCGAGAGAATAATTACCAAGGGGATGAAGAGTCCGATGTCATCAGGCTGGAGCCCTTCCGGTGGTTGAGTCTACGAGTATGGGAAGACAGTGGCGATAGCCAACGGCAGGTAGAACAATCAAACCAGACGGGTTTGGTTCGAAGGGTCCTCCGTGTATCTGATTTTTTCAGCTGAAGAATGGGCTGGGGCTGTGAAGATATCCGGCTCTGCACATTTTGACCGCATACAGCTCGGGTTCTGCCCACGGTCGACTCTGCCTGTCATTCTGTTGTTCATATTGGGCAATCGCCTTGGGGTATCTGCAGCCGTCTCCGCCAATGTCGTGTATATATGCGGACAAGTTTCTCCCGTTTGCCCCGCTCTCGTGGTCCCGACAGTGTTCTTCGCGTTGCGCGTGTGTTTGTGACGATAAAAAAGCGCACAGAAAAGTTCCGCAAGCTGCATGGAGGCCTTATGAATTCTCCCAGGATGGTACCCCGCGTCATGTACCCGTCCCACTGCAGATCCGCCGGAGTCCACTAGCCACCGCCCAAGCGATCTCACGGCCCGAGCCCTTCTCCAAGTTGGATTGCGTGAACAGCACTCCACTCGCAGGAGTCGACGAAGACAACAGACGTCGCCGGATTCGTCTTGCGAGGACGCCGGGCGTTGCCTCCACAGGTGACAGCTTTAACAGTGACGAATGGGGGTTCAACCACCTTAGCAGAAATGTTCCTACCCCCGCAACCCTTTCATCTGTGCCACCTTCCTCTAACGGAGCCCCTACCACTGTGACAGATCTCCCCAACGAGCCGAGGGTGGGGGGATTTTCGTGAAGAAACTGAAGCCCGAAAGAAATATTACACTGCGGGGTCGTAACGAAGCCTTTCCTGTCATTGAACGGGATTCGCAGGGAGTCACTATTCACCTGGCAATGTAATCTGATGATCAGTCGCGCGTGGGTATCTTATGAAAAAGATTCAATATGTCCGAGAGTGTCACTCGCAGAAAGCGGATCTTTCAGAATATGAGAAACTCCTTGTGTCACAGCTGCGGTCCGAACCGCCATCGACGCCTCCCTGGTGTAAGCTGGGAGAGTATGGTGGAACGCACATCATTCACCCAGCCATTGCTCATCTCGTCAGAGTAGGCTGCTGGGGCGTCCGCTGTGTGTTGGAAGCGGTGTTTGTGAAACCGTTGTTCGGGGGGATCAGTCGCTTGACGTGATTTCTCGTGGTGTTACTCAAGTACCAAAAAAATAAACATGGTGACACTGTAGTAGGATACAATTCCGAGACAAACAAGGTGGTTCGACCTAAGGAGTGCACAATCAAATGAGACGGTCATACTGAGAGGGCACGAGAAGTCAATGGTCACTATGAGCTGCGTTTCGAAGATGGAGGGACTCCAACTAGAACTTGATGACAACGGGTCCGTCTCCGAAACGGCCGACCTGCATCGTAACATCGTGACGCCAGTCCGCAGGATTCCAGTTCGCCCTCCACTCGACGGGTACCCACAACCGGTGTTTCCCTTCGGCATCCTTTACCCACCCCTCTCGCATCGTGGCTTCTGAAGTTTGCCAGCTGTCTCCGGGGGGGATATTGCACTGGCGCAAATTGTGGAAGTGGAGATAGCCCTGACACGAATGGACCGAGTCGAGTCTGCAGGTCACACCTCGATAAACCCGGGGTTCTTTGGTGGAAAGAACCTCCCCAGTTTTTATGTCATAGACGTGTGAGGCATTTCCGGGAAGCACGATGAACCCGACTTGGCCTTCAACCTGGAAATCCCACTCAATACCTTGAGTCGGCTGCGATATGGACCAAATGCTATCACTGCGGCCGACCCTCCTGTCTCCAATAACACCATCCACCAGCCCGTCTTTTGTGAGCAACCAAGCTACGAGTTGTCCGGAGCCCGCCACCAAGAGAACATTGCCAGTGACGACCAATCCCTCTATTTCCATATTCGTGTCGATGAACTGGGGAGGGTTTTGTGCAAGGAGGTCGGTGACCGTGACAGTGTTTCCCGGCTTGCGGGCCGTTACGATGTGAGTCCAGGAGCGGGAAAGTCCCATGTACTCCAGGTAATTTCGGCAAGTGGGGAATTCATGTAAACGCCACATCCAAAGGATACCCAGGCCGGCACAACCCAGGATTGACGACGGAGTTGGCGAAAATCGAAGAGACGAATTGGAAAGATTCTCCTGCTTGAACCTCCCCAACAGGATGTAACGACTGGAATCATACTTCCAGACGCATACTACGTTCGTCCCGCAAGCTGCAAAGTGACTTCCATCTGAAGAGAAACTGTGGGAACTGTAGGAATAGTAGGGGAATGGTTCATCTAATAAGCACTCCGAGTTTTGAATATCCAAGATGCGAAGTATACGGTTGTCCGAGATGGAAATACAATGAGTGGTTGGGGAGAAGGACCCGATCTTGGCTCTGCGCGCGAGGGGGAGAGTGAACGATCGGATCCTGGTGAGAGTATATCCAACTTTGAAGATGTCGATGGCGTAACCTCGATATATGTCCTCTGCCGTGGTCATAACGAAGAAGGATCTGTCGTCTGTCCAGAGGTGTGGGATATTTCGTGACAGGAGTGTGCTAGAGGATAACGTTATACCCGAAGAGGCATTGCGTATATGCACAATGAAGGACCCCTGGTACTCCGAGTTGATGGTACAAATCTTCCGTCCATCCAATGACCATACTAGGGAGACATTGTTGGCGTTACGTTCAATTTCATTGGCCACTCCACCTGTCTGGATATCCCAGATTGTGATGGCAGTATCGGAGGCGCAGGCAATTGAACGTCCATCCGGCGAATAGGCAAGCGGACCCGTGAGATGAGGGGCTGTTTCGGTGGGGTGGAGGGTGGTGATCAGTTCCAGGGTGAGCTGATTCCGGATCTCCACAGCTCCTCCCACTTGAGCGGCAACAAATCGACCACATGGTGACCAAATGCAGGATCCACCGTAGTTGTCCTTGCCAGAAATTCCTATAGTCTGGGTCCATGAATCCGGGGTTCCGATCACAATTTTCGGCAAGGGGATGATGCGCCGGTGATAATACAGGCTTCGGATAATCGACGACGTGGGGCAGAGTTCCAGTGCAGAATGATAAATGTGGGTGGCGGAGACATTGATGACCTCGAAAAATTTGGTCACGAATTGCGAACAATCTTTGGCGATGTTGAGAAGCTGCTTGTCTTTGGCCACCTGATTCACGGTATGTTATCAGAGAGTAACGACATCGAGAAGGACAAAACCGAACCTCCAGTAACCAGGCCATCAATCTTTCAAGCCCAGCAACTGCCCCTCCTACAGCCCTGATGACACTAACCACCTCCAACCAAGCCAGGAATTTCTGCTCCAGGAACGTGCGTAGATGGGAGACAACATCGGCGATGCATTCCTCGGTCCTGGTGAGGTGGTTGTGCCAGGACAGGCAGGCATACCGCAGGGTGGCATTGATCCGATCATCGATTCTCGTCTCCAGATCCTTGACCTCAGAGTTTAAGGCATAATCAGGGAGCGATAAAAGATTCTGTTCCAACTCGGCATTTATCATTCTCAGGCAGTTCCTGACCAGCTCGAGGTGTATGTCACTAGGCGAGATGTAGAATCTTGGGTCGATGCAGCGGGATGGATCGGTGATGAAGTCGGGGAATGATTTGTGGAAGGCTTTTACAGGCTGGTCGGAATCCTCACCAAGGGCAAGCAGCGATTGGACTGATGTGAGGAGTAGTATGACTTCCCCAGGATCCAGGTCAACGAGTTTGGCGATACCAGATGGTGAGAGGGGATTGACAATCATGACGACAGCACCGATCGTGGACCTGACCATGGAATACACCTCAGGGTCTCCCTCGCTGAATGCCATCTGGAGGATTGACGTGTATAGAGAGTCAAGAGTTGTCCTGGGATTGAACCGTGTTTTACCCTCGGGAGCCGTACATTCCGGAAGCTTCAGAATGACATCCAATTGATGTTGTGGGAGACGAAAATTGCTATCCAGAAACTTGACAGTTGCAACGGCATAGACGAACAGTCCAGCTGCTCTGCTGCACAATAGATCGATGCTTTCGTCACTCGGCCACCTCCCTAGCTGACGCCGTTGCGCGATTTCGGAAAGTTCGTGTTTCAAGAAGAATCGGATGTCACTGTTGATCAGAGGGGGGTCGACATCGTGTAAAACGAAGACCGAGGTCAGGTCCATGAGCATGGGGAGACGAAATCCGGTCCTAATCCGCGGCTCAGGTCTCCCGGTGATGAAAAATCTCACCATCGGGATCTGGTCGACGAGCCGAGCCAACACCGAAAGGATTGCAGACGACGGTTCCTCGTCCTTGCACTCGTCGAGAGCATCAATCACGATCACCGTCGAAACATCCGCAGATTTGAGTGGCTTGACTATTAGCTTCTCCATCTGCCCGTAGAGTGACTCGTGTGCAACATCAGGATCCAATCGAAGGAGGCGGACGAGGTCGGACCGGAATTTCGGAAACCTGTATGCCAACTGGAAGGCGATGGTGGGGAAGATGAAGTGCAGGTCGCTGCGGTCCTCGAAGTCGCGGGAGCAGAAGAATGACGCTCCGAGTTGCCCGTCAGCAAACATCCGCTCGCTGACCGTCTGCGCGATCGTGGTCTTGCCCGTCCCGGCGAGCCCGTTCAGCCAGAAGACAGGAGATAGGTTGAAGTCGTTGGCCCACGACTCGATCTCGTTCAGCACTGTCTCCCGTGTCCCTTTGAGACAGCTGCGTCGGCTGCCATGGCGATACCCTGCTCCTTGTGCGCGACGGCAGCCCTTCAGCTCCGATAAGTCCGCTACACGAGGCACAGATAAGTAGGGTTCGAGAGGAAGGACAGAAAGTTCGAACCGGCGTCCTAAAAGCCACCATCGACGTTAGACATGGTCTCGGCGCATAGATCATGCGACTCACAATCAGGTTGCAGTTCTGGTCGTATATTGCCTGCTGCTGTGTTGTCTGCCGGAACGTTTCAATTTCAGTTGCTCCCCAGCCTCATATGGTTCGCCGTTACAAACCTGATAGTCAAGAAGGGCATCACGGATGTCTTCTGCAATATCGGACACAGCCTGAATATCGTCTTGCGATTCCTCGTAGCTCTCGCCGTTGATGCGATTGCATAGGACGTTCCCGGTATCCCTGATGAGCCTTAGAGTGCTAGTAAATAATGAGCATGGTGGTAGGTTGTAGGTGACTTAAAGCACCCACTCGAACAACTTTGCCCGTTGCTCGTGCACGGTTTCACCCCAAACACCGTCGTCGTCGTCATCCTGTGGGCACAGTCGATCAAGCCGTGCCAAAGCAGAATCCAGTTTGCTCTTCAACCCCGTGGGTTTCTATCCAAGCATCAGCAAATATCATGACAATCTCACTGATCTGCACAACCTCGTGAAGCTTCAAGACCGTGTTGAGGGAAGACTGGATGACAGAACCGATCGTCGGTGTAAAGACTAAAGACAAGGCGGGGAACCCTCACCGTGAGATTCGCAATTTGTTCATAGATCGCTTGCTGTTGTGAAACCTGCCCTGGGGTGTAAGTCATGTTCGACGCAACAAACCAATGCCCACTCACTTGATAGCGGGTGATGGCATCCCGGAGTCGTTCGACAAGTTTTACCACCTCCCCGGAATCCCTCCTCTTATCCACGAACAGAGCTGCCTTGTCTATCAACCGAGGCGCCTTTGCTCTGGCCAGCAACGCCTGGGATCGCTTCTCGATCTCTTCCAACGCTCTGCAGGGGCCGTCGACAGATGTGGCGAAGTGAACAATCGGCGAGCGTACCTGGTCAATCCCTTGCGCCGTTCCGTCTCCCCAGGGTCTCCGTCGATACCGGCCGTGGCAATGTTCTTTTTGAATCTGTCCAAATGGGGTCCGAGCTCTTGGATCTTCTCCTTGACGTCTTCGAATTCCTACAAGAGTCCATGTCAGTTGTGTGCGGTGGCCACCAGATGGACCGATACCTCGTAATGCTTGATGAGAGCGTTCACTCCACCGAGGGCGGATTTGAGGGGAGAGAACCAATCGGAGGACTCTTTCGCGATATCAAGGAGGATCTTCACGCCATCGACGACTCTCTGCCTCTTTACTATGAGGTTCAAACGGTCAAAGAGTTTACTCGACAGAAGGCGTTGGATCAGCTCACATCGACTCGGATCAGCGTTGCTCCCGGCGGCCCCGGGGTTCGCCAGACGTCGTTTTTGGAACATGATTGTGGCGGGCAGATATCGTCCGCAGTGAGGGCCACGAAGCCAGACACAGCCACGGTACTTCGGTGCGGATACTGCATGGGGTATGTAAGTATTGACGAATACACTCCGGGTCTATTTGAGACTACTGATCTAACCTCAATTGAGGGCTAACATTGGGCCATTATTGCAGGACTCCGCAGTTGCAATGTGGTACCGTTGGGTCAGAACCATTGCAATCTCTTCACCGACGGGGGCGATACCTAACGAGCAGTACCCCCTGCCGACCTCCCCCCTACCGAGCCTCGTGTACAAACATGGAACTCTCTTCCTTTCGATCCAAAAATCACCCTTGATTCTATTGAAAAGGCTCTTGTCGACTAGACCGAGAGCAAGAGATCCGTTGGATACCCGAGGGAAGCATAGAGGTCTCGAGTTTATTGCATTCGGTGAAGGGATAAGACCCCTCGATGGGGCCCATATTCTATTGACCGCTTCATCGGAGGTCCGAACGACCCAGCGGCGACAAGGTGCCACTCAACCCACCAACCATCGGTCCCTACATCCAGCAGGTCAGTTGGTGTGAACGTGCGCTAGAGATCATCCAAAATCTTTCAGATCTGGAGAGTATCGTCGAACTGAGTAGGTACAGAAGACCAGTTCGATACCGCCTCCGGTTCTGGGGGAGGACTCGAGGATCGATCAGCTGCCTTCTCGCGATGGCATACCCCCGCGCCTCTCGGAGCAGTCTCATGTTTTTATCGCGGTGGGATCCAAAAGGTTCGGGCAGGCAGAGCACCTGAGCATCGTCAAATACGATACTACTGGTGCTCTTCTCATCACCCTGAGGTTCGACAAGTGACCTGCAGACGATGGCTTGTTTTCCCTCTCCCAACGTATCTACTGTTTTATCACCACTTTCCCATTCGAGTTTTGGTATCCTCTGCGTGTTTGATGCTGTAACGATGTTGCGAAATCCCTCGGGATCCCACGTGCCTGTGGGCTGAGGGTTTTTACGAGCCAATCCGATCGAACAATCACAATGTAGACTTGAAATTCAGACGGAGCCCCGCGAAATTGTCCTCCCACTCGACATCCCCATCCACTCGCTGCCGTCAAGACTAGGTGGGAGCGTTGTGCTCACGAACCCTACGTCTATTCGTTCAATGTCTCGCGAATTTTGCCTCACTGATAAACTTCTGGGGCCATCTTTCGCGATATCGGTCTTACTCGTCATTAGATGTGCTCTGCCGTGCATATCAAGTATGTTTTTAATTTGGCCTCTACACTCTGACCTTGGTCTCCTTCCTCCCACACGACCATCTCAAGTCAGCCCACAACCTCTGCACTCAGTATAAGTTCACACAATCGTCCACCAAGACATCCCGGACCCCCCTCTCCGAACTCCGTCTCTCAACACGTGACCCACACACGGCCTGCCCTAAACCACACAAAGTTCCCGCTGACAGACCTCCCATCTTCACGATGATGTCTTTTCTGGCGTTCACTTCCCAGATGTCTCTTTCCATCATTGGTGCTCGCCCACACAACCACGAAGGGGACGGGATAGATGGGATGGGCGGGATGGAGCTGGGTGGAACCATGAAAATGTACATTCATTTCACTCTAGGCGATAGCGTCCTGTTTGGGCCGTGGATTCCGAACGTAGATTGAGCGGTATTCGGGACGTGCGTCGGGGTGTTCATGTTGGCTACGGTGGACAGGTGGTTTTCTGCGACAGCAGCTATCATGGAACAAGAAGTAAGTGTGGTTACGGGCCGGCCCTGACTCCATCTTCACAGGGTGGCGAGGGTTCCACCAACTCAACTCAGGGCCATCTTGTCGTCGCTCCCTCGTTTTATCCCCAGATATGACATACCTCGGGAGATTGCTTCGCTCGGTACAAAGGTTGTGCATTTTACTCTGATGCTTATCGTCATGTACGTGTCATGTATCGTGTGGACGAATGGATGCCAACGGAATGGGTGATAGGACACAAAATGGTTTATTCATAATCTCTATTATCCTCGGGCTCGGATTTAGGGAGATGCTGTTCGGGCGATACACAATCCACGATTGCTGAGGTTATCGGTACGCGGGGCACGGACGTGGATGATTCGATCCGAGCTTGGAAGTCTATCACCGCTGAGGGGAATTTTGTTGCTGAGCGTTCCCGTCTATGTACCTATAGCGCCTTCTCCCGTGACACCCGCACGCCTGACTCTGGAATCTGTGGTCTCGCTTGAAGGGCGTCCGAACAAACCCTGCGCCGATCGTTTCCTAATATTAGGCTTAGCGCATGTCGCGATGCGTTGCACATGTCTGCGCATGTGGGACAGATTGATCTATGCCGTTAAGAAGGATTATAAAGCGGGGGCTGCGTGGAGCCTGCTCTGTTGTCCCTCTCTCGGAGATGGTGTGCTTACTCTGGACTGTTGTTTTTCTCGGCGCCTTCCAGTCTGTCGTCTCGAAACCACTCGGGCCCGACAAGCGTTGGGAGGAGCTGAAGGCGAAGCACGAATGGTCCGACGTCCCCAAAGGCTGGGTTGAAGTTGGTCGACCTCCTGCAGATCACCTGCTGAAAATCAATCTCGGCCTGAGGCAGGACCGATTCGACGAGCTCCTTGGTCATCTGTACGAAGTCAGCGACCCGGAACACCACAGGTGCGCGCTGATGCACGCTTCCTTCGACCAATGCTCTGATATCTCCGGAATGCATAGATACGGAAACCACCTATCGAAGGAGGAGGTTGACGAACTGATCGCTCCGAGTTCCACAACCGTTGAATCGCTCGAGGCTTGGTTGGCTCACCACGACATCGACCCCATCTCCTCCCTCTCGCGCACGGATGCTGGTGACTGGGTGACTATCACCGCCCCGATCGGCAAGGTCGAGAAGATGCTAGACGCCAGATATCGGGTGTACGAGCACGTTGACACGGGCGAGACCATCGTCCGCACGATGAGTTATAGCCTCCCGAGCGACTTGCACGAACACGTTTCTGTCGTCGCGCCCACTACGTACTTCGGCACTATGCGGGCTATGAAATCCCATGTCCATATCCAAGAACCCGCCGATGACCAAGTCTCAACACTTCTGACTCTGCTTGCTCAGGCCGGTGTTCCTGACATCTGCACTACCGAGATCACGCCCGCGTGTTTGTTTGCGATGTATAACGCAACCGGGTACAAGCCTACCGCTACGGATAGGAATGTTCTCGGAGTTGCGGGATATTTGAACGAATTTGCGAATTATGCGGATTTGCAGGTGGGTGCTTGAACGTTCGTTTCGTGCAAGGGATTTAATCTCCGCATCTCTCAACTACGTGTAGACCTTCCTCGGGGATTATCTTCCAGAGGCTGTTGGATATAATTTCACGACCGAGAAAGTCAGCGGCGGAGGGGATAATCAGAGCATCCCCGGAGTCGAGGTACTATTTCGTTCTTTCTTTCTATAACCGTCAGATGTCTGGAGCCATTTCTTTCGGTGTAGGCAAATCTGGACATTCAGTACACCGTCGGTCTGTCTTGGCTAGGGTAAAGTGAGAAATACCCGATTTCCTAACAGGCCTGTTAGTAACAGTGTTAGTAACTGTTACTAACTACGAGGAAGTTGGGGGCTCAAATTGCCTGTTACTAACATCGCTTATCCCTATGAC
>Ga0307515_10014627_pt1 | contig 14525 bp, 10 predicted proteins | sample 17_EM_MG_FD_194513 | JGI IMG/M metagenome (GOLD analysis project Ga0307515, IMG submission 194513) | Populus trichocarpa ectomycorrhiza microbial communities from riparian zone in the Pacific Northwest, United States - 17_EM | ecosystem: Host-associated > Plants > Roots > Unclassified | place... | reverse complement strand
GGCGTGGCGGTTTGGCTGTATTGGCGCCTCCAACAGGCAACGGGGTCTTAAACCAGATTCCTGCGGGTGACGGTAGGGAGAGTTCTAGAGAACAGGCGGTGCCAGATGATGGGGCGCCACTCCACAGACCTGTCAGTCGCAGGGGCCGGGAGACCACTTCCCCTCTCTGACTTGTCGTGTAGTCGGCGGCAGAGCCGCCTCCCTGACCCACAAAAAAAAAAGAAAAAAAAAAGTGGTAAGAAGCAGAGGTTGGACCCGACCACATCCAACTGGAAAGTCGAGGCCCCGATTGTCACCTCGATTTTCCTAGGGTAAGTCGTAGGGCTGTCGAGTCCCTCACTCACCTCCTCGTGGTGCCAACTGGACGACTTTGGTCGACGAACGAGCGAAATCGGCCTGGCGGATCTCCCTGGCGGCCCCGCCAGTTGGTCCATGGAGCGGTGAGTAGTCTCAACACTCCATTAATGGGCACCTCCTAGCGGGTGGATTTCCTCTCTTCGTGAGAGTCTCATTTTTGGAATTTCCTTTCCGTCGCTCGTCGAGAAGGGCTGGCAGATCAGTGACCAACCGGCTGCGGGGTGAGAGCCCCCGCCCTCGTCTGCCCACCCCCCTTCGCTCGCTCACTCGATTCTGGATGGAGTTGCTAGCAGGGCGTGGCAAGCGGCACTCCTCGTTGATGACCAGTTTCGTTTACCATCGCCCACGTCTGGGGTTTTACTCCCTGGAAACGGGGTTTGTCCTGCTTCCTCACTCTGCAGTATCCAGCTGCGTTTACCAATTTTTCCAAATTCTGCTCGCTGTTTCGACTGACAACGAGGCATCGGGACGACTCTGGTACGAGTTCCCCGTGCGCTCCCACCTCGGTTGAGCAGCCCGGTGGAGTCCTTGCCTCGGGGCGAAGAACGTGCGTCCCTGTTCTTCGGAATGGGGGTGGCCTCGTGCCCTACTGTACTGCCCCCACCGCGATTGCCCTGGTGGCGGCTTCTTTGGAAGTTAGCGGTCCCTGCGAGTGGCTGCCTTCGGGTGTATTGGTGTTAGTGGTTGGCCCTGTAATGGGGCTGGGTAACATGCGCCCCTCGCTACAAACAGCAGGTTACGTCCGGAGCGTTTGGCTTGTTCGTCGGTCCGAAGGACCTTACCGAGACGTTGCCTAGGGTGCCTCCACGGAGGGAAAGTAAAAACGCCTATGATGGCACGATGTGGCACACCACCAATGCCCGTTATACAGGAGTTCCGCTGGGTGGGGGGGCAATGACTGTGAATGCGGCTTTCGGGCCGTCTGGGTGGAACGTGCCTAATCAAATTTGGGGAACACATGACTATGCTGCCTCCACAGAGGGAAAGATGAAAACGGCTATGATGTCATGTGGGCACGGATTCCTGGCCACTTCGGGAGACGGGCTGGTGCATCTCCCCCCTCAGTGCCCGTTCGTGGGAGCAGTACTGCAGTGCGCGGGAGCCCAGTCTTCGTCGACGGGTGCGAATGTAGAATGACAAGCTCTGGACTATACGGACCGCTGGAGGGCCCCTACGTGAGGGGATAATGCAATCGGTAAGAGGGGGAATTGGGTTGTAAAAACAAGCCGATAAGGCCACCCCCCTCCCCCACTCATCCTGGACTGCGCTGTCAACGTGCCCCCACTGCGAAAGCCCGAGAGGGCGGCTTCTTCGGGAGTTAGCGGTTCCTGTGTGTGGCTTCCTTCGGGAGTTGATTGAGACTGCCGGTGCGGTGGAGGGACGTTAGTTGGGTGGAACTCCAGTGGAGGTCGGGGCTCAGGTGCTGGTAGATCCCTTCGGGGGGACAGTCGAGCTCCTGAACACACGCGGTCACACTCAGCAAGGCAGAGATGGTGGATAGGTCGGGGATCCCAGACGCCTCTGGGCCAGCGAACCACCTACCACCAAACCGGAAACTCATGGGTCCCTCTGGGATTCTGTGGGCGGGCGGTGACGGCATGTTACCCCTGTATTGTCGCTTGCAGGACGAGTAATCCTGTATTGAGGCATCATGTGGGGGGAGGGCTGTCGTTCGGTGGGACCGTGGTTTCCCGCCCCTACTGGCGGCAGTCGGGGGAGTTCCCCATGTCGGTTCGAGAGGACTCATCCTCTGTCGCTGGGGACTTGGTGGGCATACCCACCCGTTCCCTGGTTAAGTTGATTCCATGGTGGCGTCGAGCGATCGTGCTCGGGATTTCTTATGCCGCCTCCACAGAGGGAAAGAGAAAAACGGCTATGATAGAACCCGGGTGCGGGGCTGAGGAGGGCGTTGGGGTCTCCACTCTGTTCCCGCACACCACGAAAGCACGTGAGTGCGGCCCCTTGAAAGGCTAGTGGTCTGAATGCGCCGAGACCAGTCGCCTGCGGACTTTTGGGTCTCACGGTTTAGGAGTTATTAATAGTCCGCGAGGGCGCCCCTTTTACCGGGCCAAAGCTAAGTGGGAGAAAATAACCCGAACTCACTCCTCAGAGTGGTTTAAACAGTCCTCTAATAAGGAGCTGGATGAAAGAGGTAGCCGGGCCTCTGTCTCTGTAGAAGGGCTGCGGCGGCCAACTGACAATATTGCCTGCACAGACTTAGCCGGGATGACTGAGGTCGCCAAAGAATATTTCATTGATCTACATACCCCAGAACGAACAAGCCGGGACAGAGAGGCTGCACAACAAGCATTGCTGGAGGAGGTCAGGCTCCAGAGCTTGCGCCGACCAGATCCTAAGCCCGAAGACATCACAGAAGGACAGTTCACGGAAGAGGAGATGAGGAGTCTCCTGTCAAAAATGCCGAATACCGCCCCTGGGCCGGATGGTATTCACTATGGGTTCTGGAAGCAACTCATAAGAGTGCTCACCGGGTTACAGGCCAGCAACGAACCACCCAGGATGTTCTGGTCGGTATTTGCCAACCTGACTAAGGATATAGCGGAGAGGGGTTCTTCCCGAGCGGGCTTCAAAAATGCCAATATCAGCCTGTTCTATAAGAAAGGCGACCCTACTCTGGTCTCCAATTATAGGCCAATCTCGTCCATGAATACGGACTGTAAGATGTATACTAACCTAATAAACATGCGGCTTGCCCCCTGGGCAGTGGCCAAACTCCACCCGGATCAGAAAGGCTTCGTACTGGGGCGGCTAATGAATGAACACACTAGGCTGGCCTCAGAGGTCGCACACCTCTGCGATGCAACAGGTACCCCAGGCTTTATAGTCGGCCTGGATCAGGCCAAAGCCTACGACAGGGTGGATCAGCCTTGGTTGCTACAAGTCCTGGTCGCGTCGGGGCTCCCCCCGAGCCTCATCCTGCTAATCAGTGACCTCACTGACAATTGTAAATCAAGGGTCCGGATCAATAGTGGCTACAGCCCCTATTTTACACTGAAGCGGGGGGTACGACAGGGCGACCCACTATCATGCCTACTGTTCAATTTTTCCATAGAACCCCTAGCCATCAAACTGAGACAAGTGGTCAAAGGCCTTTCGGTGCCAGGCCTTAGACCCATGAAAGTCATGCTATACGCGGATGACATCAACCTGTTCCTTGGATGGGAAGACTCTGTGCAGGAAGTTTCCAACTGCCTGACTTCGGTTTCCAGAATTATCGGTTCAAAATTCAACATGGATAAGACGGACGTTAAGCCAGTCGGCCCGCATAGCTTCCAGCTTGCTTGCTATACGCAGCAGAACATGGATGGCCCCTCAATACCAGGGGCGCATATCTTACCCCCTGCAGACCCTTTACGCATACTAGGGGTCTGGGTCAGTAGTAGAGACTTCGCCGCAGATAGATGGACGCAGATAGACAAACACGTGAAGAAAATCATATCGCAATGGCGAGCGATTGGGGCCTCTGCGAGGAACAGGTCAATCCTGGCCAAGGCCCTCATGCTCTCCCGGTGCCACTTCCTGATGGATGGCAATGGCATCCCACCGAGCGTACTTAACAAGATAGGAAACAAAATAATGAACTTCATGTGGGGAAAATTCTCTGCGATGGCTTACAGGACCCTGGAGGCCCCCCTAGCCGAGGGAGGCCTCAACACGCCCTCTCTCATGACCCGGAAAATGGCTGCGGACCTGAAGTTCCTTAGCGACCTGGTTACGGGGAGCCAGAAAGTACCCTGGAAACAATGGACCTGGATGGACCTGAAGATGGCATCAGCCTCCAGCAGAGCCGGCACTCATGGAGGCCTTAACCCATTCCTACAACAGGCCTATACGATGCCCTCCCTGTTGCAGGGGAGAGTATCCCAGGCGTTCCTGACTGCCAGAAAGTTCGGGCTCAACTTGGTCTGTGCAGCCCCCTCTAGTGCAGCACAAATGGGCGTACCCATACTCAACCACCCAGCCCTGCCTAGGCCGGGCTCACAGAGGTTTAACAAGTTGCTCGACCTCCGGGCGCAAGGGGTGCGTAAAGTAGTCCACCTTTACGCCCCCCCTCCCCTTCGAGGAACCGGGCTGAAGAAAACGGTATCGGCCATGAAGGAGCTGATACACGCCTCAAGCTGGTCGCCGCTGAGACACATGGGCGCTCTGCACACACACCCCAGCACCAACGTATGGCCCAACATGGACGGCCCCCTCGGGTGTGTACGGATCTTTACAGCCCCTAAATCAATTATAGTCGGGCGGGTGGTCAAAGATGTGTACAAGAGAACCAGAGTCCGTAATCACATGGTCGACTACACTCCCGCTGCACTTCCGTCCTCTAGGCATGCGGACCACATAATCTACGACAGGGACATTCACATTTGGACAGACGGGTCTGCCAAAGATAACGGCACTGATATCTGCACTGCAGGCTCAGCCTGGGTGTTGGATCTACAATTCAGTGATGCGGTCTCACTGACAGGTTCAGTTCTGTCTAATAACGTCGCTGAGGTAGCGGCGATAGTGCTGTGTTTGAGGGCTTGGCGGGACGCCCACATAGTCATCCACACTGATTCTACATTCGTCCTAGGCCTGCTGAAGGGAGGTCTCCTGGCCATGGAACAGGACGGTTGGGGAGATGCCCCACGACACCTCAGTAGAGGGCCACCCACACCCCTCCTGCAAACGCTCCTGTACCTACTACGGGACAGAACGGGAAGACTGCGGTTTGAGAAAGCCAAGGCCCACGGGAATGATATCATGAATAACCTGGCAGACAAACTCACCAATGAAGGGTGCCTGAAGGGAAGGGTATTCGACATTGGCTCTTTGGCCGTGCCGGACGGATGGGTTGACACCGCCCCCGTCCTTTGTCATCAGCCCTTGGACTACCTAACCAGATTGGTCGTGCATGCGCGAGTGGGGGCGCCGGCGAAAACGATGAAATTCGAGGCGTTCTCTAACAGGTGGATGGTCTCCCTCGGCCATATGTTCGGTGTAGTACTGGACCCCGGGAACTATATTAAGGAACTATGGAGCCTGACCATCCCGGAAGGGATGAAGGAGGTGCTCTGGAAAGAAATGAACGGAGCACAAGTCCTTGGCCACAGGTATTTTGGTCAAGGACATGCTAAGTCCGACCTAGGTAGGTACTGCAAATGCGGGGTAGAAATGACCCTGGGACACGTCCTCCTGGGTTGTGGCGCCTACAGGATACAGCCTCTGATGGAAGCCCTGCTGGTGGCCCTAGGTGCCCTGCACCCAAGTTCCAGCTTCAAAACGCTGTCCCCAGACTCCTGGGGTGTTTCGCCGTGGTACCCCCTCCTAGTGCTGAAGGGGCTGGAGGAGGCTGCATACCCCTTAGTGAAAGGGTGGAAGAAAATACTCAAAAGCCTCAGGAAGACGTGGCAAAAACGAGAGTGGCTGATCGGTAACTATTACTGGGCCCTCTGGAAGTGGCGCATGAAGGAAATCCACGATGCGAGCTTCAGCTTCGTACCTGCCAACTGCGTGGACCTACTGGACAAGATACTAGCTGCCCCCGTCCCTGCGCACCTACTGGTGCCGACAATGGATGACGAGTGCGAAGATATTCCACCCTGCGGCAGGTCTGGGCTCGCGCCCGCTCCTCCAGTGGGCGATCTCACGAGGCTGCCGCCTCCTGTGTCCCATCTCTTGGGACAGGACGCCGAGGCGCGGCTTTCTGACAAAGGTAAGTCAATCCTGCGCGCCATCTGGGCGCCAGTCACAGCCGAAGGCTCGCGATGTCTCACAAGAAGGGAGACAATTCTGCGAGCCCTCACAGATGATGCCTATGCCTAGCATAGTCACACTACGCCCACTCATATAACGTCCCACGTCGTCCCCATGACCCTTTCTCCACCCTCTGGGGGCAGGTTCCACTCCTGTCGTAAGGTGGGGAATAGCGGGTTCTGCTTAAAGCTCACTTAGGGCGGACGGCAGTACCACAGGGAGGGACGTTAAGCCATTTATGGGTGGTCCGGTAAGGTGCGCCCTGTCAGCCACAGGCAGGGGTCATCATCACCGATGTCGGACAGGAGGCCCCCCGCAGGTTTAGTGGGTATTCCGTGGTCCCTCCGGCCGTTGGCGACCCCCACACTCCTGACCTCTGAAGCCCCGGAGTCTCGGTCTGCTTCGTCTGGGTGCCAGGAGACCATTTCACCCTTAGGAACAGTCGCGAGCAGGGCTGTATTGGTGCCTCCAACAGGCGACAGGGTCTTAAACCAGATTCCTGCGGGTGACAGTAGGGAGAGTTCTAGAGAACAGGCGGTGCCAGGTGACGGGGCACCACTCCATGGACTTATCAGCTGCTGGGGCCAGGAGACCACCTCCCCTCTCTGATTGAAGTCATGAAGTCGGCGGCAGAGCCGCCTCCCTGACCCACAAAAAAAAAAAAAAAAAAAAAAAAAGGGGTAAGAAGCCGAGGCAGGAGTGGTGTGGAGGTGGAAACTACACACGGGCAGTGAGGTGGAGGCTATGCGAATGCAGTGGAACGGAGGTGGAAGTGAAGAGGGAATAGTGGAGCGCGCGGGGCAGAGGGGCTACACCATCGGAGCGAGTCTAGTAGCTAGCGGAGAATGATACAAGCGCAGGGGAATACAGGGAATAAATCAGTGGACACCAGAAAGAGTCCGTAGCACGAGACACGAGTCATAGGGAACGGGGAAGGGGACGAGGGGATCGGAAATGGAGCGGAGGCGGGAGTGGAATCAGAGGGTGGTTGTCGGAGCGACCGGAGGGAGCGGGGGACGTCGGAATTAAGAGGAAAAAAAGGGCGATATTATCGCACAATGCTCCGAGAATACTTAGCAGCAACTGAAAGCGGTGGTGGAGGCACGTCAGGAATGCAGGTGGTGTGGAACAACTGCCCAAATTTCTCGGGTAAATATGGAGGGGCATCTGGGGAGCTTCATCTGTAAAGAGTGTATTACGGTCAGAAATTTGTGCCTGCCGCTGAGGTTTTGAAAGTTGGTAGTTGTGTAGATAACATGACCCCGAATGTCCACCAGAGATGTTTGGTCTCTGTTTGGTCTTGCCTCTTTCTTGTGTCTTGTGTTTTTTGATACAGTAATGTAGATAGGAGGTACACTACGTGCATCGGGATTCGCCACATTATTCACTCTGTCACCTAAAGGGGTTGTGTTAGCGCCAGTGGACAATTGTTTAATTCTTCCAAAGATAGTGTCTACTTTGAGAGCGAGTGACGTGCCGCATTCAAACACGCTTGCTTCTTGGAGCCTGCCTCGACCGAACCACGTTCCAGTCGCTATCGTAAGCACACCATACCGTCTGCCGTACACTTCCATCTCACCATACACAACCAGATGGCAACAGCATTGTCGTTAAGTTATAAGAATTTCCCTGCGAATTATACAGAGATGTCCGCCCTCAAGAGGCTTCTCGATGGCGATCTTGAACTTAGGTCCTCTATTCTTCGTAGACAAGACGAGGCCAAAGCGCAGTGCACCTATGCCAAGAAGGCTGCCAAGGTTTTCGCGGATTGCCTGGCAACGACACGCGCAGTCAAGGATGCCCATGCAGCCAGTATACTCTCTACAAAGGCCCTCGAAGGAGCTCTCAACGACACCCTGAATCTGTACGAGAAACATGGTGACATTCTAGCAACTATCTCGTCTACAAAGGGAATGTTGGCCACATGGGCTGAAACTGCGGCACTTACGGAAGCTTTGCTCGCACACCTGGACAAGGCTACCCCGCAAGTGGAAGCACACTTGCACCTGGCTGCAGACGAGTACGCGGCGCATGAATCCGCCTATATCGCGACACCTAAGCCTAATGGCCCCCCCTTCAGCTGTGTGGAATTGACAGATCCGGCTGGCCTGTTGACAGATTAACAGGCACCGGGGTCAGCTGACCGAGAACGCGTTTCGGTGCATGACGGCTTTAACATGTGACATTTAAACTCTGACTGCCCAATGTCAATCTTGGAGCTTACCTCAACCAGACAACCAGCAGACACGAAAGGCAAGACACATCAAGGGCCATACTGCAATAGAATTCGTAAGTACTGTGGTGACCTGAGTCGGAAAAGTGTAGGAATGTGGGGGAATAGCCGTTAGTGCATTTTCGCTGCCCTGAATTATTCTAGTTAAAAAATGGCGCTAACCATAATGATACGCAGGAGTATCTAATATAGGTATATGATGCGTGAAGACTTGCCTGCAAAGCACCAGCCCTCGTCTGGTCACCTCGCAAGCAGCCTCAGCAGCCTCAGCAGCTCGCGCCATCACCGTTGCCACTTTCTGCCAGTTTTATATGTAATAAATTTTATTGATAATTAGAGAATATACAAATCATTATATTCACTCGTTCGTCAACGCGCCCGCAGCCCCAAATGCAGCCTCCAACCGTTGGTCATGTTCCAACATTTTATACGCAATAAAATTTATTTGTTATTATAAATTCTAAAATTCTAAAGCCATCATATTACCAATGATCGCGACGCGCCATTTCGATTCGGCTGCCCCCCCAGCCTCAAACCGAACCTTCATCACGCCATCACGCACCGAAACGCGTTCTCGGTCAGCTGACCCCGGTGCCTGTTAATCTGTCAACAGGTCAGCCAATCCTGTCTTCTTCCGCTGTGTGGAAGAGGGGGCCATTAGTCTCAAGTTATCACGACTTCAGAGTCTAAGCTATCCTGCACTAAAATACTCCATGAAGTGGATCAAAGTATTGCCAAAAATAAGGGAGCATCATCTGGTCTTCGTCGCGTACCAACCGAAATCCTCCAGCAAATCTTCACCGAGGCAGTCGATGCGAGACAACACGAGATCATCACTTCTCTATCCTCGTGCTATAACCCAGGATATGTTTATCATGATCTCGATGCACTTTCCAAAACCCTCAACCTCGTTCCATTCACACTCTCAGCGACTTGCAAGCGCTGGCGAGCAATCTGCCAATCTACACCTCAACTATGGAGGTACGCTCGTGTGCCTATGATTCATTACACTCGTGAGAGGTGTAAGGTCATAGGAAAAACACAGTTTGAGCAATGCGTGCTCCTCGCCCAAAAACAACCGCTTGACCTCACCGTATACCCATGCTACAATCTGACCAAATACCTTGCTACGTACCCTAGCCTTGTGCTGCCAGCAGAGTCTCAGATACTCCGAGTCAACATTTTTTGGCGTGTTGGAAATGTCATCCCACCAAAGATTCCTTCGCCAACTGAGCTGTGTATCGTGGCATCAGAGATCTCTCATGTACATGCCACACAGGTGCTCTCCACACAGTTGCTGGCGAACACAAAGACGTTACGATGCCTGGAAATTACGCCTCGGATTGACTCCGCTGTTGGGATACAAACCTTACATCTCTCTCATAATAAGCCCGGAGGAGTTCTAGCATTCCAGGCAATCCGGGATCTTCTCCAGAACTGCCCACAATTGGAGGAGTTGCTATTGGAGAACCAGGAATACCCTTTTGAGGACCTTTTCAACTTCCCTATCGCACACCAGCAACTCCATACCCTCTCCTTTATAGGAATTGTACTTCCATGGATCATGAAAGCTTTCACTGGTCGCCTTCCTCACCTGTCACACCTCGTCCTCACTGACATTAATAGACTCGGTTCATCCGGGTATAGTTGGAGTCCACCACATTCCATCAGCGACCAATTATCTCTATTAACTCACATTGAAGTTCGTACTGCGTCAGAACCTAGTATTGTGCCTTCCCTCCATCCGCTGTTCGAGGCCTCAACGGCTTTACGCACCCTCACCCTAGTTGGCAGTGCAGTGAAGCCGGTGCTAAGTATTCTGATGCTCCCACCTTCAAAGAGAGTTCAGGAGCTTAGGTTGAGCCACTCGGATGTAAATGGTACGACGCTCCGAGATTATTTAGCAGCAATCGAAAGCGGTGGTGGAGGCACATCAGGAATGCAGGTGGTGTGGAATAACTGCCCAAATTTGTCGGGTGAATATGGAAGGGCATTTGGGGAGCTTCATCTGTAATGAGTGTATTACGGCCAGAAATTTGTGCCTGCCGCTGAGGTTTTGAGGTTGGTAGTTGTGTAAATAACATGACCTCGAATATCCACCTGACATCCGGACATGTTCGGTGAAATTTGTTGGGACAATTTTGTTTGGTCTCTGTTTAGGCTGGTTTCTATTTTATGTCCGCCTTAAGAAGCCTCTCGACAGCGATCTTGAACTTAGGTCCTTCATTCTTCGTAGACAAGAAGAGGTCCAAGCGTACACCTACGCCACGAAAGCCGCCGAGGTTTTCACGGATTGCTTGGTTGTGGTTGGTGCACCCGAGCACCCCGTACAGTCTTGAATCCATCAAGGTTGGGTAACTTGCACATTACTTCACTCAAAGCCAGGATCCATTAACCATCACCTGATTCTCCACTGACACTATACTGTAGTCAGAATATCGCATTGGGCCAACACTCTTCCCGTTCTGAGCCTCCAGTTTACTCTACCACGCCTTAGGTCTTCCGACAAAGGGTCTAGTACTCAAGGTTCTACATAACCAACGAGAGACAGTGGGGAGGCTTTGACTCTACTCCTGAGCTGCTCTCCGCTACTCTCTTCATTACCTCCTCGCCTTGTGCTTCTTCCCGTCTTCCCTCTCTCGTTTCTCCTTCTTCTTGGTCCCACAATCCTCAGTTGGGTGGCCTTAGGCGACGGCAGTTGGGGTATGTGCAGGGTGGACCATTATGGCAGCTGGAGATTGGCTTGCTTGCAGTAGCATTGAGAGCTGTCTGGCTGGTGCCAGAGGTCGGTGTTTCTGCAGGGCGAATGTTGTTGTGAATGGCCTTACTTAGCTCCCCAGCAACATGGTTGAATGACGACTGGTTGATGGGCGTGCCAGATGTGACAATGGTGGTGAAAGGTATTGACCAGATGGGGTCTCTATTGGAGCTGAAGGAGTTCAGGAGCAGCGGTGCGAGGAGCGAGTCACTAATTCCAGCTCCGATATCATTGAGGGTAGCATTTTTCAAACGGTAGAAGGTGAGGTGTTTCTCAAAGGCATCCATTGTTGGTTTATCTTTGAATTGCTTATGACAAGTTCGATTCGAATCCAATTGGCGATGCTGTTACTTGACTGTTTGACAATTTCGGCAACTTTGGCTTTGAGTTTGTCATACATGACTTTGGCGGGGTCTTTTTGGGTCGATAACACGTTGTAATCCGTCTGAGATTGCGCCGAGTATGATACCAGCAGCAATATTGTTCGCCGCTTTCCACCCATTGAGCTCTTTACGGTATGTCCTCAACTCTTCGTTTGCGAACTGGGGTATAATAGTGACACTGGGAGTGGTGGATGGCGGACTACCAGTTACTGAGCGCGCGGGTCGACTGGCTCAGGGTCAAATGCAAGGAACGCGTTCTTTCGCCGCATGGTGCTCGTGATATGACAGTCCCATAGGTACCAGTTGTCATATTTGAGCTTAATTGTCTGGTTGCTCTCTGATTCACTCATCGTCTGTTGACTTTGGCGTTGACGTGACTGAGTGGACGTGACTGAGCGGAAGGGCGAGTAAATGGAGCTATGGGATGGGAGGAAGGAGGAAGGATTATGACAAGTGGATAGGGTTCCTTCGATGTTGTAGATGGTAAGTTGTTCAAGCTTTCAGAGCTCCCAAAATTGCCAGCCCTTAATTTGTCCGAATTCCGTTGACCCTTGGGGTGCACTCCGGCTGTGCGGCCACCATGAGAAAGATTAGGTCGTTCTGTGTGTATTCTACTGACTGGGAGTTGATATCACGCCGCTCGTTGGCTGATCTGAACTGGCCTTCGATAGAAGCCTTGGATTAAATGACCAATAGCGCGCCATGAGTGTTAGGATTAGCCGGTCGGAATCCTCCGAGACACTGGTCGCTATGTTGGACCGATTCGAGGCTCGATACTGCCCTTAACAACAATCGGTCGACTATTACCAGATCGGCAGTATCATTCCTTCTCCATTCAGTCTTTAATAAATCGCCGTGGTATCCACAAGTGAGCACACACCACCCTGTCATATGGTTTCTGATGAACGAGAAAAAGGGGGGATCAAAACCGTAAATATACGTGGGACAAACATCGCGCAGAATATATACAGTATACAGAAGAGAGACCAAACAAAGTACGTAATAGTGTGATAAGTCACAGCACTCCAACAGTTTCGTTCGTCACTTCTGCAGTATATTGTCAGATGACTGGGCTCGGACAAAAATGTATATAAAGGGCTCGATTCTGGGGCCAAATCCGCTCCTCAGTGGTTTACGACAATACGTAACACTGAGGGTAAGCGAGGATCGTCTTAACAAATACTTGTACTAAAAGAGATTCGCATTGTAGTTATTGACAACTTCTGAAGGTTAGAGCGATACCTAGTTGTCAATAACCTCAGTGGTCTGCGACAATACGTAACACTGAGGTTATTGACAACTAGGTATCGCTCTAACCTTCAGAGGTTATGAACCCTGCTTGCTTGAGTCCGTACAAGCCCTTCTGGAGTCGCCAAACGGAGTCGCTAGTTCCGTAACCTGGCGGGTGCTCCATATAGACTTCTTCGTCGATCTCTCCATGTAGGTATGCCGCTGACACATCGAACTGACGAAGTTTAAGGTCAAAGAGTGCCGCTATCGCTATGAGTGAACGGAAGGATATATTCTAGTCGGACAACGGGGGCGTACAGGTAAGCGTCGTGATAGTCGACGCCGGATATTTGTGAAAAGCCCCGAGTGAATAATCTAGGCTTGTACTTGGCTAGCGTTCCGTTCTCGAATTTTCTTCGAAAGACCCATTTGGGTGTGATAACGTTGTGGTCCTTCGGTCGTGGCACCTCTTTAACCTTGAACTTCGTCAGTTCGATATGTCAGCGGCATACCTACATGGAGAGATCGACGAAGAAGTCTATATGGAGCACCCGCCAGGTTACGGAACTCCGTTTGGCGACTCCAGAAGGGCTTGTACGGACTCAAGCAAGCAGGGTTCATAACCTCTGAAGGTTAGAGCGATACCTAGTTGTCAATAACCTCAGTGGTTTACGACAATACGTAGCATTGAGGTTATTGACAACTAGGTATCGCTCTAGCCTTCAGAATGAGCGACCCAACAAGTCAGTCAAAATGTTGACAGCAATACTGTAAACGAAGGGTATGGGTGTTTCCTCAGGGATCTTTTAGAATTACACGGGAAGCCGAAGCTAGATAGAGTGGCCTGGGTGGATAGCCTTGAAACTATCTCAAGTCGTAGGGAGTATTCACCTTAGTACTCAAGGCGATTGGATCAAAATGATGGTACCGGATCCCCGCTCTCATGCTTGCGCCTATTGCATACATGGACACGGTGACCCGTGGATGTAATGAGGGAACGACTTCTCACACAGAAGCTCCCATGGTCGGTCCCTGGAACCTGAGATCGAGGACTTTCGGCAAAGTTGCTTGAGGCCATGAATCGGCACTGGGGATCCACTGGGCAGCAGTGCTTGACTGAGTGTGTGACACTGAATTCTGACGCTGCCACGCTCGGTCAAAAATAAACATCCAATTCCATCAGAAATGGTAATCCTTATACCGAGATCACGCCAAGAGAATAGAACTCTCGGGCCCGGAGAATGGCCCGGTCGTTCGACCATCACACGTTCGCTAGTTTGGAGCACTTGGACGCCTGAGTACCCACACACAGCACGTCGAAGTTCATGATATCACACTAAACATCTGCCTCAAGGGTTTTCACCATGTGCACCAGTGGAGCCGGTCTCCACGTTCGTGGCTATCTCCAACGGTTTCGTTCTTCAGCGATTTATCTTCACCTCACCGAGATCCCTTAGCACCAGTCTCTAGAACCCTTCCTTTTCAGTCCTTCCAGGTCACATACGCGTAGTCCGTCAGTACCACCAACAATCAAGTTTCTCCACTATGCGGTCGGCCGTTGCTCTCGCCATCATCATTGGTGTCTCAACCACGTCTGCAAATGTCGACCGACTTGTATCCAAGCGCCACCAGAAACGCTTCGTTGACGAGGCCGGACTCTACGTACATGATATCCTTCCACCCCTCCCGAATCCACCCTGATCCAGTCTACCCCTAGAATGTAACTTTCCTCCACACGAATGACGTTCACGCCCACTTGGACGAGTGGCGTGCAGGTCGTGGTACTGATTGCAGTCCAAATACCGAG